>Ga0153916_10000717_pt1 | contig 22770 bp, 20 predicted proteins | sample Opewatmetagenome_FD_109642 | JGI IMG/M metagenome (GOLD analysis project Ga0153916, IMG submission 109642) | Freshwater wetland microbial communities from Ohio, USA - Open water 3 Core 3 Depth 4 metaG | ecosystem: Environmental > Aquatic > Freshwater > Wetlands | place: USA: Ohio, Lake Erie...
AAATTGGCGTCTCCTCATGGCAAAGAGCGTGGCGATCTCCATAGCGCTTTCGGCAATTCCCAGGGCTTGGGCACCAATGGCGGGGCGTGACCGGTTGAGGGTTTCCATGGCAATCTTAAACCCATCGCCTTCTTCACCGATGAGGTGCGTCTTCGAAACAGGGACTTCTTTGAAGCTGATGGAACAGGAGGGAATGCCCCGCATCCCGATCTTGTCATCTTTCGAACCGAAGGTCATTCCCTGAACACCCTTATCTACCACGAAGGCTGAAATACCCCGTCTTCCCCTCGTGGGATTGGTTTTGGCAAACACGACATATTTATCGGCCACTCCACCATTGGTCACAAAACTTTTCTTACCGTTCAAAAGATATTGGCCTCCTTCTTTCATTGCCGTCATCTGCATGGAACCCACGTCTGATCCGGCCAGAGGTTCTGTCAGGCAAAACGCCATGATCAGACGGTCTTTAGGAATTTTGGAACAGCATTCCGTTTTCTGAGAATCACTGCCGAAGAGCAGGAGGGGAAGGGTTCCCACACTCTGCACAATCAGCAGAAGGGCCATGGACGCAGAGACTTTGGCGATCTCCTCTGAAATAATGCAAAAGGTGGTGGTGTCTTTTCCCATGCCTCCTAAAGGCTTAGGGATTAAGATCTGAAGATAGCCTTCTTTAAAAAACCGATTTGCCATATCCACGGGAAACTCATCACTCTCCTCAATCTCCTTGGCGCGGGGTTTCACAACTTTTTCGGCAATTTCTCTCACTTCTCTCAATAGGGGTTCGTATTCCTCCGTGAACTCAAACATAAAGACCTCCTTACTATTAATCCCCCCCTTAGAAAAGGGGGATCTTGAATAAAACAAATTTTAGCATAGGCAGGACAAAGATGGCAAAGGTTGGGGTATCTTTGCTTTTGGATGAGGTGGTCCCTGTTCCGTGGATGAAAATCAATATGGAAATTTTCTATTCCTTCGTCAAGGAGTAATATCCCTTGATTTGCTCTTATTTTTCTGTTACTGAATCAGGAGATTCTTAAGCGAGGAGGAGACCCTTGGAAAGAGCGGAGAGATATTTTTTCATTTTTGCCATCATTCTTCTGCTCGTGTCATGTGCGGGAGGAAGCAAGACCGAAAAGAAAGACAAAGCCGTCACCGTTGGGGAACATTTTCAATTGGCCTATAGTGCTGCAGAGAGAGGGAACCTGGGGGAGGCCGTCGCGGAATACCAAAAGGTGCTGAAATTGGATTCAAAGAATGCCAAAGCCCATCTCAACCTCGGCATTGTCTATGGAAGGCAGGAGAAATGGAAAAAAGAGATTTCACAATACGAGAAAGCCATCCGTGTTGACCCCAATTTCGCCGAGGCCCATTTTAATCTGGGGGTCGCCTACCAAGGGAGAGGAAAGCGCAAAGAGGCGATGGCCCAGTATCAGAGAGCCCTTCAAATCTATCCCAATTATGTCGAAGCCCATACGAATCTTGGAATTATCTACTTCCGACAGGGACTGTTCGATCAGGCTCTGGCTGAGTATCAAAAGACGATCGAGATCAAGCCGGAATATGCCAAAGGTTATTACAATATCGGGAGCGTCTATCGGCAAAAGAAGAACATGGAAGAGGCGATCGCTTCTTTCCAAAAAGCCTTGGAAATCAACCCCAAGTATGCAGCCGCTTATTATGCTCTGGCTGTCATCTATTATGAAAAGCAAGAATTCAAGTTGGCGATTGAACATTTCGACCAGGCTGGAAAACTGGGTATGGTCGTAGACCCTAAATTGTTGGAGCGACTTAAGGCGTATCGTTAAACCACCCCAACCTCCCTCAGAGCGTTTTCCGGATGATCAATGCGTAGTTACTCATAAAACAACGTTGCAGAACCCAATAAGCGAGTTTGTGGAATTCAGACAACTTCAAGAATAGTTATCTTGTTTTCAATTGAACCACTTCAAGGTTGTTGATGGAGAGGAGGTTTAGATTAAAGGGGCATCTTCCTGCGATAGGAGTCGATGGAGGAGTCTGTATTGCGGATGATCCATTTCTAAATTATTTTGATAAAATATACCCGAGGGAACTTGGTTCAGAATCTCTGTCACCCTGAAACGAGTTCAGGGTGACATGAATGGGTTAATTTTTGTTTTTAAAAAATGCCCCGCCTGTAAGGGCGGGGTAATTTATTTACGCCTACCCCGTAAATCCTGCACTGACTCCGTACTCGCTAATCATAAGAGTCCATCAATGGTAGAGACGTGTCTGTTTGGACCTGACCTCTCCCGGCCTTTGGAACCGGCCCCTCAGGCTCCTTCCTGTTTTTCTGTGGCAACGTGGCACCCCTTTGAATCTTGGCCTTGAGCGGAGGGCCCTCTTCGTCGATCTGATCCCTCATTGCTCCAACATAGCGACGATCCCTCGAAGAAACGAAGCGGTTTCCGTTCGTCCTTGCGCTGACCAAAGCGACAAGTTCCTCAACAAACCCTTTCATCTGCTCGGCCTCGGCATTCATCTCCTCCGACGCAGAGGCCGACTCCTCCGCACTGGCCGCATTCTTCTGCACCACCTTATCCATGTCGGCAACCGCCTTATTGATCTGCTCTATCCCCCGTGCCTGCTCATGAGAGGCCGCCGCGATCTCAGCGACCAACCCTGCCACTTTGTCAGCCCCCGCGGACACCTTAGAAAAAGCCTCATTCGTCTTGGACACAATCTCCGAGCCATTCTTGATCTTCTTCACCGTCCCGTCAATCAAATTCGCCGTATTCTTGGCTGCCTCTGCCGTCCGCATCGCCAAATTTCTCACCTCTTCCGCCACTACCGCAAACCCCGCCCCCGCCTCTCCAGCCCTCGCAGCCTCCACCGCCGCATTCAAAGCCAAGAGATTCGTCTGAAAAGCAATCTCATCTATCGTCTTGATGATTTTCCCCGTTTCCTCGCTGGCAACCGAAATCTCGTTCATCGATTGGGTGAGTTCCTTCATGGCCTTATTGGCCTCCACCACTACCTCACTGGTACTTGTCGTCAGGCTATTTGCATGGCTCGCATTGTCGGCATTCTTCGTGGTCATGGAGGCCATTTCCTCAACGGAGGAGGAAATCTCCTCAATCCCCGCTGCCTGCTCAGAGGTACCTTGTGCCATGAACTGACTGGCCGAGGTGACTTGGGCCGATGCCGATGTAACCTGCGTTGCCCCTTCCGTCAAACCGTGAATCACTCGTTGGATCGGCCTCGAAATCTGGATGGATAAGAAGACGCCAACCAAGAAAGCAACTGCCGCCATGACAATGCCCACGATGATAAATAGAGATCTTATCCGATAAACCGGAGAAAGAACCTCATCCTTAGATCCCGATGCCACGATGATCCATTGCATCGAAGGGTATTCCTGAAAAGATGAAATCCTCACATTCCCATTATCGTTGTACTCAATCAACCCGCTTTTTTTCTGAAGGATCTCTTTACCAAAAGGTAGGGAATTTAGATTCACGTTAAAGACCATCGCCTTATCAGAGCTGCCAATAACCATCCCTTCCCGATTTACAAGAAAAGTGGAACCCTTCTTGCCAAATTTGATGTTTTCAAAGGACTTTGTGAAGTGTTGCGCGGAAACAAACATTGCCAGAGCGCCGACAACTTTGTCCTTTCGGTAAATCGATTTTGACACGATCAAGATGGGCTCTTTCAATTCCGAAGACATAAAGGGATCATGAAAACAGACCTCTTTACTGTTTATGGTCTTTTGAAACCATGAACTGGCGGATTCATTTCCTTCCCTGTGACCACTACCACTCTGGGTGGCAAACTTTTCGTCCCCTTTATTATCATAGAGTTCGATTTTTCGGATCTCCGGATGTCTTTTCTGAAATTCAGTCAATTCCTTGATCAAATGATCTTTTGCCATACCGTCCAGTGAAATTCCCACTTCAATAAAATCGATGGCTGCGTTAGAGAGCAACAGGAGAGCGTCTGCCTGTACTTTGGATACTGTCATGGCCGCTTCGATCTGCTCGATGGTCTTTTCAGCAAGATTTTTCATCTGAGCCTGGGACTGGTCAAGCAAACTACCCGCTGAATTGTAATAAGATAAAAGCCCCATGACGACCATCGGGATGATTCCCAATGACAGGAATGAAATGATCAGTTTGCCCTTGATGCTTCCCTTCCATAGGTCGATGATTTTCATAGATTCCCTCCTGTTGTGGCTAGGGCTCGATTCCTTGCTTCTGCCCTTTCTTTCATCTTCCGGTTCCCGCTAGCTTATGAACAAATGCAAAATACGCATATTGTGTGCCAAAACGTAATATAACTATATTTATTCGTAATTATTAGAGAATTACCACTCTTATGCAGGGGTTAACAAAATCACGAAGATATCAATTTTGTTAACATGGTTAAATTTTGTCCATTCTCGTGATCATATATCCTGACACAAAACAAGGGAGGGTAAGCTCCAAGACCAATCTTCGCGTCGGAAAACACGGCATCTGCGTTTGCACATCGATTATGTCATTGGGTTCAGAACCGGCGTGTCCCGCCAGACAATGACTTCGCTGAAAGGGATCTGTGTCCTACCTTGATCGCCAGAAAGGCGAACTTCGGAAAACGGTCCGACGCCGGTCCTAAAGCCCGCTCTGCGCATATGCCGGTCCTCATCCCCTGAATAAACGCCGAGGAAATCAGTCTCGAATCAACCCCCAACCACCTCGTCGGTGACCTTATCAAGAACTCTAAAATGGGCATAGCGTCCTTCTCCCCTCGGCCAAAATCTCTATCCCATCCCTGAGGGGTTGCAACCCTTGCTATTTTTTTCTTGCAAAAAAAAATGGTTTCATCTATATTGACAGCCTAGAAATTATAGTTCTACGAAGTGGAACCGCGCATGGCAACCTCAAAAATCATCAATTCCATCACAAAAGGCGCCGATATCTTAAGAAGTTTATCCGATGGAATAGACAGGATCAGCGATTTATCGAATAGGCTTCACCTCAGGAAAAGCACCGTTCATCGATTCTTGAAATCCCTTCAAATGTCCGGACTGGTGATGCAAGATCCGATCACGCGTCGCTACTTCTTGGGACCGCTCATTCTTAATATCACATCACGACCTATCATCAGCCATCAACATTTAATACTTTGCGCATTTGAGGAGATGAGGTCCCTAAGAAATCTCAGCCGGGAGACGGTGGTCCTCCATATCCGTATTGGGCTCGAAAGAATCTGTTTAGAAGAGTTGCCGAGTTTTGAAAATATTAGGTACACCGTAGGAAAAGGATTCGTCGCCCCCATCTATACGGGTTCCGCGGGAAAGACGCTGCTTTCCGAGCTCGAAAATAACGAACTTCAGATTTTGATGGATCATCTCCGTTTGGATCCGATCGGCCCACATACCATCACGGACAAGAAGGCCTTACTCAAGGAGGTGGAGAAGGTCCGAAGACGGGGATATGCGACCAGCTTTGGCGAAAGGATATTAGGAAGTGCATCCATCTCTGTTTCTGTTAAACATTATGTTTGCCCGGTCGCTCTCAGTGTTTTGGGTCCGGATAACCGGTTCAACCTGAGGAGGATGATGGATGTTTTGGAATCGATGAAGGAAGGTTCAAGGCGTATCTCCCAAAAACTCATAGAAGTCAATCCAAGGGCGAAAACCAAGTGAATGTCAACTATTTGATCAACAGGGCATCCAAGGAATTCCCTGACCACACGGCAGTGATTTACAGGGATGTTCGAAGGACTTTCAGTGAGTTGGACAGGAGGGTCAATCGATTCGGCAATGGCCTTCTTAAGTTAGGAATAAAAAAAGGGGACCGGGTCGGAATGTTATTGAACAACTGCTGTGAATTTATTGAAATCGACTTGGCCCTGTCCAAGACGGGTATCGTGAGGGTTCCCCTCAATGCAAGATTGACCGGGAGTGACCATGAGTATATGTTGAACGATTCGGCGTCTAATACTCTGATCTATGGAGAAAGGTTTACGGAGACAGTTCAAGCCATTCAACCCAGTTTAAGGACGGTTCGAAAATTTATACGTATTTCTGAGGGGTTTTCAAAAGAGAATATTCTGGGTGCTCTTGATTACGAAGATCTGATTAACAACAGCCCTCCGCATGAGCCCCGAGGAGATATGAAAGAAGACGACTTGCATACCTTATTCTACACGTCGGGGACAACGGGAAAACCCAAAGGAGCCATGCTGACCCAGAGGTCATGGGCAAACGTCGCGATCAACCTGATCCTGGACTACGGCCCGGTGACTGAGGAGGATGTGATTTTGAATACTCAGCCGTTAAGCCATGGCGCGGGGTTCTTCGTGCTCCCGTATTTCATCAAAGGGGCAACGAACGTTCTCATCCCAGAGTTTAAGCCCTCTGTTGTATTCGAGACGATTGAACGCGAAAAGGTGACCGTGCTGAAACTGGTGCCTTCGATGCTTTATCAACTCATCGAAGCTCCTGAGAAAAACCAGTACGACCTGAGCAGCCTTCATTCGATTATTTACGGAGGTTCACCCATCGCCGCTCCAAGGTTGGTCGAAGCGATTCATTTTTTTGGGAAAAAGCTGATTCAACTTTATGGGCAAGCGGAGGCGCCCATGTGCATCTCAACTCTGTCAAAAAAAGATCATCTCAGCGAAGGGCCGGAAGACGTCGTGAAGAGGTTGAGTTCGGCTGGAAAACCATGCCTCAACGTGGAGGTAAGAATCGTTGATGAGAATGGAAAAGACATGCAGCCGGGGGAAGCGGGGGAGGTAATTGTAAGAGGATATCACATCATGAAGGGATATTGGAACCTTCCCGACGCAACGGCGGAGGTGTTGAGGGATGGCTGGGTTCATACCGGCGACCTGGGATACTTTGATTCGAAGGGGTACATCTTTTTGGTTGATCGAAAGAGAGATGTGATCATCAGCGGCGCTTTCAATATCTACCCTAAGGAGATTGAAGACGTGATCGTCACCCATCCGAGGGTCAAAGAGGTTGCGGTGATCGGCGTTCCGGATGAAAAGTGGGGAGAGGCTGTCAAGGCCGTGGTCGTTCCCAAAAAGGGCGTTGAGGTGACGGAGCAAGAGATTATCGATTACTGCCGCGATCACATGGCCAGCTTTAAGAAACCCAAAACCGTGGAGGTGGTCGAGAAATTGCCTCGCAATCCCTACGGGAAGATCCTGAAGACTGTGTTGAGAGAACCCTACTGGAAGGGGTTTGATCGAAGGATTCATTAATCTACGATGGATGAAAAGAAATTAAAAGAGATAGAAGAGATGCGGAAAGATTGGGAAGAGAGCTGTTTAAAAGCAGCCTGTGATGCTCGCTCCGAACGAAGAGAGAAGTTTCTCACGGATGTCGGTTTAAACATCGAACGAGTTTATACACCTTTAAATCTTCATCAAACCGATTTTGATTATAAAGAAGATCTCGGTTTTCCAGGCCAATACCCGTTTACCCGTGGTATCACCCCGCTGATGTATCGTACCGCACCCTGGACAATCAGAGCTTATTCAGGCTTTGCAGACCCCCAGGACTGTAATGAGCGGTATAAGAAACTAGTCGAATGGGGAGTGGATGAGATTGTCATGGCCGTAGACCTCCCCACACAAGTGGGTTATGATTCGGACCACCTCATGGCAAAGGGGGAAGTGGGGAGGGCAGGGGTTGCCATCGATACCCTCCGCGACATGGAAATCCTTTTTGATGACATCCCTTTGAACAAATTGAAACGTGTCAGTATGTTGGGGAATTCATTCGGGCCTATTGCCTTATCTCTTTTTATCGCTCTGGGAGAGAGGCAGGGGCTGAAGCCTTCTGATTTTGTTGTGGATTTGCAAAATGATATTCTTAAAGAATATGTTGCAAGAGGGACATACATCTTTCCCCTTCTCCCCTCGGTGAGGGTGACGACGGATGTGATCGGATTTTGTGCAAAGGAGGCTCCCCATTGGTATCCCTGCACGCTTTGCGCCAATCACATCAATGCAGCTGGAGCTGGGTCAACGAAAGCGACCTCCTTTGCCCTGGCCAACGGGATTTGTTACATCAATCATCTTCTAAACAAGGGCTATCGGATCGATGAGATCGCTCCACTGTTTACCATGTTCTTGGACGAAAGGTCAGACTTTTTTGTAGCCGTCTCCAACTTCAGGGCGACGCGGAGGGTGTGGGCAAGGATCATGAAGGAGAGGATGAAGGCACAGGATCCCAAGTCCATGTCCTTGAAGATCACGGCTTACTCTCACGGAGGAGAGACGCTGCTTGAACCTATTAACAACATCGCCCGAATCACGTTGGCTGCCTTAGCCTACGTATTCGGAGGCGTTCAGTTTCTCTACAATGCCTCCTATGACGAAGTTTTGGGAACCCCGACAGAGGACGCAGCGAAGGTTGCCGTGAGAATCCAGCAGATTTTAGCCCACGAATTCGGGATCACGAATACCGTTGATCCACTGGGTGGGTCTTATTTTGTCGAGAGCCTTACAAGCCAGATTGAAAAAAATATCTATGAGGAATTTCTGAAGGTTGAATCCTTAGGAGGAGCGATCGCAGCCATTGAAAAGGGTTATTATCTTTCCGCCATAACCGAAGGGGCGATCAGACGACAAAGGGAATTTGACAACGGCGAAAGGGTGGCTGTGGGGGTGAACAAATACAGGATGGAATCGAAAATTCCATCTGGGGCCTTTCGAATCGACCCCGCCATCGAACAAAAGCAGGTCGAGCGATTGAATCGAGTGAAGAGGCAGAGAAATGGTAAAGCCGTAGGAGAGACGTTAGAATTCGTTCGAGAAGTGGCAAAGGGGGATGGAAACCTTGTCCCCCCCGTATTGGAGGCTGTTCGAGCGTATGCCACCCTGGGTGAGATTTGCGATGTCCTCAGGGAAGTATTTGGAGAATATCAAGGGAGAGAATATTTTTCACCGTAACGCTTTCGCTGTCTGAAATAGGAGTTTGGATGGCCGGTGTCCCCGTTGTTCTTAGACATTTTGCAAAGAGCGAAAGTGTTACTTTTTGATCGGGTCCATCGATGCAGAGGAAGCCGAGGGTATTAATAGGAAAAGTGGGGTTGGACGGTCACGAGGTAGGAGCAAGGGTGGTGGCGAAAGCTCTGGCGGATGCCGGTATGGAAGTGATCTATACGGGTCTTCGCCAAACCCCGGAGATGATCGTCAAGGCGGCGGTCGAAGAAGGAGTGGATCTCATTGGGATTAGCATCTTATCTGGTTCCCACATGACATTTTTCCCGGAGATCATCAGATTGATGAATCAATATCGAGTGGATGAGATCCCAGTGATTGCGGGTGGAATCATTCCGGCAGAAGACATATCCATACTGAAGCAAATGGGTTTGAAGGAAATCTTTCCACCCGAAACGCCAACTTCAGAGATCGTGGGTTTTGTTAAGAATCTTATTGAGACGAATGAACCATCGGAGGGTTCCGTTTGGATGAGATCGTAGTCGTCAACGGGAAGAGGACGCCTTTCGGCCGATTTGGAGGGTCCTTGCAGGATATCCCTTCTGTTGAATTGGGCGGATTGGTGATGAGAAAAGTGATAGAGAACCTACCGCTTGATGAAAAAGAGATCGATGGCGTCATCATGGGTCTGTGTTTGCCCGGCGTGGGGTTGTCTCCGGCGAGACAGGCTGTCCTTGCAGCAAAATTCCCTGTTGAGACCAATGCCTTTACGGTGGATCGGGCTTGCTGTTCCGCGTTAACTGCAGTCGGAATAGCGATGCAATTGATTCTGAGGGAGCAGGCCTCCATCATGATCGCTGGGGGAATGGAGAATATGAGTCGAACGCCTTATCTGATCCCCCAGATGAGATGGGGAGCGAGATTGGGAGACCTGACGATTCGGGATGAATTGGTGATTCGGAATGCCTATCTCGATATGCCCATGGCGAAATATGCGGGTGAGGTGGCTGTTGAAAAAGGGGTGGGTCGGAGGGAGCAGGATGAATGGGCCCTTCGAAGTCACAAAAGATGGGGGGAGGCTCAAGTCAAGAATAAATTCGGCGAGGAGTTAATCTCTGTTGAGATCCCCTCATCGAAGGTGAAGAAATTATCATTGACATGCGATGAGCATCCCCGGCCGGACACGACCATTGAAAAACTTTCTGGATTGAAAACCGTGTATGAAAGTCCCACGGTGACCGCTGGCAATGCCTCAGGGATATCGGATGGAGCGACAGCAACGGTCCTGATGAAGAGGGAAGAGGCTGAAAAGAGGGGGATCCTCCCCTTAGGAAAAATCATCGCCTACTCTCCTGTTTGTGGCGAGCCTCGAGAATCCCCGGTCTTGCCCGCCGTCGCCATTAAGAAAGTCTTAGGCCAGGCAGATCTGACATTGGAGGATATGAAGTTGATCGAAATCAATGAGGCCTTTGCAGCAATGCCATTGGTCAGCAGCTTGGTACTCTCTGATTTTGATCGTCGTAAAGCTGATAAAATTAGAGATAAGTTAAATGTCAACGGGGGAGCCATTGCCATCGGCCATCCCATAGGAGCCACCGGGGCCAGGTTGTTAATGCACATGCTGTACGAATTAACGCGGAAGGGCGGAGGCAGAGGGGTGATCGCTATCTGTGGAGCAATCGGCCAAGTCGATGCGGTGATTGTGGAGGTGTAGGCCTCAACGTTGCATTGCAAAAGCGGGCAGATGCGCTTCCCCGCCCTTACAAAGCGGGTTTATTATAAATTTTATGGATAACATTCCATGTCACATCATGATGCGGCCTTGTGAAATGTTTGGGGAACTCTATGCATAAACGCTCGAAGGTGCCGCTGTAAAGATTTGTCAGCACATCTGCCCGCTTATTGGTTGCTTTTTATGGAACATCTGGGTAAGCCCCGTTAGAAAGGATGGGGCTTTAATTCCACCCTCAAGAATGAGTGGATATTATCTTTAAGAACCCTGCCATGAATGGTAAGGCTTTCTAACGGGGTAAAGAGAGGAGGGATTCATCGGATGAGAATTTGGTGGCAGAGCAGTACTTCGATTCATACCCAAGAATTAACGGATTATCGAGAGGCATTAACAAAACATCTTAATTCGGTCAAAAGAGAGGATACTGAAATTTCGGTCAACGGCGTTGAAAAGGGATCGTTGGACCTGCATTTTAATTCCACCGTCGCCTTAAACAGCTTTGCTCCGGGGGGAGTCCTGGACAAGCTGATCCAGGCTGATCGAGAAGGTTATGACGGAGCCGCCATTGGATGTTTTCTGGACCCTGCTTTGCAAGAGGCGAGGGAATTAACAGATATTCCCATCTTCGGCTTAGCCGAGACGTCAATCCATGTGGCGTGCATGCTGGGTAATCGGTTTTCTGGAATTGCATTCTGCGATAAACAGGCCCAATACTATGATGCTTTGGTTCGAAAATATGGATTGGAAAGTCGTTCCGTTCCGTTTGCTTCCCTCGGCATGGACCTTGAACAGGTTCAAAAAGGATTCTCAGATCCGACGGAGATCATGGATCTTTTCAAGAAATCAATTAGTAAGTTGTCCGAATCCGGGGCAGAGGTCATCTTACCGGCCTGCGGTTGTGTGAATACGATTGTTGTCAGAGAGAAGATCACAGAAATGGGGGGGATGCTGATCCTTGATATCAATGCCCTGCTTTTGAAAATAACGGAGGCGATGGCCGATTTTTATAAACTGACCGGGGTGAATCGCAGTCGAAAATTGCTGTATCAGAAACCAACATCCGAAAACATAAGAAAAATTCTTCAGATATATCATTTCAGGTTGAAATGAATGCTTAAATAAATGTGAGATCTCTGAAATGCTAAAGAACAAACAAAAAGGAGGGTACAGAAATGGTGAAGTTTGCTTCAAAGTTGACGTTTGGAACCGCTAAAACAGATCTCCGGGAAGACATCAATCTGGTTCGAATGCGTGAGGAGCGAGCGCAGCGAATGAAGCAGGTGATGAAACAGGCAGGGATGGCGGCTGTTCTGGTGACCCACGAGCCGAATGTTCGTTATCTGACCGGTTTTTCTTGGGGTGAATTCATGACCCAGCTCTGTTATGCCCTGTTTTTCACCGAACAAGATCCGGTCATTTTTGCCCATGCGGGCAGCTACCAGCAGATGCCTGATCAGATACCATGGATTAAACACTGGCGAATTGCTCGAAGCTGGCTGGCTGAAATCGCCGGTCCGGATGCCACTCGGGAGGAGGTTGGACTGTTTTCAAAGGAGATCCGCGAAGAGCTCAAAAAACGGGGGTTGGACAAAGAGAAATTAGGGATCATTGGCTTTGACCAGGTGACAAGGGATGGTTTGAGAGCGGCGGGACTTACTCTTGTGGAGGCATGGCCATTGCTTCTGGAAGCAAGCAAGATCAAGACCGTGGACGAGATCAACTGTTTCAAGATGGTTGCCTCTATTTTGAGCACGGGATGGCAACGGGTCATTGAGGCCTGCAAGATCGGCACGACTGTTGTTGCTCTGCGACGCACGGTCATGGATGCCATGCTCGATGCGGGTGCTGAAATAGCCCGCTGTAATATTCAGAGCGGGCCTCTGAGCTTTGAGAGGGGCGTGACCTATCTTGAGAGACGTATCGAATATGGAGACATGCTCCATGTTCCCCTATGCGGGACGAGATACATGGGATATCCGGCCTGCGGGTATCGGACATTTGTCGTGGGGAGAGAGCCCACGGCAAAGGAGAAGGAATGGTATAACCGAGTCAAAGATTCTGTCGACGCTGCCATCAATGCGACCCGGGTTGGCAACACCACAGCGGATGCTGCCAAAGCCTTTCCCCCAGCCTCCAAGTGGGGTTATAAGGATGAAACGGAAGTGTTAACGGTTGAGTTCGGACACGGATTAGGGATGCCAGTCCAGTATCCGGTCTTTGTCCCTTATGCCATGCCGAATGTTAATAGACAGTGGTCCCTGAAGCATCCGCAGCCCTTTGAAAAGGGGATGGTCATGGGCTATGAAAGCTTGGAGGGCGAACATCGGGTAGCCGGCGTTCGCCTTGAGCATATGGTTGTCGTGACGGAGGATGGGAGTGAAGTCTTAGACTACTTCCCGAGAGAGGAGATCACCGTGGTGGGGGGTAGATTTTGATCTCTCCGGCATCGTGAATGACATCATAAGTTGACTAGCACAACTTTCTTTCTGACGTTTGCCGTCAAATAGGGACAGGTCAAAGGAGTGTCCATGTCCCATGACATTGTTTTATGCAAAGACGGTAAGACCCCATTCGTTCCTCCTAAACGCCTCGGCCATGGAATTGAACCGAGCTGTGTACAACACTGTGTGGGGGGTGCCTTGCGGTATGTCACCCGAGAGGATGTGGAGGAAATAACCAAAGGCAAACATGCCTCCTTTATCGGGAAGGTATGTTATGCCTCCAGTAAATGGAAATTGGCTCAATGGAGAGAAATTGGATGAAGAAGGGTCAGGGAGGAAGGAGGTGGCTCTTGGATAAGAAAAGTTTAGATCAGCCCGGATGAACGGGATGGCGGTAGGCAATCTTGTGAGAAACCCTTAGACGTAAAGAGAGGAGGACAAGAAATGAAAAGATTATTTCCCGTGATGATCACTCTTTTTTTAGTTCTGGCGGTCGTTAGGTTCGAGGGTGGAATACAAGCGGCCGAGCAATACCCTGCAAAACCCATTAACTTTGTCGTTCCCCTTGAGGCAGGATCAGATGGTGATATTTTGGCTCGACCCATCGCGCAACGGGTTTCAGCCATGTTAGGCCAGCCCATCATGATTGTGAACAAGCCAGGGGCAGGCAGCAGCATTGGTTATCGTGAAGTCCATGATGCCAAACCGGATGGCTATACCCTGGGCCTCGCATTGGCCACGATTGTTACGAACAAATTACAGGGGATCATGCCGTATGATCATCGAGATTTTACGATCATAGGAACATATGCCACCTATATTCCGATCGTCGTGGGTGCGACTAAAACGAAGCGGCCTTTCAAGACAATGACGGAAGCTCTCTCTTTTGCCAAGGCTAATCCTGAAGAGGTGTCCATCGCCACCAGCGGTGTTGGACAATCGTGGTGGATTGCGACAATGGCTTTCCAGGGAGGGACAGGACTTAAATTCAATATTATTCCTCAGCCTGGGGCCGGTGCTTTTTCGATTACCCAAGTATCGGGCGGACACTCAGATTTAGCCATATTGGCCTTGGGGGCAGCAAAACCTCAAATTGAAGCCGGGAATGTCCGTTTCTTAGCCGTATTCGGATCCAAACGGGCGTCTCCGCCTTTTGATAAGGTCCCGACCTTTAAAGATTTGGGATACAATATTTTTTGGGAGTCTACACAAGCCGTAATCGCCCCCCCCAAAATGCCAAAAGAGATCGCTGATAAATTGGCAAAGGCTTTTGAAAGAGCCGCGAATGAGCCCGATTACAAGAAGTTTGTTGCCGAAACAAACGCCTTTTCATTTGTTACCACCCTTGGGAAATCGGTTGATTTCTTGGATGACCAGAGAAAGGTGGCTCGATCGATCATGGAAAAAGCCGGGATATTGAAAGAAAAGTAATGGAAGGCAGTTTATGGGTTACCCTCCCTGAAGAATGGAAGAGAGGGTAACCCATAAAAATGTATGTGCCATCGCAGGAGACCACGCCTTTTGACCGTGGATGAATGCGAAAGGGACAACTTCTCCGAACGACTGGTCGAGCGAATTCTTAGGCAGTCGGGAGTTTCGTGCGTCGGGAAGTGTGCTTCTTGGATTCCGGCTAAAACATGGAGGTATCCCGGCCTTCGGCCGCGGGGCTCCATCTCCTTAATTGAAGGATTTCATCATGGGGAAGATATTAAAATTATCGCGACCTGAATTATTTTTTACTTTTTTATTAATGGTCTTAAGCATGGTGATCATTATTGTTTCGTTGGGATATGGTCTCGGCGCGTTAAAACGGCCAGGCCCGGGGTTATATCCTTTTTTTGTGGCAGTATTTTTGATACTGCCGTTCAGTATCATCCTTTACATCTTGGGGACAACGTCTGGAAGGGCTAAGCCTTTATTTATTGATCGATATGGCTTCGGAAAGTTTTTATTAATGATCCTTACGTTTATTCTGTGGGTGACGGCCATGCCCTACTTAGGGTATGTGATCGTTACCCTTGTTGCTACTTGCTGTTTTTGCAAGGTGATGAGGCTTGAAGGTTGGTTGAAACCCATTGCTCTATCCGTGGGCACGGCCCTGTTTATCTATCTTTTGTTCGATTATTGGCTGTACATTGATTTGCCCAGAGGCATTTTGGGATGAAGGGGGTTGAGCGTGGAGGGATTGGACCTCTTACTTAAAGGTTTTATAAATTCTCTTACGATGGTGAACCTGGTGGCCTGTTTTGTAGGGGCTTTGCTGGGTACCATCGTCGGAGTTTTGCCAGGGTTGGGACCGACGGCTACGATGGCCTTAATGCTTCCCTTTACGTTAAATTACGGCCCGGAAACGGGTTTAATCATGATGGCAGGTGTTTGGTTCGGCTCCCAATATGGGGGATCCACGACTTCGATTTTGGTCAATATCCCAGGTGAAGCAGCAAGTGTGGTGACCTGCCTTGACGGTTACCAGATGGCCAAGAAGGGAAGAGCTGGGGCCGCTCTGGCACTTGTGGCAATAGGTTCCTTTATTGCAGGCACAATAGGAATTATAGGATTGCAGTTTTTTGCGCCGGTTTTAGGAAATGCAGCTCTCTCCTTTGGTCCGCCGGAATACCTTGCTTTTATGGTTTTGGCCTTCGTCCTTCTGTCGAATCTCTCCGGGGATACTCCACTGAAAGGGCTTTTAATGCTTGGTTTGGGATTATTTATCAGTTCCATAGGGATTAATCCTTTAGACAGTTACCCGCGTTTTACATTCGGTTCGGAGAAATTAATGCTGGGTATTGAATTTTTGCCGTTAGCGATGGGTTTTTTTGGTATCACCGAGATTTTACATATCGCAGTTGAAACTTATGTCTTGCCCGTGGTTGAAAAACTCCGCCTCAAAGAACTATACCCAAACAAGAAGGAGATAAGGCGTTCTATCTCTCCAATTTTTCGCGGGTCCGTATTGGGTTTTTTTTGTGGGTTATTGCCAGGGCCCTCTACCGTTATTTCCACGTTTATTTCTTACTCTCTTGAAAAAAGGCTGTCAAAGGCTCCACAAGAATTTGGGAAGGGAGCAGTGGAAGGAGTGGTCGGGCCGGAGTCGGCCAACAATAGTGCGGTCATGGGCTCCATGATACCCTTATTGACATTAGGTATCCCCTTCGCTGCCCCATGTGCCGTCATGTTGGCAGGCTTGCGGATCCATCATGTCGAACCGGGGCCCCTTCTTTTTAAAACCAATCCAGATGTATTTTGGACCTTTATCGCTGCGATGTATATCGGGAATATTATGCTTCTAATCCTTAACTTACCTCTTGTAGGTTTCTTTGCAAGAATTGCTACCATTAGACCTCAGTTGCTCATGCCATTTATCAGTGTGATATGCCTCGTGGGTATCTATAGTGTCAGAAACTCCATCTTCGATGTTTGGGTCATGATCATTTCTGGGGTGATCGGGTATTTCCTCCGAAGATGGGGCTTTCCTATCGCTCCATTTATCATTGGAGTGGTGTTAGGTCCGATGACCGAGAATAGCCTCCGGCAGACTTTAATGATGTTTAGGGGAAATATGACACGCATTTTTGATCGACCGATCGCTGTAACCTTTTTATCGCTGACACTGGTTTTTATCATTTTGAGAATTTCGTATCTTTTCTTACGCCGAAGTTCTAACCGTCAGGAAGGGCTTTAGAATCGAGGAAGAAAAACTCATAGGATGAAGATAAGCGTGAGAGGATAAGAAGGGAGGGCGAAAATGAGGGCAAGGAGACTCAATCTACAGGATAATCTTGGTTCATGATGAATGGAAACATAATGAGCGAAATGGCGAGAGGAGGGATTCGTCATGAAAGCGGCCCGGGTTCACGAACCGGGTAGGATCATGATCGAGGAGGTTTCTGCCCCTCCCTTGGGAGAAAAGGATGTCCTCATTAAGGTCCATCGCGTCGGAATTTGTGGGACGGATGTTGGAGTCTATCGCGGTCATGTCCCTGCTAAATTACCTGTGACTCTGGGGCATGAGTTTTCAGGGACCATTGCAAGGCTGGGGAGTCCTTCCTTGGGCGGGTTTAGGGAGGGAGATCCTGTCACCGCCTGCGGGGGATGGGGGTGCGGAAACTGTGAGCTCTGCCAGAAAGGAATGGGACTTTTTTGTAAGCATCGGGTTTCTCTGGGAAGAACAGCGGATGGCTGTTTGGCTGAATTGGTGAAGGTGGATTATCGAGCCGTTTATCGGCTGCCGCCCAATGTCTCTTTGGAGGAGGGACAGAATTTTGTAAATGTCGCGTGTGCCGTCCGAGGATTTAAGAAAATACCGCTGCCATTGGGAAACACCGTTGCCGTCTTCGGGCCGGGGAATCTAGGACTGATCATGCTCCAGCTGCTCAAATTCGCCGGGACCCCTCAGGCAGTCATGGTGGGGACAAGAGACTTCCGATTGGAGATGGCTAAGACTTTTGGTGCAACCCATGTGGTGAATGGGAAGCGGGAAGATCCGACGAAAGCCATTTTAGGATGGTACCCGGACGGGGTGGATGTCGTGATTGAAGCGACGGGTAATGCCTCTTGTTTTCAGAGCTGTTGTGATGTCATGAAGGCAAAAGGTACCTTAGTCAGTTTTGGAATTTTTGCTGAAAAGGTCAAGCAGTTCGATCCCTCTTTTCTTTATTATAAAGAACCCGTGATCTATGGTTCGAAAGGAGGAGAAGGAGGGTTTGAAGAGGCCCTTCACCTCTTGGAGGAGAAAAGGCTCAACATTACTCCGATGATCACCCACCGGTTTCCACTGGAAGAGACGGCGAAGGGTTTTAAGACATTTGAGGATAAAAACGAGAATTCTTTACGTATTCTTGTTGAGCCCTGTCGGTAGAAGAGTAAAAGGAAGTTGAAAAGATTAAGGCCTTTTTCTTACTTTGAACCTCCTAACATCAAAGAGGCTATCCGGATTTTGGCTGAACAAGGCAGCCAGGCCCGCCCGCTTGCCGGCGGGACAGACCTACTGGTACGCATGAAGAGGGGAGAGATCACTCCCATTGCCCTGGTCAATCTGAAGCGAATCAGTGGCTTGGCCCAGATTAAGAAAGAATCTGGAAAAACAATTTCCATCGGTGCCCTCACCTCTATTTCTGCCATTGAAAATTCTCCTCTGATTCGATCCAGCTATCCTGTATTGGCGGAAGCGGCGGGTGTCCTGGGCTCTCGGTCCATCCGAAACCTCGGGACTCTGGGCGGAAACATAGGAAGAGCTTCTCCTGCTTCGGATATGGCCCCAGCGCTCATCGTCCTGCAAGCCCGTGTCGTGATGGAAGGTCTCCATGGCATGAGAGAGGTTGAAATTGAGAAGTTTTTCGTAGGACCTGGTTCAACAATTTTATCACCAGGAAATCTGATCACCTCCTTTTTTTTGACGGAAAGGGCACCTCATTCTGCTGCTGTTTATTTGAAGCTCGGACGTCGAGAAGGGTTCGACTGTGCTTTGGCGGGGGTAGCGGTTTTAATCACACGGTTAGCCAAGAAGAACGAAGCCAGAGAGGCCAGAGTGGCCCTCGCTGCAGTCGCTCCGGTTCCCTTGCGGGCAAAGAAGACAGAGCAAGTCCTCCTCTCAGGGACTCTCGATGAAGACCGTATCAAGGAAGCTGCCAGGGTTGCTGCGGAAGAGTCCTCTCCCATCAGTGACATGAGAGCTTCGGGTTCTTATCGAAGAGAGATGGTAAGGGTTTTGACTTTCCGAGCGGTTTCGAAAGCGCTGACGCTGGCTGAGAGAGGGGATAGGGGAAGTTGAAGGTTGCTATCGAACTCGAAGTCAACAATGAAAGCTACAAAGTGGAGGTAGAACCCTGGACAACCCTTCTCCACCTTCTTCGAGAAGGACTTCACCTCACGGGTACCAAAGAAGGGTGTGGGTTAGGCGATTGCGGGACGTGCATCGTCCTCGTCGATGGAGTGCCAGTCAACTCCTGTTTGATGCTGGCCGTGGATGCTCATGGGCACCGGGTGACCACCATCGAAGGGTTGGCGGCCGACGGCAAGCTTCATCCTTTACAAAAGAGTTTCATTGAAAAAGGGGCGATGCAATGTGGGTTCTGCACACCGGCCATGATCCTTTCAGCAAAAGCGCTCCTGGATAAAAGCCCTCAGGCCAGTGAACAGGAGATCAAACGGGCACTGGCAGGAGTTCTTTGTAGATGCGGTTCTTATCAAAAGATCATTGAGGCTGTTCGAGCCGTCACTGAAGGATTAGAAAATGGGGCCTAAGAATGATGTGCGTTATGTGGGAAAACCGGTTTCCAGGCTTGATGGGCTGGAAAAGGTGACGGGTCAGGCTGTTTACAGCGTCGATATTGTCGTTCCCGGCATGCTCTATGGAGCCACGCTCAGGAGCCCTCTGCCCCACGCAAGGATCATGGAGATGGACATTTCAGAGGCAGGCAATGTCCCTGGAGTCAGGGCAGTCGTAACGGGAAGAGATTTTCCCTTTACTTTTGGTACGGTCATCCAGGACCAACCCTTCTTAGCGATGGATAAGGTTCGCTATGTGGGCGAACCGGTGGTAGCGGTCGCGGCAGAGACTGAAGCTGTGGCCCAGGAGGCTCTGGAAAAGATCAAAGTGAAGTACGAAGAGTTGCCGGCTGTCTTTGATCCGCGGGAAGCCGCCGCCAGGGGTGCTCCCGTGATCCATGATGATTTAGAAAAATATGTTCGTTCAGATTGTGAGATCATTCCGGGGACGAACACATGCACTCTTAACGCTTACTCGCTCGGAAACGTGGAGACAGGATTCAGGAATTCAGATGAAATTTTTGAGGACGATTTTTATATCCACGCCGTGGCTCATTCCCCGATGGAGACCCATGCGGCCGTGGCCCAGTATTCACCCAACAGTGAAGAGTTTATTATCTGGTCTTCCACGGACAGGCCGTATCGCCTTGCCAGGGACTTCGCCAATGGATTGAGCATCCCTCTCAGCAAGGTCCGTTTTATCTCGAATTACTCCGGAGGCGGATTTGGCGGCAAGGGTGGTATGATCGCCGAAGCCGTCGCCGTTGCGCTCGCTCGTTTCACCAGGGGAAGGCCCGTTAAGGTTGTCTTCTCCAGGGAAGAGGAACTGACAGCCTCTCATACCCGGCATGCTTCTTTTATCAGGCTCAAAACGGGTGTGAAGAGGGACGGAACCCTCATGGCCCGTAGGGCAGAAATCACCTGGGACAACGGGGCTTATGCTGCATCGGGTCCTAGTGTAGCGAAGCGAGGAGCCCTGACCGTCTTCGGACCTTATCGTACCCCCCACATTGAGCTGGTGTCGCGACTTGTCTATACGAATAAAGAGACCGGTGGGGCTTACCGTGGGTTTGGCACGACGCAGGTGACCTGGGCCTGCGAGGTTCAGATGGACATCATCGCAGGAAGAATTGGGGTGGACCCCCTTGAGATCCGGTTTAGGAACGGCTATAGAGAGGGTGACTTTTATATTAATGGGCAGACCTTGCACAGCGTGGGATTCCGGGAAACCCTTGAAAGGGCAAGCCGTGAAATCGGATGGGGAGAAAAGAAAGCCGGGAAAGTAGGGACAAAGGCCAGAGGGAAGGGGATTGCCGCGACGATCAAAGGAACGAACACACCCACGGACTCGTCCTGTTTCATCAAGGTCGACCCGGATGGAAGCATCGCACTGCTTTCCAGCTCTGTTGAGATCGGCGGCGGTCAGAAAACAGTTTTGGCCCAGATCGCCGCAGATACCATCGGCGTCCCACTAACCTCTATCTCTGTGCCCAATCCTGATACGAACATCACGCCGTACGACCATGCGGTCGCCTCCAGCAGAACCACGTACCATATGGGAAATGCCGTTCGCATCGCAGGACAAAAGGTGCGTAAAAAGATTCTGGAGATGGCTGGAGAGGTCCTGAAGGTAGATCCTGGCGGTCTTAGCCTCTCCGAAGGAAAGATTGTTAAAGAAGGAGCCGGCGAGCAGATCACCCTCAAAGCACTCCTGGCGAAAAGGTTTGGGGCAAAAGGCGGAGGGATTCTGGAGGAAGGTTATTTCACGCCGGAGGGTTCTCGCCTTCTCGATGCATTGCCGGGGTTAAAAGGGATGAGCAGTATCTTCTGGATGTTTGCCGTTCATGCCGTCGAAGTGGAAGTGGACACCGAGACAGGTGTGGTCAAGGTTCTTAAAATTGTCGCTGCCCATGATGTGGGAAAGGCGATCAACCCCATGGGGTGTGAACAACAGATCGAGGGTGCTGTCATCATGGGAGTTTCGAATACCCTTTTTGAAGAATTCAAGATGGAAAAGGGGCGTATTTTAAATGATACGTTGGCTGATTACAAGCTGGCCAGTATCCTCGACATCCCCGAAATCATCCCCATCCTTGTGGAATCCCACCACCCAGAAGGACCTTTTGGTGCCAAAGGGATAGGCGAACCTGCTGCGGCTCCCACTGCCCCTGCCATTGCCAACGCTGTTTTTGATGCGATTGGAATTCGATTCAAGGACTTGCCCATTACCCGGGAGAGGGTATTGGCAGCCTTAAAGAAATTCTGAGACCCTCGGATGAATGATCATTGCTCTAACCTATCAAGAAGTGAAGGGAGATCAATGAATGCGTGCTTTATTTGTTTTCACCCCTGCTGAATCAAAACGATTGATCGGAAAAGCTGTAGCCAAAATGGAAGAAGTGAAAAGGGCGTTTAAGAAGGCCAACATCATGATCGGCCATGGCTCAACGAATGTTTATGTCCTTGAGGAGATGCTGGGAAAAGAGAGACTTTTGGAATTGATGAACCCCTCCTTCTTTCTTTCAGGAATCCTCGTCCGAGGAACGCTATGCTCGACGTTAGGAAGTGAAAAACCTCCCATCATCCTTCTCAAGAAAGGGGTCATCACATCCCCCCCTGAAACCATGTCCGAAATGTTGCGTGATTTCAAGTCAGATTCCGTGGTGATTAAGGGAGCAAGTGCCATCGATCCAGAAGGAAATGCAGGAGCCTTTGTTGCACATCCCGAGGGGGGAACAATAGGATGGTCTATTGGGACGATCTTGGCGCGGGGAATCCGGCTGATCACTCCTGTCGGACTCGAAAAGTTGGTTCCCTCGGTAAAACAATCCATTTCTTCATGCGGACAGGAAAGCCTGGATTACGTTCAGGGTAAGAAAGTAGGGATGATTCCTTTGAGCAATGCCAAGGTGGTCACAGAGATAGAAGCGATGAAGATTCTGACTGGAGTGGAGGCTAAGCATGTGGCTTCGGGCGGAGTCAGTGGTTCTGAAGGGTCCGTTGTCTTAGCGGTCGAGGGAAGCAGAGAGGCTGTCCATAAGAGCATCCGGTTGGTCGAATCGTTCAAGGGAGAAACGCCTCTGAACTTTCGCAAGGGGATCTGCGAGATTTGCGTCCATGCCTCTCCAGCACAACCGAAAGATTATGATGCCTCTGCATTTCCGAAGTTCTGTCAATTTCAAGACAGGAAGGAACAGGCGCTTCCTTTTTATTTACGAAATCGGTAGAAGGAGGAAGGATAAATCGGATGATGACCTGTTTGGAGATACGGTGAGGCCACAAGACCCGAAGCGCTACGGAAAAGGGGGAGAATGATGCCTAGGAAGCTGATAGACTTAACGCAGGCGATTTATAATGGAATGCCCGTTTACCCTGGCCATCAGCGCACGTCACTCTTTGATGTCAAAACCCATGAGGAGACCAAAGAGA
>Ga0153916_10000718_pt1 | contig 22755 bp, 25 predicted proteins | sample Opewatmetagenome_FD_109642 | JGI IMG/M metagenome (GOLD analysis project Ga0153916, IMG submission 109642) | Freshwater wetland microbial communities from Ohio, USA - Open water 3 Core 3 Depth 4 metaG | ecosystem: Environmental > Aquatic > Freshwater > Wetlands | place: USA: Ohio, Lake Erie...
CCCACGTCGCGGGTGGGCGAGGGCTGGTCGCCCTTGCGGGCGATCTTGTCGATCTCGTCGATGTAGACGATGCCGCGGGAGGCCTTCTCCACGTCGTAGTCGGCATTGTGGAGCAGGTTCTGGATGATGTTCTCGACGTCCTCGCCGACGTAGCCCGCCTCGGTCAGGGAGGTGGCGTCGGCGATGGTGAAGGGAACGTTGAGGAACCGCGCCAGGGACTGCGCCAGGAGCGTCTTTCCCGAGCCGGTGGGACCGACCAGGAGGATGTTGGATTTCTGCAGCTCGACGTCGTCGCCGGCTCTCGCCTGCCCCATGCGTGGCGGGCGGGTCGCCTTGCGCGAGTAGACGCGCTTGTAGTGGTTGTAGACGGCGACCGAGAGGACCTTCTTGGCCTTCTCCTGGCCCACCACGTAGTCGTCGAGGAAGCTCTTGATCTCGGCGGGGGTGGGGAGGGAGACGGCCGGTCGCCCCTCGTCGCGCTCGGCCTCCTCGGCGATGATGTCGTTGCAGAGCCGGATGCACTCGTCGCAGATGTAGACCGTCGGCCCGGCGATGAGCTTCCGCACCTCGCGTTGCCCCTTCCCGCAGAAGGAACAACTCAGGTTCCCGTGGTGATGCTCCTTGCGGCTCACGCGACTCCCATGCGGTTGACCGACTTCGGGGATGTTACACCAAAACCACCCGCCCCCAGAAGCCAACACCCGATCGGCTTCATAGCGGCCGACCGACCCGCGCGCCAAGCCCGGGAGCCAGGCGCCGGTGGCCTGCCTAACGGCCGAGCAGGCCCGCGAGATCCTGCGCCAGCGATTCGGCCCTCTCCGCGACCGCCCGCGGAACGGCCTCCTCGGCGCGGCAACCCTCGGCGAGGTGCCGGGCCGCCGCCGCCAGGCGCCCGAGTCGCTCGGGCTCGTCCGGAGGCCGCGGGCGGGGCACGGGCCCGAAGCGCTCCGCGATCCGGCGGCTCACCGCCGCCGGCGTGGGGGAGCGCTCCAGGATCTCGTCGCGCATCTCGGCGTAGCCCGAGGGCGGCAGCCTGCCGGCGGCTTCCGCCCGGGAGAGGACCTCGATGACCTCGAACGGCGGCGCCACCCGCGCCTCTCGCGCCCGCGCCAGCTGCGGCTCGTGCCGCTCCAGGAAGCCGTAGGAGAGCGTCAGCTTCTCGGCCGTCTGCCGCCGCACGAAGAGCTCCCTGGCGCAGTAGCTCTCGAAGCTGCGGTGGCCCCACCCGCGCCACAGCTCCTCGCGCCTCACGTGGCTGAGCAGGCGCGCGAACTCCACCCAGGAGGCCTTGAAGCGCCGCGCACCCTCCAGCACGCGCCGGCGCATCGAGCCCTCGGGGAGCTCCTCGATCCGGGAGGCCAGCCTGTCGGCGGTGGAGCCCACGGAGACACCCTAGCGAGAGGCGATGCGGAAGGTGAGCGAGACGGTGGGGCGCGAGCCGGGGAATGGCTTGAAGCTCCAGGTCCTGAGCGTGCGCAGCAGGCAATCGTGGAGCTCGCCGCGCTTGAGGCTCGGCTGGTCGATCCAGAGCTGCGCCACGCGTCCGTCGTTTCCGATGGCGAACTCCACCGGGACCTCGCCGGCGAAGCCCGGCGACCGCTGGGCCTCGGCGCGGAAGCACGTCGCCAGGGTCCGCTGCTCCCGGGCCACCACCGCCTGGATGTCGGCGGCGTCGTACCGGGCAACGACCAGATCCCCGCCGGTGGCCGAGCCGGAGACGGCGCGCGGCGGCGCAGCCGCCTGCCGGCGGCCCACCTGGCCCGGTCCCTGGGCCGGTAGCTCGACCTCCTCGTCGGCGACCCGGCGCGTGCCGCCGATGCGGGCCGGCGAGGCGATGGCGATGCCGCCGCCGAAGTCCTCGAGCAGGGCGCTCCGCCTCTGCCAGGGCTTCTCCGTGGCGAGCCAGAAGGCGCCGTAGCTGCCGAGCCCGAGGCCGGCCGCGACGAGGACCACCACCAGGGCGACCCGCCGGCGGTGGCGACGCTGCCTGAGCAGGCGCGAGCCCGTCACCTCGGCCTCGACGCGCAGCTGGGCCTCGGCCTTCTTCACGTGCACCAGGAAGCCGGCGACCTGGCCAATGGGCGCCCAGGAGCCGTCCTCCGGCGAGACCGGAGTGGCGGCGTCGATCTCGCCCTTGTAGAGGAGCCCGACCAGCGCCGCGCCCGACACCGGCCCGAAGACCTGGCCCTGCTTCTTGAAGAGCCAGTCGCCGGCCGGCTGGCCGGTCCCTCGCTTCGAATCGACGCGCTGGGGATCCATGCGTGGGTCTTGGCGCGAGGCGCCGGCCCTTCCGCCGCTGGCACCCGCGCGCGCGGCATGTTCAACTTACCATGACGTGGAAAGGCGCCGCTACGCTCTCCGCCTCCTCTACGAGGGTGGCGCCTTCCACGGCTTCCAGCGCCAGCCCGGCGGGCCCACGGTGCAGGCGGCGCTTGGGGCCGCCCTGGCCGGGCTGGGCATCGACGCGCGGCTCGACGTCGCCGCCCGCACCGACGCCGGGGTCCACGCGCTCTCGCAGGTCGTGAGCTTCTCGGTGCGCCGCGCCCTCGACCCCGCGGAGCTCCGCGCGGCGGTCAACCGCGGGACGCCGCCGGCGCTGGTCTGCCTCGAGGCTCGCGCCGTCCCTCCGTCGTTCCACGCCAGGGCCTCGGCCACCTCCCGGCGCTACGTCTACCTGGTGGGGCTGCCGGCCCCGGAACCGCTCGCTCCCTATGCCTGGAGCCTCCCGGACCCTCGGGCATTCCCGGGCCCGGCGCCGGGACGGCTCGACGCGGACGCCATGCGCCGGGCGCTCCTCGACGCCGTCGGCGAGCACGACTTCGCCGGGTTCGCCCGGGCGGGCGGACCTCGCGGCACGGTACGGCGACTCCTCTCGGCGTCGGTCGTGGAGGCGGCCTTCGGCCCGCTCTACGCCCTGGTGCTCGAGGGGCAGGGGTTCGTCAGGGCGATGGTCCGCAACCTCGCCGGCACGGTGGTGGCGGTGGGACTGGGTCTCGCCCCCTCGTCCCGCGTGGCCGAGCTGCTGGAGGCGCGCGGGAGATACCGCGGCGTGCGGGCCCCGGGGCGCGGCCTGACGCTGGTGGAGGTGAGCTACCCGCCGGGCGCCCTCGGCGCCTGAAGGACCGGGCGCCCGGGCCTCGGCGTGGCCCGAAGCTTCCGCGGCGGGAGGCGCGGCGGCGCCGGCGGGCCGACGCAGGTCGCCGCCGGTCGCCGCTCCGGGGGCCTCATGGTCAATTCTGGGCTCCGTCGTCCAGGGCCTCGTCGAGGGGCACGTGACCGTACTTGGCGAGCAGGTCGGCCACCGCCTCGCGGAGGTAGTCGGATTGGCGGATGCGCGTGGCGCGAGCGAGGCGGCGGAGCCGATCGGCCAGCGTCGGGGGGAGCCGGATCAGCATGGGCTCCAGACGGGGGTTGGCTGGAGGGGAGATCTGGACGCTTTCGAAGTCACGCATGTAGGCATTTCCCTTCATTCACTTACGTTTGCCTACACGCTACCAGCCGATACCCGACGGTCAAGAAAAGCGCCGTCCGCGGGCCCCTAGGGCCAGCGCCAGTGGACACCCGCCGCCGCATCGAGGGCGACCACCCGGGCCTGACCAAAACCCGTTCCAAATCCCATGGATAGATAGAGTCCGAGGCTGCGGCTGAAATCGTAGATGGCCCCCAGCCCCACCCGCGGCCCGATCGCCCAGCGGGTGGAGAAAGGCGCCCAGACCCCGACGTCGAAGAAGGTCTTCAGCTCGTCGGTTCCGAAGTAGCCCCGATATCGGAGGTCCGCTGCGTACCGGATGCCGCCGGGACCGGCGGCCGGGCCGAGACGCAGCGAGGCGCCGAGCGAATTCGCTGCCGTCGCCGACGAGGTCGGTGCCGTAGGCCAGGCGGACCACCGGGGCAGATCGAGACGTGGAGACGCCGTCGGCCGAGACCGTGTCCCAGCTCGCCCCCATCTCCGCATAGATCCCGTCCTCGTCGCGGTGATCGAAACGCGGCTCCAGGGCCCTGGCGGGCACGGCCAGCGCCAGGGCGGCCAGGAGCGCGGCGCTGGCGGTACCGGCCGTCACGGGAGCCGGCAAGCTCAGGCGGAGATCACGGGCAGGATGCCCGCGACCTCGTTCAGCCGCCCCGACCGGAACGGCTCGAGGTCGAGGACGGCGAGCCCGAATCCTGCCGCCCGCACCGCGGCGAGCAGCGCCTCCCGGCGCGCGAAGGCCAGATCCATCTCCTCCGCGGCCACCTCGAGGCGCCCGATCTCCCCGTGGTAGCGGACCCGGAAGCTGCGCAGCCCGGCGGCCCGCACGCCCGCCTCGGCGCGCTCGATCTGCGCCAGGCGCTCCGGCGTCACCTCGGTGCCGTAGGGGAGGCGCGAGGCCAGGCAGGCCATCTGCGGCTTGTCCCAGGTGGAGAGCCCGTAGGCCTCGCTCCAGGCGCGGATCTCCTCCTTGGTGAGCCCCGCCTCGGCGAGCGGCGACCGGACCTTCCGCTCCTCGGCGGCCACGTGGCCGGGGCGGTGATCGCGGCGATCGTCGGCGTTGAACCCGTCGATGACGGCGGGCAGGGCCAGCTCGCGCGCCGCCTCCTGGCAGATCCGGTAGAGCTCGCTCTTGCAGTAGTAGCAGCGGTCGACCGGGTTGGCGACGTAGCGCGGGTCCTCCGCCTCCCTGCTCGCCACCTCGAGGTGCCGCACGCCGAGCTGCCTGGCCAGCTCGCGCGCCGCCCCTCGCTCCGCCTGCGGCACGCTCGGCGAGTGGGCGGTCAGCGCGACGGCCCGCTCCCCCAGCACCTCCCTGGCCACGGCCAGGACGAAGGTGGAGTCGACACCCGCGGAGAAGGCGATCACGGCCCCGCCCAGGGCGCGCACCATCTCTCGCAGGTGCTCGACCTTGGCGGCGGAGCGGTGGCGGATCTCTTCGCGGGTCATCGCCGGAGTCTAGCGCCGCGACTTCTTCGCCGCCTTGGCCGTTCGGGCGCCGATCTTCTTCGGAGCCTTGCGCGCCGCCGCCCGGGCGAGCAGCCTCCTTCGCCTCGCCGGCTCGCGGGACCGCTTGGGCCTCTGGCCACCGGTGAGGCGGCCGAACTCGGCGGGCCCGACGTACTTGAGGTCCACCAACGTCTGGAAGAGCCGCTGCGCCTCCTCCTCCACCTTCATCTGATCGGAGTGGATCACCAGCTCGGCGTGCGCCGGGGGCTCGTAGGGATCGTCGATGCCCGGGACGTTCTTCGCCTCGCCGGCGAGCGCCTTCTTGTACAGGCCGCCGTCGTGGCGATCGAGCAGCTTCTCCAGGGGGCAGTCGACGAACACCTCGACGAAGCGGCGCACGTCGCGCCGAACGGCCTCGCGCGCCTCGCGATAGGGGGAGAGCGCCGCGCAGACCACCACCACGCCGTTGCGCGCCAGGAGCTTGGCCACGTGACCCAGGCGGCGAACCGCCCCGTCGCGCTCGTCCTTGGTGACGCCTGGTCCCCGCGTCAGGACGTCGGCGGGATCGTCGCCGTCCAGGAACTCGACCCGCCGTCCGGCCGCCGCCAGGCGCCGTGTCGCCAGGTTGCCCAGCGAGGTCTTGCCCGTCCCGGTCATGCCCGTGAGCCAGATGACGAACCCGGTGCTCTGCTGGGAATCCATGTCGCCTCCGGGGCGCCCTGCCACCGCGCCGCCATCCGTTCCGCGCCCCCCGCGCCATCGGGGCCATTCGAAATCGAATTTGTCAAGTATATCGCGGCCCTGGCCGGAGGGAAAGGCGACTATGGAATGCCCTCGTTCGCGCCCGCTCCGCAGGTGCATCCGGGAAGGCGCACCGTCGGCCGCGCCATCGGCTGGCCCCGGACGAGGTCGATCCGCCGGCCGCGCGGCTCCTGCGAGACGTCGGCGACGAGGAGCACCAGCTCGAGGGCGGCCAGGGCCCCCACGGCGGCCGTCGCCGCGGGCGTGGGAATGGCGCCGTGCCCTGTCCGAAAAGCGCATTTATAACATGGACTTCCAGCTGGGATCACGGTGACGGCCCCACCCTCCCCGTCGGCCTCGGCCACCACGTGGGGAAGGCCGAGAAGGCGCGCCTCCTCGGCAGCGACCCGGTCGGTGGACTGGGCCCCACTCGCCACCAGCACCGCGGTGGGGAGGTTGCCGGCGCGGAAGGGTTCGGCCTCGACGAGGCCGTTGGCGGTACGCAGCGCCTCGGCCGCGGCGGCGGAGCGCGGCCGTCCCACGTCGCCCGGCCCGTAGAGCCAGGCGGAGAGGTCCTCGGGCGACACCATGGCGGCGTCGTCCACCCAGAGCCGGCCCATCCCCGCCTGCGCCAGGTAGAGGAGCGCAGGCCCCGCGAGCGGCCCCGCGCCCACCACCCGCACCCGCGCCGCCCCGAGCCGCTCCTGCCCCGCCTCGCCCAGGCCCGGAAGGAGCAACTGACGCGCGTAGCGCCCGATCTGGCTCTCGGATAGTGCCAAGGGTCCTCCTAGAGGGGCTCCGGCGGCGGGTTCCCCTTCTCGATGACCACGCGCCACGACCCCGCACCCTCGGCGGGGAGCGGCTCGCAGCTCAGCACGCGATGGCCTTCTTCCACCGCGTTGCGCGGGACGCTCTCGAGCGGCTCGCCTGCGGCGAGCCACACCTCGAGCGCCTCGCCGACCCGCAGCCGCTCCAGGGCGATGCGCGTCCGAACGTAGGTCATGGGGCAGGCGTAGGCCCGCACGTCCAGCCTCGTCGCGCTCACGCTCTACCCTCCGCTCGGGCCGCGCGTCACCGTCACCTCGCAGGCCTCGCCCTGGGAGCTCTCCAGGGTCCGGCCTCCCTGGCAGGCCACGCACCCGGGCCTGCGGCGCACCGGCACGATGCGCGTCCGGGCGGGACGCGCCTCGTGGACGAGGAGCCTGCCGGCGTAGGCCCCGCGCTCGCCCGCCAGGAGCCTGGCCACCTCGCCCGCCATGAGAGCCCCGGCCAGGCCCGCCAGGGCCCCGAGCACACCCGCCTCGGCGCAGCTCGGCACCGAGCCGCGCGGCGGCGGCTCCTCGAAGAGGCAGCGCAGGCAGCCGGTCTTGCCGGGCATGACCGTCAGGAGCTGCGCCGTGTAGCGGAGGATGCCGCCGTGCACCAGGGGCCGATCGGCCGCCAGGGCCGCGTCGTTGGCCAGGAACTTGGTGGCGAAGTTGTCGGAGCCGTCGACCACCACGTCACAGGAGCTCACCAGCTCCAGCGCGTTGTGCGCGTCGAAGCGGGCGTCGATCGCCCGGACCTCGAGCCGCGGATAGAGGCGCTCCAGGCGCTGGGCCGCCGCCGGCGCCTTCCGCGCGCCCAGGTCGGCCTCGCCGAAGAGCGGTTGCCGGTTGAGGTTCGAGGTCTCGACGGCGTCGTCGTCGCACACCACCACCCGGCCGAGGCCGGAGGCGCCCAGCGCCAGGAGCAGCGGACCCCCGAGCCCGCCGGTCCCGACCACCAGGGCGCTCTTGCGAGCCAGGAGCGGGTTCATGTTCGCCGGGAAGTCATACCCGATCTAGAGGGTCAACGCCCGCCCCGCGCGGGCGAGGCGCCAGAGATCCGGCAACCCGACGATGCCGTCGAGGGCGCCGGCGGCCGTCTCGGGGACGAGACCGGCCAGCCGGACGGCGGTGCCGCACGCCACCACCCGCAGCGGCAGGTGGCGCCGCCCCTCGTCGAGCGACTCCCGGAGCGGCGGGACGCCGGAGGCGGCGGCCCCGGCCGGCGCCCCCTCGTCGAACCGCCCCTCCACCCAGGCGCGAAGGGCGCCGAAGAAGAGCGCCAGATGGACCGGATCGCCCATGGCCGCGGCCGTGAGCCCCAGCGTGGTGGCCTGGTAGCGGGCCTCCCACGAAGCCGAGGAGAGGAAGATGACGAGCGGCGCCGCCACCTACCGCTTCCCGAAGAGCCGGCCCAGGAGCCCCTTCCTCTTCTCGGCCGCCGCCGGCGGAGGCGCGGCCTCGATGGGCCGTGCCCCCTTGGGCGCGACCAGCGGCTCGGGGATCTGCAGCTTCTGCCTGAGCGACGCCGGAGTGTCGAGGGTGGCGAGCTGCATCTCGCTCACCCCGCCGGTGGCCAGGTTGCGGCCGGTGATGGTGAGGATCCCCTCGTTCCCGAGCGCGAACTCGACGTCCACCCTCACCGATCCCCTCGGGGCCGGGGGAAGCTTGGGGATGCGGATGGTCCCGAGATACTCGCATTCCGAGACCTTCGGGGAGTCGCCCTGGAAGACGGTCAGATCCAGCTCGGTCTGGCCGTCGCGGGTGGTGGCGAGCTGGTGGCTCTTCTTGATGGGGAGCCTGGCGTTGCGGGGCAGGACCGGCGCCATGCGGCCGCCGGGGAGCCCCACGCCGATCCCCATGGCCAGCACGTCGATGAGCACCACTGAGTCGACGCGCGTGGCCGAGTCGGCGAGCAGGGCCGCGCCCATGGCCACCGCCTCGTCGGGGTGGACGCTGCGGTTCGGCTCGCGCCCGAAGGCCTCGCGGATCTTGCGCCAGACGAGCGGCATCCGGCTCTGGCCGCCCACCAGCAGCACCTCGTGGACGTCCTCGTTCTTGAGACCCTTGGCGGCCAGGACCTCCCGGCAGACCTCGATGGAGCGGTCGACGAGCTTCTCGGTGAGTTCCTCCAGCTCGAGCCGCGACACGTCCACGTGGAGATCCACCTGCTCGCCGCCCGGCCCCCTGCAGAGGAGTGGGACATGGGCCAGCGCCACCTCGCGCTCGGAGAGCGCCACCTTGGTCTCCTCGGCGGCGTCGCGGATCCGCTGCCAGACCACCCGGTCCTGCGGCGGCGGGAACCCGTGGCGATCCATGAAGCGGTAGACCAGGTGGTCCATGAGCTGGCTGTCGAAGTCCACGCCGCCAAGGAAGGTGTCGCCGCCGGTGGAGACCACCTCGTAGACCTCGTTCTGGATCTCCAGGATCGAGGCGTCGAAGGTGCCGCCTCCGAGGTCGTAGACCAGCACCCGCTTGTCGAGCCGCTTCCCGTAGCCGAAGGCGAGCGCCGCCGCCGTCGGCTCGTTGACGATCCGTTCGACCTCCAGCCCGGCGAGCTTGCCGGCCTCGCGCACCGCCTGGCGCTGGTGGTCGTTGTAGTAGGCCGGCACCGTCACCACGGCCCGGACCACCTCCTCCCCCAGGACCTGGCGCGCCATGTCCCGCATCTCGGTGAGGACGAAGGCGGCGACCTGCTGCAGGGAGAAGTCCCGGCCGGCGAAGCGGACCGCCGTCGAGCCGTCCTTCCCCTCGATGATGTCGTAGTGGAAGCGGTCGCGGCAGGCCTGGACGGTAGGACTGGCGAAGGGGCGTCCGACGAGCCGCTTCGAACCGTAGACCGTGTTCTTGGGGTTGATGACCATCTGCGCCTTGGCCGGCTGGCCGACGAGCAGCCTCCCGTGCTCGTCGAAGGCGACGATGGAGGGGATGGTGCGGTACCCCTGCCTCGACTCCAGGACCCTGGCCTTGCCTCCGTCGACGATGGCCACGCAGGAGTTGGTGGTCCCGAGGTCGATGCCGATGGTCCGCGGCCGCTTCGAGGGGGGCCTGGCCCCGGGCTTGGGCGCCGCCGCGGGCCGCTCCGCAGCGGGGGTGGGGGCGGGCGCGGCCGGCGGCTCCTCCGGCGCGACCTGCCCCGCCGGGGCTGCCTCCGGCTCCTCCGCGGGCGGCCGCGGTGGCTCGTCGCTCTTGGCCTCGGCGCCGCGCGTGGCCACCACCAGGTCGACGAGGGCCCGGCTCGCATCGTCGAGCTCGGTGAACCGGACCCCCATCCCGGGAGGGTGCTGCGGCTCGCCGGGGGCCGCGGGCGGCGTGGTCCAGGCAACCACCCCCTTGCCAACGATGACCTTCTCGCCCGACTCCAGGGCGATCGAGAGCGTCAGCGGGGTCCCAGGCGCCTCGGGTGCGAGCGTCCTGACGAAGATGCCGCCGCGCGAGATGTTGAGCGCGTGCCGCTCGATGAACTCGTCGATGGAGCCGTAGCCGAGCTTGATGTCGAGGTCCGCCGGAACGCGGGGGGCGTGCCGCTTCTCGTCGGCCATTGGCCGGATTGTACCATCCTCCCCTGGCGGGATCCGGCCGGCAGATGCCCCACGAGGGCGAGACGCCGGCGCCTTCGCCGGTTAGTGACCTCGGTGGAGAGTGCCATGGCCTACATCGTCGCCGAGCCCTGCATCAAGTGCAAGTACACCGATTGCGTGGAGGTCTGCCCGGTGGACTGCTTCTACGAGGGACCGAACTTCCTCGTCATCCAGCCGGACGAGTGCATCGACTGCGGGGCCTGCGAGCCGGCCTGCCCGACCAAGGCGATCTTCCCCGAGGACGGCCTCCCCGAGAAGTGGCGGGACTACGTGGCGCTCAACCTCGAGCTCTCGAAGAAGTGGCCCAACATCACCGAGAAGAAGGACCCGCTTCCGGATGCCGACACCTGGAAGGAGTCCGAGGGGAAGCGGCAGTATCTGGAGGGCGCCTAGGCCCGTCTGGCCGCCCGCTCGCGCCCGAGATCCCTTGCGCCTCCGCCGGGCGTTTGCTAAAAGCCTCGCTCCGACGCCCAGGTGGTGGAACTGGTAGACACACCATCTTGAGGGGGTGGCGCCGCAAGGCGTGCGAGTTCGAATCTCGCCCTGGGCACCATCTGCGAAAGCGCGAAGGGACCCGTCGAACGGCCGGGTCCCTTCTTCTTCGACGACGCGGCGCCGGCTACTTGCCAGGCTGCGCCGGGGCGGACTTCGCCGGAGCGGGCTGTGCCGGGGGGGCAGTGCCCGGCTGCGCCGGGCCACCGCCGGCAGGGGGCACGGACTGCATCGGCGGCGGCGCCGGGGCCGGCGTCGGCAGCTGCGGCACCACCGGCGCCTGGAACGGCGGCGGCTCGGGCTTGACCACCGAGGTGGTGCGCGACGAGTGGTACGCCAGGGTCAGCGAGGTGAGCATGAAGATGCCCGCGCTGGCGCTGGTGACCTTGCCGAGGAAGGTCTGGGCCCCGCGCCCGCCGAAGACGGTCTGCGAGCTGCCGCCGAAGGCGGCCCCCATGCCGCCTCCCTTCCCGGCCTGCAGCAGGATGACGAGGATGAGGACGACGCAGGCGACGACGTGGATGACGGTGACGAGAGTGATCAACGGATGGCACCTTTCACGATCTGGGAGAAATCCTGGGGCTTGAGGCTGGCGCCGCCGACGAGTGCTCCGTCGACGTCGGGCTGGGCCATGAGCTCGGCGGCGTTCTCGGGCTTCACCGAGCCGCCGTACTGGATCCGGACGGCATCGGCCGCGCCCCCCGCCAGCTCCCGGAGGAGCTTGCGGATGGCGGCGTGCACCTCCTGGGCCTGGGCGGTGGTGGCGGTCTTCCCGGTCCCGATGGCCCAGACCGGCTCGTAGGCGATCGTCAGCGCGGCGATGGGGTCGGAGGGAAGGCCGGAGAGCGCCGCGCGGACCTGGCGGTCGACCACCTCGAGCGTCCGCCCCGCCTCGCGCTCGGCCAGGGTCTCCCCGACGCAGACGATGGGACGGATGCCAGCGGCCAGGAGCGCCCCGACCTTCTTCCGGACCGCCTCGTCGGTCTCGCCGAAGAGCTGGCGCCTCTCGCTGTGGCCGACGATCCCGTGCCGACAGCCGACCTCGGCGAGCATTGGGGCCGACACCTCTCCGGTGAAGGCCCCCTGCTTCTCGAAGTGCACGTCCTGGGCGGCGAGCTCGATGGCCGACCCGCGCAGCGCCTCGGAGGTGGCCGCCAGCGCCGTGAAGGGCGGCGCCACCGCCACCTGCACCCGGTCCGCCAGCCCCTCCAGGAGCGGCGCCAGGGCGCGCACCAGCTCGCGGGCCTCGCCCTGCGTCTTGTGCATCTTCCAGTTGCCGCAGACGAACTTGCGCCGGGCCACTATTCCTCCAGGACCTTGATGCCCGGCAGCACGCGCCCCTCGATGAACTCGAGGCTGGCTCCGCCGCCGGTCGAGACGTGCTTCATCTTCGCCACCAGGCCCGCCTGCTCCACGGCCGCGGCGCTGTCGCCGCCGCCCACCACCGTGATGGCCGGGGACTCGGCCATGGCCTTGGCCACGCCGAAGGTCCCTTCCGCCCAGGGCTTCTGCTCGAAGAGCCCCATGGGCCCGTTCCAGAAGACGGTCCGGGCCGCCAGGATCCTCTGGCGGTAGAGGTCCAGGGTCCTGGGTCCGATGTCGAGGCCGACGAGCCCCTCGGGGATCGCCTTGTCGCTCACCACCTCGCGCCTGGCCGTCTCCTTGGCCTCCGCGGCGCAGACGTGGTCCACCGGCAGGAGGACCTGGACCCCCTTGGCCTCGGCCTTCTGCAGGATCTGCCGGGCATTGTCGACCTTGTCGGCCTCGACCCTGCTCTTCCCCACCGGGACGCCCTTGGCTCGAAGGAAGGTGTAGGCCATCGCCCCGCCGATGCAGAGCGTGTCGGCCTTGGCCAGGAGGTTGTCGAGCACCTTGATCTTGTCGGAGACCTTGGCGCCGCCGAGGATGGCGACGAAGGGTCGGGCCGGGCTTCCCAGCACCTTGGAGAGGTACTCCACCTCCTTCTGGATGAGGAAGCCCCCCGCCTTCTCCTTGACGAAGGCGGCCATGCCGGCGGTCGAGGCGTGGGCGCGATGGGCCGTGCCGAAGGCGTCGTTCACCCAGACGTCGCAGAGGCCGGCCAGCTCCTTGGCGAAGGCCTCGTCGTTCCCCTCCTCGCCCTTGTGAAAGCGGAGGTTCTCGAGGAGGAGCACCTGCCCCTCCTTGAGATCCCGCACCAGCTTCTTCACGCCGTCGCCGACGCAGTCGTCGGCCAGGATCACGTCCTGGCCCAGGAGCGCGGAGAGCCTTTCCGCCGCCGGCTCCAGCGTGAACTTCTCCCGGTCCGAGGGATCGCCCTTGGGTCTGCCGAGGTGGGAAGCGAGGATGACCCGGGCCCGCGCCTTGACGGCGTGCTGGATGGTGGGGAGCGCCGCGCGGATTCGCGCGTCGTCGGCCACCTTCCCCTGCCCGTCGAGCGGGACGTTGAAGTCCACGCGGATGAAGACCCGCTTGCCCGCCAGCTGCAGCTTGTCGATGGTCCTGATGGTTCCCATGGCGGCCCCCCGCTCGTGCCTCGAGTCGCGATCGTCCGTTTCAGCGGAGCAGGTACCGGGCCACGTCGACCATGCGGTTGGAGAAGCCCCACTCGTTGTCGTACCACGCGAACACCTTGGCGAAGGTCTCGCCGATGACGAAGGTGCTGGTGGCGTCGAAGACCGACGAGTACGGCGAGTGGCAGTAGTCCACCGAGACGGTGGGGTCCTCGGAGTAGGCGAGCACGCCCGCGAGCTTCCCCGCCGCCGCGGCCTTGAAGGCCGCGTTGATCTGCTCGACGGTGGCCGCCTTCTCCAGCTCCACCGTCAGATCGACGAGGGAGACGTTGGGGGTCGGCACCCGCACCGCGGTGCCGTTCAGCTTGCCCTTGAGCTCCGGGATGACCTCCGCCACCGCCTTGGCGGCGCCCGTGGTCGCGGGGATCATCGACAGCGCCGCGGCCCGCGCCCGGCGCAGGTCCCGGTGCGGCAGGTCGAGCAGGTTCTGGTCGTTGGTGTAACTGTGAATGGTGGTCATGAGCCCGCGCTTGATGCCGAAGCTCTCCAGCAGGACCTTGGCCACCGGCGTGAGGCAGTTGGTGGTGCAGGAGGCGTTGGAGATGATCTTGTGCTTCGCCTTGTCCAGCTTCTCGTGGTTGATCCCGTAGGCGACGGTGATGTCCGGGTTCTTAGCGGGCGCGGAGATGAGGACCCGCGGCGCCCCGGCCTTCAGGTGCTCCTCGGCCTTCTCGCGCTGGGTGAAGAGACCGGTGCACTCCAGCACCAGGTCGACCTTGTTGGCGGCGTGGGGAAGCTCTGCCGGGCTCTTCACCGCGGTGACCTGGATCTCCCTGCCGTTGACGACGATCCCTTTCTCGGCCGCCATCACCTCGCCCTTGAAGGTACCGTGGACCGAGTCGTACTTGAGGAGATGGGCCAGCGTCCTGGTATCGGTGAGGTCGTTGATCGAGACGAACTCGAGGTCCTTCTCGCCACGCTCGACGACGGCGCGCAGGATGCAGCGGCCGATGCGTCCAAATCCGTTGATGGCAATACGCGCCATGGTCTTGGCTCCCTCCTGGAAAAAGGATGCCTAACCTAGCGTCCGGCCTGGCGAAGTGTCAACGGAAACGAGGGGGATCGGATCGCGAAAAACGAGGAACGGCGCCGACTTGGTCGGCGCCGCTCCGGTACTGCCGCGCTCGGCTGTCGGGGTCCCCTGGCTACACGGTGGCCCGCATCTGTTCCGGCTCGACCTCGCCCGCGGGCCGCGCGTTGGCGCAGCTCGCCGCCTTCAGATCCTCGGTGACGAGGTCGATGAGTTCGGTTGACAGGCTCAGGACCTGGTTGGCGGAGTAGCCGTTGTCGCGCAGCTCCTTGAAGAGCGACTTGGCAAGGATCCGGGTACCCTTGGCGTCGAGCATCCCTGGCACGATCATCATGGCTTGTCTCCCCCAGAGGGGTGGTTCGCGAGGTTGCACCGCGATGGGGGGACACGTAGCAACCAGTGAGCCACGTCCAAGGGACAATGTATGCAACGTGAATTCAACTAGTTACGTAAAAACCATGCCGCGGTGCGTGCAAAGGCCCGTTCGCACCTGGGGGACTCCGGAGCCCTCGAGGCGCGTAGCGCGCTTCGCAGCCCGGAACGTGGGTCCGCCCGCCGCGGGAGCCATCCCATGCGCTACCGCGTGAGCGACATCCCCCTCCGCGTCGGCGAGGACGAGGGTGTCGCCACCGCGCGAGCCGCCAGCCGGATGGGGCTGCCGGCTTCGGCACTGCGGGAGGTGGCGATCGTGCGGCGCTCGCTCGACGCCCGCAAGAAGGGGCACCCGCGCTGGCTGCTCGCGATCGAGGCCACGGTGGACGGGACGGTGGCGGCCGGGAGCGGCGGGGTCACCCCGGTGGCTCCACCCGAGCCCGCTCCCGCCCTGGTGCGCCAGCCCGCGACGCGTCCCGTCATCCTGGGAGCCGGTCCGGCCGGCCTCTTCTGCGCCTGGGCCCTGATGGAGCGCGGCGTCCGGTCGCTGGTGATCGACCGGGGAAGGCCGGTCGGGCCGCGCCGCCGCGACGTGGCGCTCCTCCTGCGCCGGGGGCTGCTCGACCCCGAATCGAACATGAACTTCGGCGAGGGGGGCGCGGGCGCCTACACCGACGGCAAGCTGGGCACGCGCATCCACCACCCGGCGGTGCGCAAGGTGGTGGAGCTCTTCGCGCGCTTCGGCAAGGCCTCGCGCATCCTGGTCGAGGCGAAGCCGCACATCGGCTCGGACGTCCTCCCGGCGGCGGTGGCCGCCATGGTGGCCGAGCTCGAGCGCGGCGGCTGCGAGTTCCTCTGGAGCGCGCGGGCGGTGGACCTGGAGGTGGCCGGCGGCCGGGTCAGCGGCCTCCGCATGGCCGACGGCCGGGGCATCGACACCGACCGGGTGGTGCTGGCTCCCGGGAACAGCGCCCGCGATCTCTTCGAGCTCTTCGCTTCCCGCGGCTGGCCCATCGAGGCCAAGCCCTTCGCCGCCGGCTTCCGCGTCGAGCACCCTCAGGAGCTCATCGACCGGATCCAGTACGGCCCGGCCGCCGGCGGCGAAGGGCTACCGCCGGCCGACTACCGCCTCGCCGAGAACCCGCGGGTTGGCGGCGAGGCGCGCGGGGTCTTCTCCTTCTGCATGTGCCCCGGCGGGATCGTCGTCCCCACCCCGACGGAGCCCGAGATGCAGTGCACCAACGGCATGTCCAACTCGCACCGCTCCTCCCCCTTCGCCAACGCCGGGCTGGTGGTGTCGGTGTCGCCGGCCGATTTCGCCGCCGAGGGGTTCGAGGGGCCCCTGGCCGGCCTGGAATGGCAGCGCAAGTGGGAACGCAGCGCCTATGCCCTCGGCGGCGGCGGCTATCACGCGCCGGCGCAGCGTCTCGCCGACTACCTCGCCGGCAGGCCCGGGCGGGCGCCGGGCCGCAGCAGCTACCGCCCCGGACTGGCGCACGCCGATCTCTCGCCGCTCTTCCCGCCGCGCCTCCGGGAAGCGCTGCGCGCCGCGCTCCCGGCCTTCGAGCGGCGGATGCGCGGATTCGCGGGCGAGGAGGCGACCCTCATCGGCGTCGAGACCCGCACCAGCTCCCCCTGCCGTCTGCTGCGCGGCGAGGACATGCAGTCGACCGCCATCCGCGGTCTCTACCCGGTCGGAGAGGGCGCCGGCTACGCCGGCGGCATCGTCTCCTCGGCGGTGGACGGCCTCAAGGGAGCCGAGGCCATCGGCCGCGAGCTCGGGCCCGCCTGACGGGAGGAACGGGAGCGTGCGCTACCACGTCCGCAACGACAGGGGAGAGGAGCTCGTCTGCCCGACCCTCTCGGACCTCGCCGCCCTCTACTCGCAGGGCTTCCTCGAGGACCACGATCTGGTGCGCCCGGAGACCTCCGAGCGCTGGGTCCCGGCGGGGCGCCTCCCGGCGCTTCACGGCCTGCGCGAGGGCAGGCGCGACGGCCGCAAGATGGCGGCGCTGCTCGCCGCCGCGCTCGTCCTGGGGCTGGCCATCTACCTTCTCGCCCGCCGCCTCGGCTGACGGCTAGCCGCCGCCCGCCCGGCCGTAGGCATCCTCGAGGCGGACCACGTCGTCCACCTCGGGCGTCGACACCTCGAGGACGTCGCAGTCGGTGACGGCCACCATCCGGTGTCGCGTCAGCGGCCTCACCCGGTAGCTCTCGCCGGGGCGCATTCGATGCTCCGCCAGGCCCTGGCCCTCGTCGAGCACCAGCTTCAGGTCGCCGCTCCAGAGATGGATGGTCTCGTCCTTCTCCCGGTGGAACTGGAGCGAGAGCTGGTGCCCGGCCTTCACGTGGAGCAGCTTCCCCACGTACTTCTCCGTCTGGGCCCACCAGAGCTCATGACCCCAGGGCTTCTCGACCCGCTTGGGCCTGTCGAAGGTCTTCATCGGGGACGATGCTAGATCAGTCGTTCGGGGCGACGAAACCCTTGGCCCCGGTCTCGCGCGCCAGGTCCGACAGATAGCGCTCCGCATCCTGCCTCGTCTCGAACGCGCCGAGCCGGACCCGGTACCAGCGCCCCTTCCCCGGGATCTCCGCCGCGACGATGCGGCCCCGATGACCCTTGAACCGCTCGAGGATGCGATGGGCCTCCCCGAGATCCTGCGACGCTCCGACCTGGATGGCGAAGGCGCCGCGAGGCTCCGCCGCCGGCACCGGGGCCCCTGTCAGCTTCGGCGTCGGAAGCGGGGTCGTCGTCGGGGTCGCGGGCGTGGTCGGGGTCGAGGCCGGGGTCGCGGTCGGGGTCGGGGACTGGGGGGCTGGGGCCGCGGGCGGCGTCGGGCTGGGTTTCGGGCCGGGGCTGGGGGCCGCCGGCGCCTTGGCGGCGGAGGCCGGCTTGGGCGGAGGGCGGGGCGGGTCTGCCGGCCTGGTGAGCGCCTCGTGGTACGAGAGCTTGGGGGGCTCGCCGGCGTCGGCCGAGGGCGGGGGCGCGTCGAGGGCCGCCAGCGGGTCGGCCGCCCCGGGTCCGGCCTGGACCTGGCGCTGGGCCAGTTGCTTGCCGACGTTGAGGCCCAGGACGAACACGCCGCCCAGGATCACCAGCGCCCCCACCACTACCGAGGCCACCTGGCGTCCATCCAGGGCCAGTTGGAACTTCTCCCTGATCCGGTTGGCGTCGCGCATCCGTCTGGATTCTAGACGTCCTCGGGGATATCGCGACTTTCCATCCGCTCCGGGGCGGAGACCCCGAGGAGCGCGAGGCCGTTCTGGAGCACCTGCTTCAGCGCCTTGCAGAGGTAGAGCCTTCCGGCGGTCTTCCGCGGGTCGGGACCGATGACCCGCTCGCCGCTCCTCTTCCCCTGCGTGTAGTAGGAGTGGAAGGCGGCGATGGTCTCCTGCAGGTAGAAGGCGACGCGGTGCGGCTCGTAGGCCAGCGCCGCGCCGGCGAGCATGTCCGGGAAGGCCAGGATCCGCTTCACCAGGTCCATCTCCTCGGGCAGGGTCAGCGCCCGCACCGCCTCCAGGTCGAAGCGCGGCGCCGGCGCCCCGGCCTCCGCGGCCTTCTCGAGAATCCGGGCCAGCCGGGCGTGGCCGTACTGCACGTAGAAGACGGGGTTGTCCAGCGTTTGCCGCTTCGCCAGCTCCAGGTCGAAGTCGAGCTGCGCGTCGGACCGGCGGGTGAGGTAGATGAAGCGGGTGGCGTCGCGTCCCACCTCGTCGATCACCTCCCGCAGCGACACCACCGTGCCGGCGCGTTTGGACATCTTCACCGCCTCGCCGCCACGGGTGAGGTTCACCATCTGGATGAGGACGACATGGAGGTCGTCGCCCGAGGCCCCCAGGGCCTGGAGCGAGGCCTTGAGCCGCGGGACGTAGCCGGCGTGGTCGGCGCCGAGCACGTCGACGAGGGCGTCGGCCCGCTGGCGCTTCTCCCAGTGGTAGGCGATGTCGGCGCAGAAGTAGGTGGGCGTGCCGTCGGCCTTCTTCACCGGGCGGTCGACCTCGTCGCCGAAGCGGGACGACCGGAAGAGCAGCAGATCCTCGCCCGCCGCCACGTCCTCGTCCTCGTCCTCGGGCAGGGGCTGGGCGGGCTGCCCCTTCCTCGACTTGGGAGGGGGGAGCTTGCCCGTGTACACCAGCCCCTTCTCCTCGAGGTGGCGCAGGAAGCGGTCGACGGTCCCCGACTGGTAGAGCGCCTTCTCCGAGGACCAGAGGTCGAAGGAGACGGCGATGGCCCCGAGATCCTGGCGGATGAGGCCGAGCACGTGGGCCACGGCGCGGTCCCGGAAGAGCGGGAGCCACTCGGGCTCGGGAGCGTCGAGGAAGCGGGAGCCGTGCTCCGCCTGGAGGGACCTGGCGATGTCGACCACGTATGGCCCGGGGTAGCTGTCCCGCGGCATCTCCACCTTCCTGCCATGGAGCTCCTGGTAGCGAAGGTGGACCGAGCGGGCCAGGGTCTGCACCTGGGCGCCGTGGTCGTTGACGTAGTATTCGCGCGTGACCTCGTGCCCGCTCCAGGCGAGCATGGTGGCCACGCCGTCGCCCACCACGGCCTGGCGCCCGTGGCCCACGTGCATGGGGCCGGTGGGATTGGCCGAGACGAACTCGACGTTGACGCGCTTCCCCCGGCCCACCTCGGTGCGGCCGAAGGCGGGGCCCTCGGCCTCCACCTGCTCCAGGGCCCGGTACCAGACGTCGGCCGCGAGGCGCAGGTTCACGAAGCCAGGGCCGGCCACCTCCAAGGAGGCGATCTCGCCAGCCGTATCGGCCGCCCGCACCCCGGCCACCAGGTCCTGGGCGATCTCGCGCGGCGGGCGCCCCGCCGCCCGGGCGAGGACCATGGCGGCGTTGACGGCGAAGTCGCCGTGCCGCGGATCGCGCGGGGGGTCGACGGCGAAGGAGATCGCGGTCCTGGGCCAGCGCCCCCGGGCCGCGCCGTCCTCCAGCGCCTTCTCGACGATCTGGGCAACCCTGTCGCGGATCATGAGGGGCCGGTAAATACCCGCCGCCGGGGAGAACCGCAAGGAGGCGGCGGGAGATCAGTATCCATCGAAGGACCCGCAGCGCGGGCAGCGCCAGGAGCGCGCCGCGGCGCCGGCGCCGCAGCGCCGGCACCGCAACTGACGGGCCTGCCGAAGCAGGGCGGCCACCATGATGTCGTGACGGGCCGCCAGCTCCTCCGGCCCGGGGGCCTCGGCCTCCCGCAGCAGCTCGCGCATGGCCAGGGTCACCTCCCCGGTGGCATCGAGCTCCATGGCCCGGCGCAGCTCCTCCAGCCCCTCCCCCGCCCGCCCCTGCAGGCGGAGCACCTTGCCGCGGAGGAATCGCAGCGCCGCATCCCGGGGCGCCCGCGCCACCCGCTCGGTCGCGAACCGCTCCAGCGCGGCCGCGTCCTGGTTCCGGGAGAGCGCCGGCCAGGCGAGGAGCGCGCAGCCTGGATCGGCCTCGAGCGCCCGTCCCACCGCCGCCAGCGCCTCCGCCGTCTCTCCGGAGGCCGCCAGCGACTCGGCCAGGGCCAGCAGCGCGTCGGCGCTCCCCGGGCTCGCCTCCAGCGCCTCCCTGGCGGCCGCCGCGGCGGCCGCGGGATCTGCCGGAAGCCGGGAGCGAGAGAGCGCCGCCAGCAGATGGGCCAGCAGCGGATCGTCGCCCGGCCCCGCCAGGCGCAGCTGCAGCGCCGCCGCCGCCGCCAGATTCCCCTGCTCCACCAGAACGTCCCGCATTCCCTCCATGGCCGCGCGGTCGCCCAGCTCCGCCAGCGGCCCGTACGCCTCGACCGCCTCCGAGAGCATGCCGCCGCGCCGGTAGTCGGCCGCGAGCTCGCGGATGATCTCGCCGCGGTGCCCGGCGTCGAGGCCGGGACGCAGGAGCATGTTGCGGTGCAGCCGGATGGCCCGCGCCAGGTCGCCGGTGCGGCGGAAGAGCGCGCCCAGCGCCAGGTAGGTCTCCACCGCCTCCGGGCTTCCCAGCCGGGCGGCGTCCGACAGCGCCTCGATGGCGGCATCCGGGTCGTCGGAGAGGACGTAGCGGACGCCCTTGAGATAGGCCTGGGCCTCGGCCCTGCGCCGCCTGAGCCGCTCGGCGAAGGTGAGCGCCAGCGCCGCTGCCAGGCAGAGGACGCCGAGGGCGAGCCAGTGCATGACGACGCGCCACCTCGCTAGGCGCCGAAACCCTTCCTCACCTTCTGCCAGGTGGACGCGAGGTGCTCCACGATCACCTTGGTGTCGGAGAGCACGGGCATGAAGTTGGTGTCCCCGCTCCAGCGCGGCACCACGTGGTAGTGGAGGTGATCGGCGATGCCGGCGCCGGCCACCTGGCCGAGGTTCATCCCCACGTTGAAGCCGTCGGGCCGGTAGGCCTGGCGCAGGACGGCGACGGCTCGGCGGAGCTCCTCGTGCAGCTCCGCGAACTCCCCGGCCTCCAGGTCCTCGAGCCGGGCCACGTGCGCCCGCGGCACGACCATGAGGTGCCCGGAGTTGTAGGGGAAGCGGTTGAGCATGGCGAAGACCCGCCCGCCGCGGTGGACGACGAGGTTCCTCTCGTCGGCGCCCTCCCCCTGCTCGGCCGGGAAGTCGCAGAAGATGCACCCCCGCGCCGCGGGAGCCTCGATGTACTCCATGCGCCAGGGGGCCCAGAGCGGCCGTTCCACGTCTCACCTCGCCAGGTAGTAGACGCCCGGGCCCTCGGCGCCGCCGGCGATCTCGCGGCGCATCTCGGTCCGGACGGCGTCGGCCACGGCCGAGGCCATGCCGCCGAAGAGCTCCTCGAAGAACCTGGCCCTGTCGTCGGGCGGGTAGACGAGTCGCGGCTCGCCCTTGATGCCGGCCAGCTCCTTGGCCAGGTCCACCGCGTCGTTGAAGTTGCCGAGAGCATCCACCAGCCCGAGCTGCTGCGCCTGCTCCCCGGTGAGCGCCCGTCCGTCGGCGAACTTGCGGACCTCGTCGGGATCGAGCCCGCGCCCGTCGGCGACCGCCTCGATGAACTGCCGGTGCACCTGGTCCAGGAGCTGCTGGAGGAAGGCCCGGTCCTCGGGGGTCATGTCGCGGAAGGGGTTGCCCGTGTCCTTGAGCTTGCCGCTCTTGATGGTCTCCACCTTGACGGCGAGCTTGTCGGCCAGCCCCTTGACGTTGGGGATCTCGGCGATGACTCCGATGGAACCGGTGAGGGTACCCGCCTCGGCCACGATCTGGTCGCAGCCCACCGCCACGTAGAGCCCGCCCGAGGCGGCGACGCTCCCCATGGAGCAGACCACCGTCTTGGTGTCCGAGAGCCGGCGCAGCTCGTCGTAGATCTCCTGGCTCGGGGCGACGGCGCCCCCGGGGGAGTCGATGCGCACCACCACCGCCTTCATGCCGGAGTCGTCGGCGTAGCGCTTGATGACCTTCAGGATCTCCTGCGAGTCGACGGAGTTGCGCCCACCCATCCCGATGGTTCCCTTCACCTCGACGATGCCGATGCGCGGACCCCCGGCGAAGCGGGGAGACTCCCCGCGCACCGCCGTGTAGGCGAGGAAGAGGAACCCGAAGAACACCAGGAAGAGGCCGCCGAAGATGAACGCCACCACCGCCAGCGCCACCCGGTCCCGTCGAGGAGGAGGCGGGGGCGGGACCTGCGGCGGCCCGTAGGTCGGGGGCGGGGGCGGTGCGTCCCATTGGGGCTGGGGGGCGGCCGGAGGCGCCGCCGCCGGCGTGGCCGGGACGGGCGTCGTGGGGAGGGGCTCGTTGGGATCGTTCGGGACCATGGCGTGCCCAAGTAAGCACTTGGGCGACCTCGCCGCAACTCAAAGCGTCTGCCGTGACGGGGCCGGATCGGTCACCGGCTGAAACGAGAACGGGCGGCCCGCCGAGGCGAGCCGCCCGTGGCATCTGCGATGCGGCCGGGGCTCAGCTCTTGCGCCGGTTGAACTTCTCCATCAGGTCGCCGAGGCGGGCGCGGGCGTCGCCCTGCTTGCGCAGGTACTCCCGGTAGTCGTCGTCGCCTTCCCGCGACAGCGCCTTGACCGAGAGCGCGATCTTGCGCTCCTGCAGGTCCATGTCGATGACCTTGACCTCGATCTCCTCGGCCTCCTTCACCACGTCGCGGGGGTTCTCGACCCGCTCGTCGCGCATCTCGGAGACGTGCACCAGCCCCTCGATGCCGGGCTCGATCTCCACGAAGGCCCCGAAGTCGGTGACCTTGGTGACCCTGCCCTTCACCCGCGAGCCCACCGGGTGGCGCTCGCTGATGGTGGTCCACGGGTCGGGCTGGATCTGCTTGATGCCCAGGCTGA
>Ga0153916_10000719_pt1 | contig 22718 bp, 22 predicted proteins | sample Opewatmetagenome_FD_109642 | JGI IMG/M metagenome (GOLD analysis project Ga0153916, IMG submission 109642) | Freshwater wetland microbial communities from Ohio, USA - Open water 3 Core 3 Depth 4 metaG | ecosystem: Environmental > Aquatic > Freshwater > Wetlands | place: USA: Ohio, Lake Erie...
AATCGCCGAAGTGGCACCCGGAGACCAGCACGCCGTCGGCGCCGAGCTCGAACGCCCGGAGGACGAACGCCGGATGCACCCGGCCGGAACACATCACCCGGATTATCCTGAAATAGGGCGAGTACTGAATGCGCGAGACGCCCGCGGTATCGGCGCCGGCGTACGAGCACCAGTTGCAGGCGAAGACGACGACGCGAGGTATATACTCGCGGCGCGCCGTCGGGGCCTTCCGCGTTTTGCCGACGGGGGCGGCTTTCTTCACCTTCGCCCTTGCGGCGGGCGGCTTCTTGGGGGCGGCGGCCTTCGCCGAAGCGGCCGCGGCGCCTTGGGCTCGAGCTTTGGGTTTTTTCGACGGCGCCGTCTTCTCCGCTTCCGGCGCCGCCCTCTTGCCCTTAGGTGGCGTCATTCGTCCTCTCACCCTGGAGGACCGTCTCCAGCATGGCGTGGATTTGCAGGTCGGTAAAGTGGCGGGCCATGACGGCGCCGGTGGGGCACCAGACGGCGCACGTACCGCACCCTTTGCATACCGCCTCGTTGACGCGCGCGACGTAAACCCCCGACTCGAGTTGGACGAGCTCCGGGGCGTTGAATTGGCAAATCTCGACGCACTGGCCGCAGCCCCGACAGAGCTCCTCGTTGACCTCGGCCACCGTCGGCTCGAGCTTCACGCTGTCGCGCGCCAGGAGCCGGGCGACCTTGGCCGCGGCGGCCGACGCCTGCGACAGCGAATCGGCGATGTCCTTCGGCGCCTGGAGGCAGCCGACGATGAAGACGCCGTCCGTGGTCGTCTCCACTGGCCCTAGCTCGGGATGACGCTCCATGAGGAACTTGTCGTCGCCGCGCGGGATCTTGAAAATAGATTGCAAAATCGTAGTGTCCGGTTCGCGGGGCACCATGCCGTTGGCGAGCACGACGAGGTCCGCCGGCGCCCGGACGCGCGACTTGAGCAGCACGTCGTACGCCTCGACCGCGGCGGCGGCCTTATTGCCCACGACCTCGGCCCTGTCTTCTTCGGCGATTCTGATAAAGAGCACGCCTTTGCCGCGGGCGTTGCGGTACATCTCCTCCGCGCCGTCGCTGACGGTCCGGATGTCCTTATAGAAAACCGTCACGTTCGCGCCGTGCTCGCGCAGCATCAGCGCCTGCTTTATCGTCGTCGGGCAACAATAGCGCGAACAACCCGGGTTGCCGCCCTCGCACCTCGAGCCGACGCATTGGATAAAAGCTATGTTCTCCGGGTGCTTGCCGTCCACGACGGCCCGGCCGGCGTTGGCGGCGAAATTCTGCTCCAACGCCAGGCTCGTAATTACGTTCGGGTACCGGCCGTAGCCGTATTCGCCTTTGGGCTCGTAGAGGTCGGCGCCCGTCGCCAACACGATGGCGCCCACGCGCGCCCTCTTCGTAGCGCCCTTCTTCTTGCCCGAGGCGTCGGCGAGCTCGACGTCGAAGCTGCCCACGAAGCCGTCCACCCGGGCGACCTCGGTGTTGAGCAACACCTCGACGCCGGCCGCCTCCAGCTGCGCTATCTTCTCGTGGATAAGTTTTTCCGCGTCGCGGCCGGAAGGGTATAGCTTGGTCAACGACGGCTTGTTCAACCGGCCGCCGAGCTTGTCCGTCTTCTCCACCAAAATGGTTTTGAAACGCTGGCGCGCGATCTCGAGCGCGGCCTGCAGGCCGGCCACGCCGCCGCCCACCACCAGCGCCGCGCGCTCCATCGCGACGTCGATGGTGCGGAGGGGCTCGAGCCGCCGCGCCCGCGCCACCGCCATGGCGATCTGGTCGCGCGCCCGCGCCAGCGCCGCCTCGGGCTGGGCGACGTGCACCCACGAACACTGGTCCCGGATGTTCACCATCTCAAAGAGGTACGCGTTCAGCCCTACGGCCTCGCAGGCCTTGCGGAAGACCGGCTCGTGCGTGCGCGGCGTGCAGGCGGCCACGACTAGACGGTTGAGCTTGTGCTCCAGGATGGCGTCCTGCACGGCGCGTTGGCTGATATCCGAACACGCGAAGAGCTCGTCCGCGGCGTAGACGACGCCGTCGAGGCCGCGGGCGTGCTCGACCAAGTTCTGGATGTCCAACAAGCCGGCGATATTGGCGCCGCAGTGGCAGACGAAGACGCCCACGCGGGGGTCGCCCGAAGTATCGACCGCCTCGACCTCCACGACCTCATCCGGGACGCGGTATTCCGCCACGTGCTTGGCCGCGAGCGCCGCCGCCCCCGACGCCTGGGCCACGCAATCCGGTATGACCTGGGGCCCGCCCGCCGAACCGCATACGTAGATGCCGTCGCGCGTCGTCTCCAAATAGAACGAGTCGGGGTCGCGCTTGCGAAAGAAACCGTAGCGGTCCAGCTCGACGCCGAGGATTTCGGCCAGGCCGCGGGCGGCCTCGCTGGGGCGGGCCGCCACCGAGAGCACGACGAGGTCCGCCTTCAATTGGACCTGCTCGCCCGCCAGCGTATCCTCGGCGTAAACGGTGAGGTCGCCGTCCGCGCGGCCCACGATCTTGGCGGGCCGGCCGCGGACGTAATGAATCTCGTCGACCTCTTTGGAGCGGGCGACGAATTGCTCGAACCCTTTGCCGAAGGCCCGCAGGTCGGTGTAGAGGATGGTCAGGGCCTCGACGTCCGGGTCGTGGATCTTGGCGAGCATGGCGTCCTTGACGGCGTTCATGCAGCAGAAGCGCGAGCAGAAGTGCTGGCCGCCCTCGCCGCGCGCGCCGACGCATTGCACGAAGACGATGCGCCGGGGCGGCTTGCGGTCGGTGGGCCGGACGACGCGGCCCCGCGTGGGCCCGGAGGCGCTGAGCAGCCGCTCGAACTCGAGCGAGGTCACGACGTTCTCGTAAACGCCGTACCCGTAGTTGCGCATCACGCGGGGGTCGAACTCGTCGAAGCCGGTGGCGACGATAACGGCGCCGACGCGGACGTCGACGTCGCGCACGCGCTGGTCGAAGTCGACGGCGCCGCGGGGGCAGGCGTCGGCGCAATTGTTGCACGCCAGGAAAGCTTCCTCGTTGAGGCAGACGTCGCGGTCGATGACGTAGGCCGAGGGTACCGCCTGGGGGAAGGGCCGGTACACGGCCTTGCGGGCCCCGAGGCCGTGCTCGTAGAGGTTGGGCGCGACCATAGGGCAGACGGCCTCGCAATCGCCGCAGCCGACGCACGCCGCCTCGTCGACGTACGGCGGGTAGCGCCGCACCGTCGCGATGAAGTTCCCCGGTTCGCCCCGGAGGCCTACTAATTCCGAAAGGGTAAGCAGCTCGACGTTAGGATGCCTGCCGACATCCATCATCTTGGGCCCGAGGATTCATATGGAGCAATCCATCGTGGGGAAGGTCTTGTCGAGCTGGCTCATCCGGCCGCCGATGCTGGGGCCGCGTTCGACCAAATGGACCTTCACGCGGGCGTCGGCCAGGTCCAGCGCCGCCTGGATGCCGGCGATGCCGCCGCCCAACACGAGGACGCCTAAAGATTCACTCGGCGCCGCTGCGGGCTCCGCTTCCCTCGCTAACTGGTTCTCCTGTTCCTTCGCCGAAGGCATCGTAACCACGTTCGAACGCCTTTATATTTAGCTCTATCGTCCCCTTGGGCACGGACGTCTTTATGGCCTCCGCCATCGCCTCTTTGGGCACCGCCTTCGTCACCGCCGTCATGAACCCCAATATCACGATGTTCGTCACGATTTTGCGGCCAAGGTCGGTCTCGGCCATGCGCTGCGCCTTGATGGGGTACGCCCTTATGCCCTTTTTGATTTCGCCCGGGTTGACCATATCCTCGTCGTAGATGAGGATGCCGTCGGGTTTCAGTTCGCCGATGTATTTAGTATACCCTTCCTGCGACATCGCGACCAGGACGTCCGATTTCCGGATATACGGATACAAAATCTCCTTGTCGTCGATCAGGATCTGGGTCGAGCAAGCGGAGCCGCGGGCTTCCGGGCCGTAGGACTGCGACATGGTAGCGTTCTTATCGTCGTAGATGGAGGCGGCCTTGCCGACGATCACCCCCGAGAGTATCACGCCCTGGCCGCCGAAGCCGGTGATGCGGATCTCGCGCCTCATCGCTTGCCCGCCTCCCGCAAGACTTTGCCGCGGTAATATTTTTCGCCCAACTTCCCGGCGAGGTGTTGGTCCTGGTATCCCAGCCACGTCGGCCGGTCGCGCTCGACGAACTTGCCGCAGATAATCGGCCCGCCGAAAGCGATGTCGGTATCCGCCGGGTCCGCGCCGTGCTCGATGACCGTGTTATCGTGGTAATACTTCATTATGTCCAGGCCGGTGCCGAGGCGATTCCGGCGCGCGTAGAGCGTCGAACACGGGGTTATGATCTCGACGAAGCAGAAGCCCGGCTTGACCAATATCTCGGTGAAGGCCTTGGTCAAGCGGCGGACGTGGAGCGCCGTCCACCGGGCGACGTAGTTAGCGCCGCAGGCCGCGGCGAGGTGGCAGAGGTTGAACGGCGGCTCGGCGTTGCCGTACGGCGTGGTGGAGGTGAGGGCGGTGAGGGGGGTGGTAGGCGCGACCTGGCCCCCCGTCATGCCGTAGATGAAGTTATTGACGCAGACGACCTTGATGTCCATGTTGCGGCGCGCGGCGTGGATGAAGTGGTTGCCGCCGATGGCGACGAGGTCCCCGTCGCCCGAGAAGACGATGACGTCGAGCTCGGGTTTGGCGAGCTTAAGGCCGGTGGCGAACGGTATCGGCCGGCCGTGGGTAGTGTGGAAGCTGTCCAGGCGAACGTAACCCGCGACGCGGCCGGTGCAGCCGATCCCCGAAACTATGGCCACTTTGTCGAGGTCCGTCCCCAACTTCTCGAAAGCCGCGACCAGCGCCTTCACCGTCGTGCCGATGCCGCACGTGCTGCACCAAATATGCGGCATGCGGTCCATCCGCAAGAACGGCGCGATGGGATGTTCTTCCGGGCTGACCGCGGCGATGACCGCCTCCGGTATTCCCTTCGGGCTCATTTTACTCCGGCCCCCTTCGCGATCACCTTTAATATATCTTCCGGTTCGTGGACGCCGCCGCCGGCGTGAGGCGACAAGAGGGTTTCGCACCGGCCCGCGGCGCAGCGTTGGACCTCGTAGAAAATCTGGCCCAGGTTGATCTCGACGACCACGAACGCCTTGATCTTCTTCGCGAGGTCGGCGATGCGCTTCTCCGGGAAAGGCCATATGGCGCGCAACCTGAAAGACCCGACCTTGATGCCCTGCTCGCGGGCGAGGTCGATCGCCATGCGCGAGACCCGGGCGCTGATGCCGAAGGAGACGACCACTACGTCCGCGCCGTCGGTACTTTCCTCGTCGAACTCGACGATGTCGTCGGCGTTCTGGCGAATCTTCGCCACCAGCCGCGGCACGAGCCAATTCTGGCACCGCACGCTCATATCGGGATAACCGCGCTCGTCGTGGGTGAGGCCGGTGACGTGGAAGCGGTACCCCATGCCGGCCTCCGCCATATCCGGAACCAGGTCGTCGCCGTAGGCGAACGGGAGGTACTCGCCTTTGGCCGCGCTGGTCAAGCGCCGGGGCTCGATCTCGATGGCGTCGGCCGACGGGATGACCACCTTCTCGACCATATGGCCCACGCACTCGTCGAGAAGCACGATTACCGGCGTGCGGTATTTCTCGGCCATATTGAACGCCTTGATGGTGAAGTCGAACGCCTCCTGCGGCGACTGCGGCGCGTAGGCGATTATCTCGTAGTCGCCGTGGGAGCCCCAGCGCGCCTGCATAACGTCGGCCTGGCCCACCATCGTCGGCAAGCCGGTAGACGGGCCGCCGCGCTGGACGTTGGCGACGACGCACGGCGTCTCGAGCATGGCGGCGAGGCCGATGCTCTCCATCATCAGGCTGATGCCCGGGCCGGAGGTGACCGTCATACTCCGCGCGCCGCCCCACGCCGCGCCGATTACGGCCATAATGGACGCGATCTCGTCCTCCATCTGGATAAAAATGCCGCCTACTTCGGGGAAACGTTCGCTAATATGTTCGGCACATTCCGTAGAAGGGGTGATGGGATAGCCGGCGAAGAAACGGCACCCGGCCGCCATGGCCCCCTCCGCGACGGCGCGGTCGCCGTCGAGATAGAACGTGCCTTTATTGACGCCGATAGGGTCCGCCTTCACGAGCCTTGCCCTCCTTCCGCCGGTACGGTCTCTTCCTCCACCGTTAAGCAATAGATCGCGAACTCCGGGCAAATCATCTCGCACAAGTCGCAATTCACGCACTTTTCGGGCTTAACCGCCCTCGGCGGGTGGTACCCCTTGGAGTTGAATTCGTCGCTCATCTCCAACACGTCCCGCGGGCAATACTCCACGCAAAACCCGCACCCCTTACACCGCTCTACTATTATGTGGAGCTCGCCGCGCGGGATCTTCATCTTGTCGGCGTCGAGCGGCGTCCGCCAAAACTTCATAACTACCACTCCTCAAACGCGGCCCAGCCGACGCCCGCGGCCCCCGGCGCAGAAAAAAATACGCTCCCCGGCCGCTATGCCGAATCTACGATGGACTTCGGCCCGCCGGGAAGTCCTTGGGGCGTCGCTCGTATCGCCGCCGGTTAAACAAAAACGGGGCCGTCCGGATATGGGGAACGTAGAACGTCGGCCGCTTACAGCAAGAGACGGATGCCATCTCCCGGACGTCCTGTATATTTACATTATATAACCGAACCTTTCCTGATTCAAGTTTTTTTCTTTATAAGCCGGCGTTGTATGGCATCACGCCGGCCGCCCGGCCAGAAAAACGGGACCCCCAGCCCAAAAGAGGTCCCGGTTTCTCCCGGCCTTATCGGCGCCGCCTAAAAGGGCGTGACGGCACCGAAGGGTGAAACCCCCATATCCTCCCTATCTATTTATAGATAGCCTTAATTTTGCCGAACGAGGACGGTTTTATATTGACGGGCCCTTCGTCGAAGTATTGTATCCGGTTGTTCCACGTATCGGCCACGTATACGCGTCGGCCCGAGTTCACCTCGATGCCGCAAGGTTTATCGAACTCGCCGTCGCCGGTTCCGTACGAACCCCACTTGCCCAGGAAGCTACCGCTCGGGTCAAAATATTGTATCCGGTGATTCAGAAAATCGGCGACGAAAACGCGGCCCCGATCATCCACGGCGACGCCGCGCGGGCAATTAAACTGGCCGTCGCCGGTTCCCTCGGAGCCCCACTGCCCGAGGTAACTTCCCGTCGCCGTAAAATACTGGATCCGGTGGTTGGCATAATCCGCGACGTAGACTTTTCTTTCGGGGCCGACGGCGACGTCGGTGGGAAACCAAAACTGGCCGTTGCCGGTTCCGTTCGAACCCCACTGGCCCACGTATTCCCCGGCGGCGGTGAAATACTGGATGCGGTGGTTGTGCGCGTCGGCCACGTAGACGTAGCCCAAAGCCGCCTCGACGCCCTCGGTGTTATCGAACTCGCCGTTGCCCGTACCGAGCGAGCCCCAGCCGCCTCTAAATCTGCCGATAAGGGTCCAGTGCGAGACGCGGGCCCCGCCCGACTCGGTCGTGTAGACCGGCGCGTCGCCGTAGCCTAGCGAGGGCGCTACGTCGATACCGCCCGGCGGATACGGCAGGCCGGGCTCTTTTGTTTCCCACTGGCCCCGGTACCGCCCTACGTCGTTAAAATATTGTACCCGGTAATTGCCCGCGTCGGCGACGTAAACGTCTCCGTTATCGGCGACGGCCACGGCGGCGGGGAGCTGGAATTGGCCGTTCCCCGAACCTATTCCGCCCCACTGGCCGGCGTAACTATACGGCTCGGTTGCCCAAACCGCGGCCGCGCATAACAACGCCGCGCTCAGGGCTATGTAGCGGTTTCTCATGGCTGCTCCTCTCGTACCACTCAACTATGGACTAAAACCCCAACACCTCGACGGCACGATGTTTATTATAATATCTATTCCCGATAATTGCGACATATTTTAACACGGCCCCCTCCAAATGTCTATAAAAGTTTGACTTCATTTTCGGATTCTGTTATATTTAACGGTAGACGTAGGAAATCCTGGTTTAAAGGCAACGCCGCGGAGGTATCCGTTAATGACTAAAGAAGGCCGATACATTAAAGCTGCGATTTTAGCCGTATCCCTGGTAAGCGCCGCGGCGGTCCCCGCCCGGGCCGCCGGCGACAAGATTATCAATTCGTTCCCGGCGCCGACGCAATACCCGACGGGCCTCACCTTCGGGGACGACATACTCTACTTGAGCGATTCCGTCACGATGACTATATACCGAATGAACCCCGACACCGGCTCCGTAATCGGTTCCTACGTGCCTTCCCCCAAGCCGGCGGGGAGGTTCATGTACGGCCTGGCCTATGCCTCAGGCTACCTCTGGGCCGACACCGGCGACCCGACGCGGTTGTATAAAATAATTCCCGCGAGCGGCTCCGTCGTCGCCAGTTATGCGGCCACCGGCGTCTCCGCCGGGGAAGGCATCGCCGCCGATGCCGGTTACGTCTACATCGCGAACAATAGCTCGAGCCACTTCTACGTCTACAAGTTCTCGCCTTCCAGCGGCACGATCGTGAAGAGTTGGGCCGGCGCCAAATACCCCTCCGGCCTGAACATCATCACCCACGTCCCCACTCAAAAACAGGTACTGATGAACCTGGGCAACGTCGACGGGTGGGTGTATATCTACGGCTTAAACGGCGAACCCTACGAGGGCCAGCAGTTTAAAATCGACGTCCCTTGTCCCGAGGGTTATTTCACCGGCGACCTCGCGACCCGGAACGATACCCATATATTTTTCGCCTCCAGTTACTTCAAGCGGGTATACGAGCACGAGATAAATTGGGGGAAACAGGAATACCCGGCCGTAAATCCGACGAGCTTCGGCCGTATAAAAGCGCTCTACCGATGAGGCTCGTCGTCGGGCCGCCCTGGCTTCGCGTAACGGTGGAGGCCGGCGCCGAGCTGGGGCGAAGGTTGGCGCATAGTCTCGAGCCGGGCGGGGTAGAACGGGCCCGCGACGCTTCCGGGCCGACCCTTACGGTTAGGTCCGCGGCCGAGCCGCCCGCATCGCCGCGGGCCGGTTTCGAGCTCGAGGGAGAGATACTCCGCGCAAGCGCCGATACGGGGGAGGGGTGGTACGATTCGGTCGCCGGGCGGGGGGTAGTTACGCTTACCCCGGGGGGCGGCGCGTTTTTCGAAACGTTCCTGAGGCAAATATTTATTTGGGAGAGCTATCGCCGGGGAGGGTTGGTATTGCATTCGGTGGCTTTCGCCGAAGGTGACGACGCCGTAGTCTCGTGCGGCGAGAGCGAGAGCGGAAAGTCGACGCTAGCCGCGATGCTGCGGACCCGGTTCGCGGTCTACTCGGATGAGATGAACGTCGTGGATGCGAACGGCCGCGTATGGGCGCTCCCTTTCCGCGGAACGGGCATCGAACGAGTAAAAACCGGCGGCGGCCTGCTGCGAGCGTTGACCTTCCACCGCTCGGGCCGGGAATTCGCGAACGCGCTTCTTGGGCCCGCGGACGCCGCGCGCGAGTTGTGGCCTAACGTCTTCGTCCCGGAGGGGGCCGACGCCGGCTTAAGGCGGGTAGCTTTCGAGCGCGTCGCGGACGTGGTGGGCCGCTCGAGCGCTTTCGCGGTAAAAGTTCCTCTGGAAGAGGGGGCCGCCGTTGAAGGATTCCGCCAAATATTACACAAAGCGATTTCTATAAAGGATGGGCGCCATGAAGCGTAATTACGTAAAACCCACCATCGGGAGCGAGCGCGTCTTCTCGTTGGCGTCGCAAGCCTGCGACGTAAACCAGCGGTGCCCCGGTGAGTGCCAAAGTGGTATAATGTATGAAGCCTGCTACCCCTTCTCGTGGAAGGTGAAAAACGTGTTTTGCGGTGAGATCACGTTCCCGTTGCAAGAGAGATCTTAACGATGCGGAACCCGCCACGGGTGCCGCCGCCGCGTTCCGAGGAGGGCGAAAACGGGCGGTTGTAGAGCCCCCCACTTAAGACGTAATTTAACGTACGCCGGTTCTTTCGACCACGCAACCTCAAACCCGAAAAAAATCCGGCCGCGTCGAAACGCCCGGAATAAAGTTAAGGATAAAAAAGTGAAGAAGAAGTACGATAAGCCCTCCGTAGGCAGCGAGCAAGTGTTCAAGCTAACGTCGCAAGCCTGCGGCGTCAACCAGCCCTCGCCGGGGGTATGCGCCGACGGTTTGAAATACGAAGAATTCTGCGACTACCCGTACAAAATCCGAAACGTCGAATGCCCCGAACTCGGTTGGCCCCCCGTTCCCTTCTCCTAAAAATAAGAGCCCGAAGCCACTATGACTTACAGCTTGAAGAAAAAGGAAATCGCCTACCGCAAAATCGGCGATGAATACTTTATCCTGACGCCCCACGATAGCACGTTGCACAACGTGAAGGGGGCCGGCGTCCGGATAGTAGAACTCCTTGACGAGGGTAAAAACGAAGGTGAGATCCTGCGCCTTCTCCAGGAGGAATACGACGCCCCGCCGGCCGAACTCGAGGCTGACCTGGCGTCGTTCCTGGCTGAACTGGAGGCCAAGGGAATCGTAACGCGGAACGACGGCTAAGCGGCCGTCGCTCCCCTCGCAGCCGAGGGCGGGAGCCGTCGGCGTTTTTTGCTAATTTGCCCGGAAAAGAAGACATCTACCGCAACCTTATTTATTCCTCCGCCGGCCGGCGGGTGCCGGTGGCGGTGATGTGCAACCTCACGTATCGCTGCCCCCTCAGCTGCAAGCATTGCTACGTGGAGGACCCCAAACCCGGCGGCGACGAGCTGAGCCTCGCCGAGTATATATCCCTCTTCGACCAACTCGTCGACGCCGGCACGCTCTTCCTGACTTTTTCGGGCGGCGAATCGCTGGCCCGGGCCGACTTCCTGGACATCCTGGCCGCGGCGCGCGAACGCCACTTCGCCGTCCGCATCTTCACCGGCGGCTCGTTGCTCGACGACCGGCTGGCCGCCGAGATCGCCTCCCTCCACCCCGTAGCGGTCGAAATATCGCTCCACGCCATGACGCCCCAACTCCACGACGCGTTCGTAGGCCGGGAGGGGACGTGGGAAAAGGCCGTGACCGCGGCCCGGCGCCTCGGCGAGCTCGGTTCGAACGTCGTGTTGAAGATGAACTTGATGAACTTCAATTATAAGGAAATGAAAGACTTGTACGAACTCGCCAAATCCTGCGGCGGCGAATTCCGCTACTCGCCGTATCTCTCCGTCACCAACAAAGGAGGGACCGACCCGCTGCCGCTGCGGATGACGGACGAACAGCTCCGGGATTACTTCCGGACGGTCAAAGAATGGGTCGTACCCCGGCCCACCGACGGCGACGCGTGCGACGAGGAAGTGGGCGAGCCGGTGCGTTTTAACAAGCGCGCGCTCAGCTGTCTGGCCGCTTTCAACAACTGCTCCGTCGACCCCTACGGGACCGTATGGCCTTGCGTGTCGCTGCCTTACGATTTAGGCAATATACGCCATAAGCCGTTCCTCGAGATCTGGCGCGGCGAGGAGGCCGAACGCGTCCGCGCCCTCACCGAAGAGGTCGCCGAGGAATGCGCCAGCTGCGACCTCGACCGCTACTGCTTCCGTTGCCCGGCGTTTTCGTTGTTGGAGGAGGGCGACATTCGGAAGGCGTCGCGCGAATATTGCCGCGTGGCCCGCGCGGCGAAGGAGATTTTCCGCCGGCCGCTGCGTTAAATTTACAAAGCTGCGACCTAAAAGGCCCGGCTCGAGCCGGGCCTTACCGTTAAGCTTCGCCCCGGGCCGCGCCGCCCTAAAGTATCCTGTGCTTCCAAATGCCGGTCTTGAACACGGCGTACATGATTGAACCCTCGAGCACCGTCGGGATCGTAATCGCCCAGTAAACCCCCGCCACCCCCATGCCCAGGACCTTGGTAAACAAGTACGCCAAAGGTATGCGTGCCCCCAACAAAACCGCGGCGGTAACGACAAGGGGCGGGACCGAAACGCCGGCGCCGCTCATGGCCCGCGAGAGGACCATCCCCAGCGGCGTGAATATGAAAGACGGCGCGCAGATGTAGATGTAAAGCGCCCCCCACGCGACGACTTGCGGCGTATCGTCGAATATCGCCACCCACCGCGGCGCGAACGCCAGCAACGCCACTATCATCAAGGCCGCGACGGCCACGTTTATTACGACCGAGGCCATGGCCGTACGCTCGGCCCGCTCCTTCTTGCCGGCGCCCAAGTTCTGCGCCACCAAGATCCCCGCCGACATCGCGAGCGCGAAGCCGGGCATTAAAATGAGACCGGTCAACTGGCCGCCGATGCCGTAGGCCGCGATGGCCCGGGTCCCGGCCAACGCCACGAACCCCACCAGGACCATCGCCGCCGCCGCCCGGACGAGCATCTGCGCGCTGGCCGGGACGCCGATCGTCAGGATCTGCCACCCCATCTTGCCGCTGAAATTCGCCGGCACGAACGAGCGCCACGGGAGATACCGGCGCGTAAACACGGCCGCGGTCACCGCCATGCCGACGGCGTACGCCGCCACCGTCGCCACCGCCGCCCCCCGCACCCCCATCGCCGGCGCCGGCCCCAACCCGAAAATCAACACCGGGTCGAGGATGACATTCAGAACTACGGCCGCCGCCAAAATAACGGTGGGGGTGACCGAGTCGCCCAGGCCGCGCAGCATCGCGCTGATCATTACCATGAATACGAGCGTAAAGCCGCCGAAGAAGAATACGGCGACGTAGCTATACGCCAGGTCGACGACGTCGGCCTCGGCGCCTAGGAGGCGCAACAGCGGCCTCCCCGCCAACGGCCCGGCCAACACTATCAAAACCGCGAAAACCGCGGACACGGCCAGCGTCGTCGCCATGGCCCGGCGTAAACTCGCCTCATCGCGCGCGCCGTGGAACCGGGCAATCAGCGCCTGGGAGCCGATGGCGACGCCCATTATCGCCGTCCACAATAGCCATATCGCCAGGCCGGCGACGGAGACCGCAGCGATGGCCGCGGTCCCCAGCCGGCTCACGAAGTACATATCGGCGATGTTGAACGCGCTCTGCAGGAAGTTCCCGGCGACGGTCGGAATGGCGAGCCAGAGAATCGGCTTGATCAAGGAACCGGACGTAAGGTCGGCGCTGCGAAAACGTTCGAACATCTAACGCGTATTTTGGCGAGCGAGATAGGCCGACGCCGACGCGCCGCAGGAGCTACGGGGCGCCGCCTCTAAAGCGGCCTGGATGGCGTTTATAGCCAGAGGCTCGGGCCGACGGCGAAGGTGAGGCCGTTCATGAACGAGTCGCCCAGGTCGAGGTCGTAACGCACCTCTACCTCGGCGCCCACCCGTCGGTGGAACTGGAGGGAGCTCTTGGCGCTGACGTAGAAGCTCGAGGCGCTCCCGGGAAGCTCGCTTTCCGGCAGGTATACGTAGTTCCAGTGCGGCGCCGTCGGCGGCTCGTCGCCTTCCGGGGTGTCGAACTTAGTCCCGGTCAACATATAGGCTTTATATTGGTATCCGAACGTAACGAGCGCGAAAGACCGATTCAGGTTGAACTCCATTACCGCGCCCAAGTCCGGGCCGAAGCCGTTGGCGATGACGCCGTTTTCGACGTTCTCGGCCTTGGTCCAATTGCCTCGCCAGAACCCGCCGAAGTACGGCTTCAGCATCTTGTCCTCGAAATAACCTCGGTTCAGGATATATCCGCCCGTCGCCGTAAGGGTAGCGTTGTTGACCTGGCGGGTCTCGGTCATGGAATCGATTTGATGCCGGTTCCACAGCGACGCGAACGACGCGCGCCAGCTGTCGCCCTTCAAGCCGAAGCCGAACGGCGACGCCGCGAAATCGGTGCTCGTGAGCTTCACTTCCTGCCACGGGTCCTTCGGCGGCGGGAGGCCGTAGTCATAGTAGCCAACGAGCTTCTCGTATACGCTCGCGTCCGACTCGTACTTCCCGGCGAAAACGCCCACCAGGCCGTAGATATAGGCGGCCGTATCGGCGGCGAGGGCGCCGCCCGCAGCGAACGCCAAGATTAACGCTAACACGATCGAAAGCGATCGCGCCGACATAGGAAAACCTCCTTGTTTAAATTACCCGCAACGCTTCCCGCATTTGGGAACAGGCCGGCACGGTTTACTCGAAACCCCCCGGCCCTACGACTCTCGCGATCTCGGCTTCGAGAGGCCGCGGCGACGCGCCCCGCACGCCCCGCAGGAAGAACTCGCGGTTGCCGGCCGGCCCGGCCAGCGGCGACGTTGCGACGCCGACCGCGGCGAAACCCAGGCCGTCGAACAACGTTGCGTTCTTAATCAGGACGGTACGGTGCACGCCGGCGTCGCGCACGACGCCCCCCGGCTCCACCCTGCCGCGCGGCGCCTCGAATTGCGGCTTCACCAGCGCGACTATCTCTTCCAGCGCCGCCAACGTGGCCACAAGAGGCCTGAGAACCTTTTCCAAGTTTATGAAGGATACGTCGACGACCAGGAGCGTCGGCGCGGGTGCGAGGAGGCCTCCGTCGAAACGGCGGGCGTTCACGTTCTCCCACACCGTCACCCGCGGGTCCGTACGCAGCGGCCAGGCCAACAAGCCGCGCCCCACGTCGACGGCGTGGACGTACGCCGCCCCCCGCGCGAGCAGGCAGGAGGTGAAGCCGCCGCTCGAGGCCCCCACGTCCAGGCAAACCCTGCCCGCCACGCCGACGCCGAAACGATCCAGCGCGACGGCGAGCTTCTCGCCGCCGCGCGACGCGTACGGCGGTTCGGCGGCGACCGTTACGTCAGCGCCGTCGCCGACGGCTCGGCCGGCCTTCGACTCCACCCGGCCGTCGACTTTTACCTTTCCGGCCAATATCAGGGCCGCCGCCTTGGCCGCCGACGGCGCCAGCCCGCGCGCCACCAACAACTCGTCCAGCCTGCGCTTCGCCAACCGCGCCGCCCTCACTTTTTCTTCAACAAGGCCGCGGCCGCCGCCGCTATCCCCGCCGCGTTTAAATTGTATTTGTCGAGCAACTCCTGCACCGTCCCGTGTTCTATATACTCATCCGGGTAGCCGAGGCGCGCGAGCCTTATATCCCGGCTCAAGCCTCGGTCGACGAGCAACTCGGCCACCGCGGAGCCGAACCCGCCCGCCAGGCAGCCGTCCTCCGCGGTCACGACAGCGCCGCACCGGCCGCCCCACTCGAGTATCAAACCCTCGTCCAACGGCTTCACGAAGCGGGCGTTGATGACCGCGGCCTCGACGCCCTCCCGCGCCAGCCGCTCGGCCGCCTCCCGCGCCGGGTAAACCAGCCGTCCCACCGGGAGTAACAATACGTCGCCGCCTTCGCGGAGCAACTCGGCCGCGCCCGGTTCTATCTTGCGCCGTTCGGCGCGGCCCTCGACGCCGACCGCGGTGCCGCGGGGGTAACGCACCGACCACGGCCCGAGGTCGTAGTAAATCGCGCTATACAGGAGCTGCGCCAGCTCCGCCTCGTCCTTGGCGGCGCTCACGACCATATGGGGCAAGTGGCGCAGATAGGCCAGGTCGAAGGTGCCGTGGTGGGTGGGGCCGTCGTCGCCGACGACGCCGCCGCGGTCAAGGGCGAATACCACCGGCAAACGCTGGAGGCACACGTCGTGGTTGACCTGGTCGTAAGCCCGCTGCAGGAAAGTGGAGTAGACGGCGCACACCGGCCTTAACCCCTCGCACGCGAGGCCGGCGGCGAGGAGGACCGCCGTCTGCTCCGCGATGCCGACGTCGAAGAAGCGGTCCGGGAAGCGCTCGCGGAAAAGGTCGAGGCCGGTGCCCTCGGGCATGGCCGCGGTGATGGCGACGATGCTCTCGTCTTCCTTGGCCAGTTCCACCAGCGTCTCCGCGAAAACCTGGGTATAGGGCTTGGCTTTAACGTTTTTACGCGGCTTGCCCGTAGCGACGTCGAAGGGCGGATGGCCGTGGTACGTCGTGGCGTCGTTCTCGGCGGGGGTATACCCCTTGCCTTTTTGCGTCAGGACGTGAAGCAGCACCGGGCCGTGGAGCTTCTTGACCCCCTCGAGGGTCCGGATGAGGGTGGCGAGGTCGTGGCCTTTAACCGGCCCGACGTAGCGAAAACCCAACTGTTCGAATAACATCCCCGGCGTCAGGAGGTTCTTTATCGACTCCTCGAGGCGGCGGGCCGCGCGAAACAGCGAGCGGCCCCACGTCGGGATGGACTTCACCAAATCCTGCATGTCGGAGCGGAACTTATCGTAGGGGGGAAACGTTATCACCCGCGCGAGGTAATCGGCGATGGCGCCCACCGACCGCGATATGGACATCTCGTTGTCGTTGAGGATGACGATGAGGTCCGTGTCCTCGCGGTGGCCCGCGACGTTAAGGCCTTCCAGCGCGCAGCCGCCCGAGAGCGCCCCGTCGCCGACGACGGCGACGACGTGAAAGTCCTCGCCGTTGCGGTCGCGGGCGACGGCCATCCCCAGCGCCGCCGTTATAGACGTCGACGCGTGCCCCGCGCCGTACGCGTCGTATTCGCACTCCGAGCGCTTGGGGAAACCCGAAATCCCGCCCAATTGGCGAAGAGTCTGAAACCGGTCGCGGCGGCCCGTCAAGATCTTGTGGCCGTACGCCTGGTGCCCCACGTCCCATATGATCTTGTCCCGCGGCGCGTCGAAGACGTAGTGGAGCGCGACCGTCAGCTCGACCACGCCCAGGCTGGGCGCGAGGTGGCCGCCGGTCCGGGAGACGTTCTCGATGATGAACGTCCGCAACTCGCCCGCGAGTTGCTCGAGCTCGGCCCCGGTTAACTCCTTCAGATCCGCGGGCGAATTTATATGCGGCAGAATCTCAGCCATCGTCAATTCCTCATAGCGGGCGCCGCCCAGGTTTCGGCGCGGCCTAAGTCAGTACGTTCTCGCGAGCAGAAACTCGGCCCACCCGGCGAGCAATGCGCGATAATCGGCCGCCGGCACGGCCTCGAGTTCTTCCAGCGCCCGTTCGTAATACCGACGCGCCCTGGCGCGAGCGTACGACACGCCGCCCAGCGCGGCCAGCTTCTCCTTTAATATATCGACGTCCGCGTCGGTCGCGTCGTCGCGCCCCAGCGTGGCCGCGATGAATTCCCTGTCGCCCGCCGGGGCGTTGCGGTATGCCCCCACCACGACCGCGGTTCGCTTCCCCTCGCGCAAATCGGACGCCGCGGCCTTGCCGGTCTTACCCTCGTCGGCGAAATAAGGCAACGTATCGTCGACGTGTTGGAACGCGGTCCCGCACCACCGGCCGAAGGCCCCCAGTTTCTCGACGAGCGCCGGCGCGGCGCCGCCCACCGTCGCCCCCGCCCGGGCGCACCACTCGTAAAGCGCACCGGTCTTCTTGGCCAGCATCTCCTCGACCGCCTCGACCGTCACCTCCGCCAGCGGCGCCCGGCTCAATTGCACGTCCTCAACCTCGCCCGCCAGAATCGCCGGGACGGTGGCCGCGGCGAGGTCCGTCGCGAGGCGCCAGGCCGCGTCGGCCTTCGTGACGCCGTTCTCCGGGAGGCGAGACAATAAATGCGCCGCCCAACACGGGCCCACGTCGCCCGCCAATACCGCCAACGCCAAGCCGTAGTGAAGCGCCCCGCCGCCCTCGAACCCGAGGTCGGTCCGGGCCCGCGCCGCCAGCTCGTGGTGGACCGTCGGGCCGCCGCGGCGCAAGTCGTCGCGGTCGATTATGTCGTCGTGTATCAGCGTCCAATTGTGCGTCACCTCGGCCGCGGCCGCCGCCGCCAGCGCCCAGTCCTCGTCGCCTCCCGCGGCGCCGCAGCAGAGCAAGACCACCGCCGGCCGAAGCCCCTTCCCGCCCCGCTTCAGGTACGCCGCCGCCGCCGCCCGCAGGTGAACCGGCGCCACGCCCGCCAAGAAGTCGTCCGCGGCGAGGTACTCCCGCACCCGGCGCGCCCGGCGCTCGATACCCTCCATTATTTCTTCCCGGGTCAACGCTTTAACCGGCCTCGTCGTAGTCCTCGACTTCCAACTCGCCGTTCACGTCTCGCGAAAGCTTCTTTATCTTGGTCTCGGCTTCGTTCAGGACTTCCTGGAGGCGCTTGGTTATGGCCACGCCTTCCTCGTAGAGGGCCAACATCTCGTCGAGGGTCTCGGGCCCCTCCTCGAGGGCGGCGACGATCTCGGCCAGGCGCGCGAGGTCCTCCTCGAACGTAGCCTTAGCTTTTTTGGGCAATATCTTCGGCCTCCCCGTCGATAACGTCCACGGCCCTGCGGCCGTCGGCGAAATTTAACGTTAATCTCTCGCCCGCGCCGGCCTGCGCCGCACGCTTGACGGTCCTCCCGTCGCGGCTCGCGACGTTGTAACCCCGGGCGAGCGTCGCCGCCGGCGAGAGCGCCCGAAACGCGCCGGCCGCCTCCGCGTACCGACCGCGGAAGGCGACGAGGGCATGGCCGACCCCGCGCGAAGCCCGGGCCGCCGTCTCGTCCACGTGCTGGCGCCTTTCGTCGACCCGACGCGGGACGACGCGGAAGCCGTACGAACCTCTCGCCGCCGTCACCCCTTCGCGCGCGCCGGCAATATATTCCGCCGCCGCCGCTACCGCCCCGCGGCGCATCTGCGCCACGTCGGCCCGGACGTCCTCTTTTACCGGTACGGCAAGCTCGGCCGCGGCGGAAGGCGTCGGCGCCCGCACGTCCGCGGCGAAGTCCGCCAGCGTCCAATCCACCTCGTGTCCCACCGCCGATATCGTCGGCGTGCGCGACGCCGCTATGGCCCGGACGGCGACCTCCTCGTTGAAGGCCCACAGGTCCTCGAGCGAGCCGCCGCCGCGCCCCACGATGAGGACGTCGGCCGCGCCGGCTTCGTCGAAGTCCGCGATCGCCCGGGCGACGTCGCCGGCCGCGCCCTCTCCCTGGACCTGGGCGGGCCGCAGTATTATCGTGATCCCCGGCCACCGCCGCGCCAAAACGTTCCTGATGTCGCGGAACGCCGCCCCCGAGGGCGACGTCACGACGCCCATCCGCCGCGGGAAGCGCGGCAGCGGCCGCTTCCGCTCGTCGTCGAACAACCCCTCCGCGGCCAGCTTCTTCTTGAGACGCTCGAGCGCGGCCATAAGCTCGCCCTCGCCGCGCAGCGCGAGCGACGAGACGTAGAGTTGGTACGAACCCTGCGGCGGATAGACGCCGAGCCGGCCGCGGGCTACCACTTCCAGGCCGTCGGCGGGCGCAAACCGCAACCTCGCGTTCGCCGGGTGGAAGAAGACACACCGCAGCACCGCGGCTTCGTCCTTGAGGGAGAAGTACATGTGCCGCGCGGCGTGATGCTTGAAGTTCGATATCTCCCCCCGGACCGCGAGCTCGGCGTCGAACGCGCCCTCCAGCGTCGCGCGCACCTCCTCCGTCAGCTCGCTTACGGTATAGACCTCGGCGCCTCGAGGTATTTCGAACAGCGGCAGCTCGCGGTCTTCGTTCATAACGAGACGCCTATGCCCGCGGCGCGGGCGACGTTGGCGAGAAGCAGCGCCGTCGTGACCGGCCCCACACCCCCCTGGGGCGGCGTTACGAGAGAAGCCACGGCCGCCGCCTCTTCGAACGCGACGTCGCCCACGACGGTGCCGTCCTCCAAATAATTGAACCCGCAATCTATCACCGCGGCGCCCGCCTTTATCATGTCGCCCGTAACGAGGCGCGGCGAGCCCGCGGCCACGACGAGCACGTCCGCCCGCCGGCACGCCGCGGCCAGGTCGCGGGTTCGGGTATGGCATATCGTCACCGTGGCGTGGCGCGCGACGAGCAAAGCGGCGACGGGCTTACCCACCACCGGCGACCTGCCCACTACGGTCGCTTCGGCACCGCTAAGGTCGACGCCGTGGGCGTCCACGATATACAAGGCCGCGGCCGCGGTGGAGGGCACGAACGCTGGCCGGCCCATCCACAAAAGGCCCAGCGACGCGCTCGTCTGGCCGTCGACGTCCTTGGCCACCGATATGCCGTCGGCGAGCTCGGCGTCCGCCTCTCTACCGGCGAAAGGTTTTTGGAGTATGATGCCGTGTACGGCCGCGTCGTCGTTAGCGGCCGCGATCACGCGCGCGGCTTCCCCCCGCTCGGGCGCGAGCTCACGGACGACGACCCCGACGCCGATGCCCTCGCCCGCCCGGGCGAGCGACCTGGTATAGGCCGCGGCGCCGCCCTCGCCGCGGGCGAGGACCACGGCCAGCGTCGGCGACGCGCCGGCCTCGGCGACCGCGGCCTTTACCTTCTCCTTTATGGCCGCGCCGAGCGTCTTTCCGTCAACTATGGTAGCGGGCGCCATATTTAATTAACGCCGTAGGATTTGAGTTTGCGTTGCAACGTGCGCAACCCGATGCCCAAAACCTTGGCGGCCTTCGTGCGGTTGCCGGCCAACTCCCTTAACGTATGTTCGATCATATACCGCTCGGCGTCGGCCAACTTCATGCCGACGCGGATGCCGTCGGCCTTGGCCTCTTCCACCGACTTGCGGACGTTGGGCGGAATGTCGTCGGGGGTAAGGCGGCTCGAGCGTGCCATAACCGCCATACTCTCCACCACGTTCCTCAGCTCGCGTACGTTGCCGGGCCAATGGTAGGCGCGGAAAAGCCAGATTACTTCGTCGTCGACGCCTTCGATGGCGAGGTGGTTCTTTTCGTTGAACTCCCGTATAAAGGCGTTTACGAGGAGCGGGATGTCCTCGGCCTTCTCCCGGAGCGGGGGCACGTCAATGGTCACCACCTTCAAGCGGTAATATAGGTCTTCGCGGAAACGCCCCTCTCGCACGGCGTCCTCGAGGCGGACGTTCGTCGCCGCCAGCAACCGGACGTCGGCGCGGAGGTTCTCGGCGGCGCCCACCCGTTGGAACACGCCGTCCTCCAGGACCCGAAGGAGCTTGACCTGCGTGGCCGGCGGGATCTGGGAGACCTCGTCGAGGAAGAGAGTGCCGCCGTCGGCGCGTTCGAACCGGCCTTTGTGGCGGCGCAGGGCCCCCGTAAACGAGCCTCTTTCGTGGCCGAAGAGCTCGGACTCGAGGACGCCCTCGGCCAGCGCGGCGCAGTTGAGCTTTACCAGGGGGCGGTCGCGCCGTCGGCTGTTGTAGTGGATGGAATCCGCGATAAGTTCTTTGCCGGTCCCGCTCTCGCCGTAAACCAAGACCGTAACGTCGGTGGGCGCGATGCGCGTAATAAGGTCATATATTTCCTGCATGGGCTTGGAGCGGCCGATGATGCGGTCGAAGGAGTATTTCTCATATAGCCGCGTCTTAAGCTCGAGGTTTTCGATCTCGAGTTTCCGTCTCTCGAGAGCTTTTTCGAGGACGCGGCCCAGGCGCTCCGGGTCGATAGGCTTAGTCAAGTATTCGTAAGCGCCGCGCCGTGTGGCCTCGACCGCGGTCTCGATGGTCCCGAAGCCGGTGAGGATGATGAACGGCACGGCCGGCCACTTATCGCGGGCCATCATCAAGAAATCCAGGCCGTCCATGCCCGGGAGCACCATGTCGGCGATGATGACGTCCACGACTTCCTCCTCCAATATTTTGAGGCCGGCGACGACGTCGAAGGCCACGTACGTTTCGTAACCGTCGGCGCGAAGGAGCTCGGCGAGGGCCTCCGCGGCCGCGCGGTGGTCGTCCACCACCAGGACGGCGGCGCCGCCGCGGCCGGCGGCCTGCCCCCTCTCCCGGGCGGAGCTGGTTTTAGATTCGCGCATAGCGTTGCCCGAATTATAACCTAATCCGTAAGGTTTTTCAAATCGCGATTACTCTACGGCCCCGAAACCCGGCGCGTCGCCGCCGAGTTCGCGGTATCGGCGGTAGGCTTCTTCCGCGGCGGCCTTTTCTCCCATCGCGGAATAACATTCCGCCAGATAGGCGTAAACGCCGGGCGAACGCGGCGAAACTCTCGCCTCCGCCTCCAGCTCGCGCGCCGCCGCCGCCGCGTCGCCGCGGCCGCGATAATATCGGCCGAGCAAAAGGTGCGCGCCCGCGACGCCCGGGGCCACCTCGACGGCCCGCCGCGCCGCCGCCACCCCTTCCCCGAATTCGCCGACCTCCATCAGGACCGCGGCGTACCGCGCGAGCGCCCCGCCGTCGTTCGGCGTCAGGTTCAGAAGGCATCGGAAAGCCCGAGCGGCGGCGACGTAATCCTTCTGTTTAATGTAACATTCGCCGAGCATGCGCCAGGCGTCGACGTACCCGGGGAAACTTTCGACCGCCGTCTCGAGCATTTGGGCGGCGGCGGCGTACTCGCCGCGGCGCGCCAGGTTCGCCCCCAGGAAGTAGTTGGTCTCGGCGTCCAGCGGGTCGATCGCGAGCGACTTCAGGTAGTAATAACTCGCGAGGTCGTCGCGTCCTTGCCGCTCGTATACCAGGCCGAGGTACCCGAGGGCGTAGGCATTGTCATCCTTATACGTCAACGCCCTGCGAAAATAGCTCGCCGCCTCGTCCAGGTCTCCCTGCACGAGGTAATATGTGCCGTAATTGAAGTACGACTGCGTCGCGACGGCGTCGCGGTCGCAACCGACGCCGGGCAGCCACGAAAAACCGAGTAACAGCGCCGCGGCCGACGTCGCCAGCGCGGCCGCCGCCCACCGCCGACGGCGCACGTCTTCCCGTATGCGCGCGACGGCCCAACCCGCGCCCACGGCGAGTACCGGCACCAGCGGCAACCGATACCAATCGACGACGAAGAAGAGCACCACCGACAGCGCCGTCGCCAGAAAAAATATCGCCAGCGCCCGCCGGCCGCGCGGTTCGCCCCGCCACCCCAACGCGAGACCCACGGCGCCCAACGCGAACAACAGGCCGTAA
>Ga0153916_10000720_pt1 | contig 22715 bp, 19 predicted proteins | sample Opewatmetagenome_FD_109642 | JGI IMG/M metagenome (GOLD analysis project Ga0153916, IMG submission 109642) | Freshwater wetland microbial communities from Ohio, USA - Open water 3 Core 3 Depth 4 metaG | ecosystem: Environmental > Aquatic > Freshwater > Wetlands | place: USA: Ohio, Lake Erie...
GAGAGTCGGTCCGGTCGCCGTCCTCCGCCGACAGCCGCCAGAACTCGTGGACCGCCATGTCCTCTTCCCCCTTCCCCTCGGAATACCAAAGGACTGAGACCTCGACGGCCCGGATCTCGTCCGCCACGATCGATTCGAGGCGATATTCGCCGGAGAGGGTGTCGCCCGGGCGGTAGGTCCGCCCGTTGCCGTCCAACGAGATCCGCACCAGAGGCTCTTTCATCCGTGACTCTCTCCGTTGCCGGGGGGATAGACGAGCAGGGGGAAGGACCGGTCGTAGCCGGGCCAGCCGGCGACGTCGCCGTGGACCACGATCTTCCACCGGACCTCGTTGTGATCGGAGCGAAACGAGTGCATCGCGCCGGCGGGGACTTCCACGGCAAAGCGGGCCTCGAAGGGCACGCCGCGCCGCACCTCGAACCCCTCGCGCCGCAAGAGCGGCTGCCGGTACACCCGGTGCGTCTCCGTCCGGACGTTCGTCCCGTGGCGGTACGTCGCTTCCTCATCACAGACGAGGAACACCTCGAGCGAGTTCATGCGGAGCCGGCCGGTTTGCGAGAGGAACAGCTCGTAGCTGCGGCCGGGGTGGAGGGGCAGTTCGGAGATTTCCACCAACGTGGGCCCCACCCCCGCCGTCACCAGGAATTGGCGGAGGAAGACGACGAGCAACCCGATCCCGATCAGCAGGAACGGGGCCAGAAAGATCGTCATGAACCAGTCCGGCCTGCCGGAAACAAAACCGTTGACGACCATCACCGCCAGCGGGGCGACGACGGCGTTCCACAGCAGGCACGCCGCCAGCCAGAGGCCCAGCGACCAGGCGGGCGACCTGGCCGCGGGGAGGCGGAACGCAAGCACGGTCCCCGGACTGTCGGTGATTTCCTTCTCGGCGGGGACGAACGGAAACGGGCGCTCGCGGCGGGGCACCGCGTCAAACAGGTCGAGGCCGGGCACTTGCCGGGCCTGTGCCGCGCGGCGCTCCGCCGACTTGCCCCAGGTGCACAGCGTATAGATCACCCCCCCGCCCCCGATCAGCGCCAGACAAACCGGCACGACGAGCCACAGCCAGAACCACCAACTGTATCCCCGCTTGAGCACGGCCACGCTGGGGTCCGAGGGATCGTACCAGCAGGAGTGCCGCTCGTTGGGAGCGAAGCGGCCCAGGACCTCCTGGGCGGCCTCCTCGCCGGGGGAGTAGGCGGCGCGAAGGTCGTACGTCCAGATCACGTACCTCTTGCCGGCCACCTCGTACTGGATGCGGATTTCGGGCCGGTAGCGGACGCCGTCGCCTCCCTCGTGGCGTCCGACCCGCTTGTCGAGCACGACGCACGGCGCTTCGAGGAAGGCGTGGTTGGCGCGCCACTCGGGGATCACGAGCATGACCAGGATCAGCACCAGCCCGCCGCATCCCAACGCCAAGAGCGCGCCGAAGAACAGGGCTTCGCCGAGGCTGCCGACCGTCTTCGAGCCCGTCGAGCGATTTCCGCGTTTCTTTTCGTAGAAACGGAAGTTGCGAGCCAAGGGCGTCTCTCCACCGCTACCGTGCGGGCCGGGCCATGGGAGGACAACATACCTCCCTGCACCGCGCCGGACTGCCGCGAGCCGAGGCCTATCGCTGCTGCGCTGCGGCCTCTTGCCTCGAAGTCCGACGGAAACCGATCCCCTCCAGGGCCTTGTACACCTCTTCCAGCGTCTTCTCGCCGAAATTCGAGATGCTCAGAAGCTCCTCGGGGGTGGAATTCAACAAGTCCTCGACGGTAAAAATCCCTCGCTCTTCCAGGCAGTTCGTCGTACGGACCGAGAGGCCGATCTCGGCCGTGCTCATCTCGAGCTTGTCCCTCAGGTCCTTGGCCTCCATGTCAACCTTGCTCAGCGGGATACGGGTTCCCATGGGCTCCCTCCCTGCCAACTCCGTTCGAGTTCTCCAGTACGCCACCAGCGGCAGGTCCGTCCTGCCGTCACCCAAGCAGTATAACATTTCGCGGGTTTTTGCCTAGCAGTGGTTAGCCCCCACCGCGGCCGGAGACAACCGCGGCAAAAACCGCTATACTGGGCCCTCGGTCCCACGACTGGCTGCTGCTGCGAGAAGGGAGTCTAGGTTGGATCGCTTGCTGGAAGGGCTCACGGAAGCGCAACGTGAGGCCGTTTTGCACGTTGAGGGGCCGCTACTGATCCTCGCCGGCCCGGGGAGCGGGAAAACGCGGGTGGTGACCCACCGGATCGCGCACCTGCTTCAGGGGGGTGTTCCCGCGACCGAGATCCTCGCTCTGACCTTCACCAACAAGGCGGCCGAGGAGATGCGGGATCGGGTCGCCCGGCTGACCGGCAGCGAGCCCATTTGGGTGGGTACGTACCACCGATTTTGTGCGCTACTTCTGAGGAGATTCGCACCCCTCGTTGGACTCCAAGAGAACTACACCATCTACGATGAACAGGACAGCGCCGGGGCACTTCGACAGGTCCTCCGCCGGCTGCACGTCGACGGGACCCAGTTCTCGCCCGAATCGATCGCCGCCGCCATCAGTTGGGCCAAGAACCGGCTGATTGGGCCCGATCGGTATGAGCCGCGGGCCGGGCATCCCTTGGGGGCGCTCGTGAAGCGAGTCTACCCGGCCTACCAGGCCCAGCTCGCCGGGGCCAACGCCGCCGACTTCGACGACCTGTTGCTCCACGTTGTCACGTTGCTGCACGACAATCCCGAGATCCGGCAGGCGCTCGACGAGCGGTACCGGTTCGTCCTGGTCGACGAGTACCAGGACACCAACCTGGCCCAGTATGCCCTGGCCCGGGCCCTTTCCATTGACCACCCGAATCTCGCCGTCACCGGCGACCCCGATCAATCGATCTACGGCTGGCGCGGCGCCAACCTCAACAACATCCTGGAATTCGAGAAGGATTTCCCCGACGTTCGCGTGGTCCGGCTGGAGCGGAACTACCGGAGCACGAGACGGATCCTGCGGGTGGCCGCCGAACTGATCGCCCACAACGTCAAACGCAAGCAGAAAGACCTTTACACGCAAAACGGCGAGGGGGTGCCGGTGCGGCTGGTGACCTACGGGACGCAGAAAGACGAGGCCGAGGGGATCGCCGCCCAGATCGCCGAAGCGATCCGCTCGGGCCGGCGGCGGCCCCGGGAGTTCGCCATCTTCTACCGGGTCAATGCCCTCTCCCGCGCCTTCGAGATGGCGCTGCGCCAGCAGAACGTGCCTTACCAACTGGTCAACGGCGTGGAGTTCTTCTCGCGCAAGGAGATCCGGGACGTGCTGGGCTACTTGCGTTTGCTCCACAATCCCCGCGACGACGTGGCGCTGGAGCGGGTAGTCAACGCGCCGGCACGGGGAATCGGCAGGACGACGCTCCAGCGGCTCGGCGAGTACGCCGCGGCTCGAGGAATCGGCCTGTTGGAGGCCGCGCGGGCGGCCCGTCAGATCGGCTCGCTCGGCGCGAAGGCGGCCGGCCACGTGCTCAAGTTCGTCGCGCTGATCGACCGGCTGGCCGGCGTCGCGGCCGCGCCGGTCGAGGAGATCCTGGGCCACGTCCTGAGCGAGTCGGGCTACAAGCGGCAGTTCGAGCAGTCGGACAGCGAAGAGGACCAGCAGCGGCTGGCCAACATCGAGGAGCTGCTGACCGTCGCCCGGGAGTTCGACGAACAGAGCGGCGGCAAGGGGCGCCTCGAGGAATTCCTGGAGAAGATCAGCCTTGCCGGCGACACCGATTCCTGGGAGGAGGAGAGCGACCGCGTCACCTTGATGACGCTCCACGCCTCGAAGGGGCTGGAGTTTCCGGCCGTCTACCTGGTGGCGGTGGAAGAGGGGCTCTTGCCGCACGAGCGGAGCCGCGACCAACCGGATCAACTGGAGGAAGAACGCCGGTTGATGTTCGTCGGCATTACCCGCACCCGCGAAGAGCTGCAAATCAGCCGGGCCCAATACCGCGACTTCCGCGGGCGGCGCAAGATCACCATCCCCAGCCAGTTCCTCATGGAGCTGCCTCGGGGGGAGATGGAAGCGCAGGAGTTCGCCCGGGAGGCGGATGAACTGGCGAGGGAGACTTCGTACGACCAGTCGCCCGCTGCGACCCCGGCGGCAGTCGTGCCGAAGAGGACTTACACGCCGCAGCTTGTCACGGCTGCAGAGCTGGGGCGCGGAGGCGAGTCGGCGCCGGTCTCTCCCGACGAGTTCTACCAAGGGATGCTGGTTCTTCACCCTGAGAAGGGGCTCGGTCACGTCGTCGCGCTGAGCGGCAGCGGGCGATCGCGGAGAGCCGTGGTCGACTTCAAATCGCCCCCCTGTCGGGTTAGCCTCGTTTTGTCGAAGAGTCCCTTGCGCCCCGTCCGCTCTCAGCCGACCCAGTGCCGGTAGTTGTCGGACCCGAGGGCCTGCCCGGACGGAGGGTTCCTGCTTGACAGCGATCCCTAAGATGGGGATGATGGATGGTGGGAATTCCTTGGCTGAGAGCCAGTTGGGCGCTTTGAACCATGGCAGTCGGCGAACCGGTAGCGGTCTCCCGCCAGGCGATCTTCGAGGCGAGCGCCAAGTACTTCTTGGAGGCAATCGGTCCGCTGTTGGAGGACGAATCGGTCACCGAGATCATGGTCAACGGCTGCGAGGACATCTACGTCGAGCGCCGCGGACGCCTGGAGTGTACCGGGTTGCGATTCCCCAGCGAGGATGCCTTGCGGTCGGCGGTGCACAACATTGCCCAATGGATAGGCCGGGAGATCACCGAGGAGCGGCCGGTTCTCGATGCGCGGCTCCCCAATGGCTCCCGCGTCCACGCGATCATTCCCCCCAGCGCCCGCGGCGGGACCTACCTGACGATCCGTAAGTTCGCCCGGGAGGCGTACACCCTGGACGACTTTGTGCATTTCGGGAGCATCTCGCCGGCGGCCCAGGAGTTTCTGGAGGTCTGCGTCCGGCTGCGGAAGAACATCCTGATTTCCGGGGGGACGGGGACCGGCAAGACCGCACTCCTGGGGGCGCTGTCCCGGGCGATCCCCGAGCAAGAGCGGATCGTCGTGATCGAGGACACCTCCGAGCTGCGGCTGATCCAAACGCACTGCCTGTACCTGGAGGCCAAGCACGCGGACTCCGCCGGCCGGGGGGCCTTGAACGTCCGCGAGCTGTTCCGAAACTCACTGCGGATGCGTCCCGATCGGGTGATCGTCGGCGAGGTCCGGGGCGGCGAGGCCCTCGACATGATCCAGTCGATGCTCAGCGGCCACGCGGGGAGTCTCTCCACGATTCACGCCGAGAGCCCGCGGGACGCCCTGATCCGGCTGGAAACCCTCTCGCTGATGTCGGACGTGGACATCCCGGTCTACGTTGCCCGGGCGCAAGTGGCCTCGGCGATTCACTTGCTTCTGCAAATTGCCCGTTTTACCGAGGATGGCTCCCGAAAAATCACCCGGATCACCGAGGCATGCGGCCTGGACCAGAACAACCAGTATCGAACGCGGGACTTGTTCGTGTGTCGGCTTTCGGGCAAGACGCCGGACGGGCGGTTGATCGCCGATCTCGTGCCGACCGGCGAGAAGCCGAGCTTCGCCAGCGAGCCGTACGAGCAGGGCCTGGACGACTTGGTGCGGCTCAGCGAGGCGTTGTGGTCGAGATAGTCCCCGGGGGCGACCCGATATGGCAACCTTCAGGCCGACAGCCAGATCGCTCGCGGACCGCCGCGGGGCTCGAAAGGCCCGGCGCCGGGGGGCTGTCTCCACGCTGGATTATGTCCTGGTTCTCGTGGTCATGCTGCCGATGGTCGTGCTGGTGATGTTCGCCAGCCCGCGGATGATCCGCGCGGTCTATGAAATGCTGTGCGTGATGATTTCCTGGCCGTTCCCGTGACGGGCGGGAAAACGAGTTTTCGTGAGTGTCGGTAACAGAGAGACGCCGCTTGCCGAAAGAGGGCTGCTTATGAAGAAGTCGCTGTTGGGGAAGCTGTTCGAGAGAGTCCATGCCGATGAGCAGGGAGCGGTCAGCATCGAGACGGTGCTGATCATCGCGGCGATCGCGCTGCCGATCCTGATCTTCCTGTACATCCGCGTCCGGCCGCGCCTGCAAAACTACCTGAACCAGAACCTCGAAGAGTTGGGCGTGCCGGAGTAGGGGCCCCCAGGAATCCGGGACCGGTGATGGTCGCCACACTGTTGCTCCTGGCGCTGCTGGCGGTAGCCACGGCCACCGACGTGCGCCGGCACAAGATCTATAACTGGACGACCTACCCGGGAATCCTGGCCGCTTGGGGAGGCAACGCCGTCGGGGAGCTGTTGGCGGCAGCCAACATCGCGGACGCCGACACGCTCGAATCCCTCGGCTGGATCGGGTTGGGACCGAGCTTCGCGGGGTTTCTGGTTTGCGGTCTGGTGCTGTTGGTGGGCTTCGTGTTGTTCAAGGTCGGCGGTGGAGACGTCAAACTGATGACCATGATGGGCGCGTTCCTGGGGATCGGTCCGGGGATCAAAGCGATGCTCTGGACGTTTGTGCTCGGGGGTTGCGTCGGGGTGATCGCGCTGGTGTGGCGGGTGGGGCCGCTGCGGCTGGTCGGCGCCGCGCTCGCGCACCTGCGGTGGATGATCCGCCTCGGCGGACCCAGCCCCCTGACCCCGGAAGAGCGTGCGCACCTCAAGCCGCCCTTGTTCCTGGCCCCCAGCGCCCTGGCGGCAACCGTGATGGTGCAATTCTCTCTGGTCGAACGGCTCAGCCGTGTGGCGGTGTTTTAGGGAGCAGGCAGGATCATGGGTCGCGCGGTCCTCACAGCGTGCTTGCCGTGGCTGGGGCTGTTGGCCCTCTCGTGCCTGGTGCTCTGGCTCTTGGCGCGGCTGAACCGTGCCCGGCTCGAGTGGGGCCGGCTCCGTCGCCTCCATGGCGATCAAGCGGGGAGCGTGCAGAGTTTCAGCTTCGTGCTCACGCTGCCGCTGTTCATCATGGTCGTGCTGTTCATCTTGCAGATCAGCCAGTTGTGGATTGCCACGATCGTGGTCCACTACGCGGCGTTTGCCGCGGCCCGCACCGCGATCGTCTGGATCCCGGCCCGAGTTCCCCCTTTCGAGGAGCCCGAAAACTGCATCAGCCACTACCAGCCTCACCCGAGCCCGCCGTTGCCGCAGGTCCCTCCGACCTTTCTTGGCCCGGACCTCACGGAGGAGACCGGGATGACGTACCTGGTCTACTACGGGACTCCGGAGCGGCCGCTGGCGTACCCGGGCACGGGCGTGCTCACTCCCGCCGCGACGCCGAAGTGCCGGAAGATCCTGGCCGCCGCGGTGATGGCCCTGACCCCGATCGGCCCTTCCCTGAAGGGCGACTCGGGCGGCTCGGAGGAGACGGGCTCCTGGGGGGGGATGCTGGATTCGATGGAGAGGGCTTTCCACGACGTGGCGCCCGGCCATTACGCCACCGATGAGGCGGTTAACCGCCGCATGGCGAGGAAACTCGCCTACACCCTTGAGAACGCCGCGATCGAGATCCGCTTCTACCACGCGAACTCCCAGGTGCCGCTGCACCGCTGGGACAAGGAGCCCGACCGGGACGAGTTCCGGGCGCTCTGGGCGATGACCGGCTCGGAGCTGGGCTGGCAGGACCCGGTCACGGTCACCGTGTACTACAACCTCCAGCTCCTGCCCGGCCCGGCGAAGTTCCTCTCCGGTCTGGCCCCCCGTCCGCCGGACTGGCCGTTTGCGCCGCTGCGGCCGGACGCGTATCCGATCCGGGCCTCGGCCACCTTGGGCAACGAAGGCGAGAAATCGGTGATCCCCTATGTGGAATCCACGGACTGAGCACGCAATCCGCGGGGCCCTCCGCCTCCCGCGGCGGTTGCACCGCAGCCAGCAGGGATCGATCAGCATCCTCTCCGTGTTCGCGGTGCTGGCGTTGGTGATGCTCTTGGGCATGGTGATGAACGTCGGCCGGCACGTGGACGGCAAGATCCGGATGCAGAATGCCGCCGACGACGTGGCCTATTCCGGCGGGGTGATGATCGCGCGGGAGCTGAATACGCTGGCCTTCACCAATCACCTGATGTGCGAGGTGTTTGCCCTGACCGCGATCATGCGCGAGGCCCGCGACCGCAACTCCGACCGCTACGTGCCCGAGATCCTGCAGGCGTGGGTTAAAGTCGGCGAGCTGTTCCAGGGGTCCAAGATCCGCAAGTTCGAAATCCTTGGGGACGCGATTATCCAGAAGGTGCCCCTGGAGCAGGAGCTGACGCGGGCCTTCAGCGAGTGGATGGCCGCGGCGAGCACGCGGGTCCTGCCGGTGTTCGAGGAGATCCTGCGGCAGGAGATGATCCCCCATTTCCAGCAGGCCGTGCGCCAGGTCTATCCCGAGCTCGCCCGGCTGGTGGCCGACGAGGTAGCCCAGCGGGAAGGCCAGCCGGATTGGGGCCGGGGCGTGATGGTCGGCTCCTTGCGGCGGGCCAACAGCGGCCAAACGATCGGCGGCGGAAACCCCGAGTGGTACGAGCTGATCATCGACCCCGTGTACGATGCCAACCCGAGCAGCGCAACGTATTTCAGCGAGGCCCGGGAGTGGCGGAACGGTCGCGCCGAATACCTCCGGGGCGTCTGGAACGGCCAGCTCCTGGCGTTCTTCGACAAGCGGGCGAGGATGTCCCAGTATGCCAACCTCTGGCGGAGTTTCACCTGCGCCCAACTGAACAAGCTGCTGGCCGAGTATCCCGACCGCAATCTCCCCTTCGTCCTCAACAGCCGGGAGAGGGATTGGATGGACGGGAATTCGTACCTCGATCAGTATTTCACCTTCATCGGAGTCGTCTCCTGGGGGAGGTTGCCGGAATTGGGGCCGGGGATCTTCCGCAACCCGAGCGGAGGCGCCCCCTTGGCGTTTGCCCAGGTGCGCGTATTCGTGCCCAAGAGTCGGCTGGTCTGGCGGCAGTCGTCCCTCGGTGGTGGTGGTGGCAGCTCCAGGGAGCCCATCGGTGGATTGCCGGGCGCGGGGATCGAGCTGCCCGCCGAGGAGGATCCGAATCCCTCGCCGCCCATCGTCCCGCCCATCATCGAATGGCACGTGGTGCGCGGGGGCCGCTCGCCGGAGTGGTCACTTTACAATCAGAACTGGACGGCTCAACTGGTCCCGGCCACGGCGCCGACGCTGGGCACGATCCTGGGTCCGGACCTGGGCGGGCTGGGGATGGAAGACCTGCGGCGGATCAGCACGCACTAGACGAGGAAATCACGATGGACGGCCGGCTGAAACGAGTCACCAGACCTCCACCTGTCCGTGGCTTGGCGCCCTTGGAGATGGTCCTCGCTTTGCCGATCCTCCTGCTCGTGATGGCGCTGATGATCAACTTCGGGGCGGTGGCCAGCTCGCGGGTCGACGGGCTGGTGGCTGCGCGTCACGGGGGCTGGGCGAGCCGTCCCGGGAGGGACCGGCAGGCGAGCCCGCCGCTGGCGGGCGGCGCCGCCGGCGCGCCCAACGCCGGCTTGCTGCCGGAAGTGGTCCAGGTCCGGGAGCAGCACCCGGTGATCCACGGCCCCATGCCGATGGGAAACCTGGTCAACCCTGACCTGCTCGACCCCACCCGCGACATGCGCCAAGGCTCCTCCCAGCTTACCGGGCGATACCCCATGCTCCGGAGCCTGGGCACCTACCAGGTCAACAGCCGGCTCAACCTGTTGGACGGCAAGTGGCAGCACTCCGAGATGCGGATCTCCAACGACTCTTCTCGGATCCTCCCCCCCGTGCAGCTATACACGTTAGCGACCGACGTGCCGGCGGCTTATCCTTTCGCCTACCTCCGGGCGGCAATCGCCATCCTGGACCCGGCCTTGCAGCAGGCCCTGCGGCCGCTGGAGCGGCTGGACTGGGACGACGAGTTCGTGTCCTACCGGTCGCGTTTTGGCGTGCTCTTCAATCTTAGCCCCCTCGACGAGAACCAAAGGTTTCCTCCCTTTCCCAGGGCCCTTTGCACGTTCGACCACGGACTTGTGCAGATGGAAGTCGATAACCTTGTCGACCGGATCCAGGGAAAGAAAGAGACTTCGACGAGCGCGGAGATCCCCGGCGTTGCCAAGAACCTCACGCGGTGGTTCATCACGATGTACGAAGAGGCGGTTGACGCGCTGCAACGGCGTCTGGCCACCGCTCCGCCGGGCCAAGCGGGGACCATCCAGGCCGAGATCGCCGAGATTGAGAAGAAGATCCAGACCCTCGAGGCATTCGAGCGGACCCTGCCCTAGCTTATGACCCGCGCTCGGGAATTATCGGCACCCGTGCAAGCCAACACACCTGCCGCAGACGGCTCGCCCGGCGGCTTTGCGCGGCTGGCGCGGCAGATTTCCTCCTGGACGAGCAGGAGCATCATCAGCGTGGCGATTCTCGTGGCCGGTCTGGCCTTCGGCCGGCAGGTGCTCCAGTGGTGGGCGGCGGACGTGCCCGGCGGCGCGAAGGCCCCGCGAGCGCTCGCCGCTACCGACGGCTTGGGCGATCCCGCCCGGCCGCACCTCCTGGAGTTCGGCGACCAGAAGTGGTCTTTGGTACGTCAGTCGGCGGCGGGACCGCGGGAGAGGATCGTGCCGATGCTGAGGGCGAGTTGCCGGGAGGCGGTCCGGGCCGCGAGGCTGCCGGACGAGCCTCCCACCCCGGCCGAACTCGAGTTGCTGAAATCCCTTGCCGATCGGCCCCCCGCCGAGGGCGAGCCGGGGGGTTGGGCGCTTTACGAGCGGTCCGAGCCGCTCCCGATGGTGATTGGGACCCTGCCGGCGGACCGAGGCCCGTCGTCGCCGACGGGGTCTGCGATTGCCCCACCCGCCCCTCGCGTGGTAATCTGGGGATTGGCGATCCCGGCGGGGCGGCAGCAGTGGACGCTGTGGACCATCCACCCCTCCAGTCCGTCGCCCGAGTTCCAGGCGGTCCTGCCTGAGGTGCCTTTGCCTCCCGGAAGCCGGAAACTGCTCTGCGTCCGGGTGCCGGGGGGCGGGGCCATGGTATCCTTTCATGGAGCCGGGGGTACGCAGTCCTGGAAAACGTTCTTCGAGCAGTGGTCGAGGCACAGCGGCTGGCGAGCCGTCGGAAGCTGGCGTGAGAACGGCTCGATGTGGCACCTCCGCTGGGTCCGGGCGGGCAACGAGCCGGGGGCAACGCTGGACGTCCACTTCGGGCCGGACGATCGCGGCCAGTGGACCGGACTCCTGATGTTCACGTCCGAACCCGCGGCAACCGAAAGTGAGAATCCATGAAAGGGATCCAAGGACTGATCATCGCGATCGGACTGGGCATCGCCGGGGCGATCCTGAATTTCGCCTACCTGGTGACCAAGTCCCAGGAGTTGGAGACGGTGGACTTCATCGGGGTTCGCCCGGAGATCACCGTCAACCGCGGCAACCGGCTGACGGAAGACTCGTTGCAGAAGGTCTCCATTCCGCGGTTGTCCGCCGGCAACCTGGAGAAATTCGCCTTCCCCTACTCGGCGTTGGGATCGGTGAAAAACGAGATCGTCTACCGGACGCTGGAAGGGGGATCGCTGGTGATGCGGAGCGACATCAAGACCCCGGTCCAGGACCTGGACTTCGGCCAGAACGCGCCCCCGGGGGTGGAGGAGCGGGCGATGGGCGTGCCGATCGATTCGAAGAAGGTCGTTCCCTCGCTGATCACCCCGGGCGATCTGGTCTCGTTCGTGGTCCCGCGCTGGGTGAGCGCCGCTCCCACGCCGGCCGAGGGCAGGCCCGGCGGCGCCGAGTCCCCCGGAAGCGCCGAACCCGGCAAGCCGGGCGCGATCCGGCCGATCCCCGCCGCGGGGATGTTCGGCGGCGGGGGCTCCGCCGCGTCGTCCTCCGGCGAGGTGGACCTGATCGGGCCCTTCAAGGTCCTCTCGTTGGGCACTCGCGTGGGGAGCGCCCAGGTCGCGCAAGCCTACAAGGTAAGCACGGTTCAGGAGAACGTGATGATGGTGCTGGTGCGGATCGAGAACGGCAAGATCGAGCCGCAGGCCGTGAAGCTGTTGCGGCTGATGGAGCAGAGCGACTTCCGCCCGCTGGGCTACCTGCTCCACCCGAGGACACAGAAAACGGAATAGAGCAAGCAGCGGATACTGAGTACTGAGTGCTCAGTACTGAGTACTCAGGGGGTACTGAGTACTCAGGGCCGTAGAATCACCCCGAGTAGCGGGCGGGCTTGCCCGCCGCTTCGTTGGATCCCATGAAAGTCTGGTACAACAAACTCAACGAGAGCCGGCGGTCCGTGGTGGACGTGGACGGGTCGGAAGTGACCATCGGCCGCGATCCGGCCAACCACGTCGTCCTCCAAAGCCCCCTGGTCTCGCGGCACCATGCCGTGGTCCGGCTGCAGGGCGGCCAGCTCTACCTGGAGAACGTGGGACTGAACAGTTGCGTGGTGGGCGACGTCGAGGTCTCCGGCGCGCAAGCCGTGGCCTTCGACCCGGGCGCCAAGGTGCGGATCTGGCCTTTCACGTTGACCTTCGAGGCGGAAAGGCCGGCGACGATCACCCGGGCCGAACTGGAAACCCATCTCCGCTCGATCATGGCCGACCTGGAGCTGCGGATCCACCGCAAGCTGCTGGAGCGGCTCGACCTCTACGAGTTCGAGACGAACCGGGCCAGCGACGCGGAGAGCATCCTCCTGCTGGAGAACAACATCGAGGACGTCTGCCGGGAGCTGAAGGTCTTCAGCCCCCCCAACGAGCCGCTGCTGGAGGAGGTCACCGGGCTGACGCTCCGCGACCACCTGATCAACCAGTTGATCATGGAGACCGGCGGGGACGAGTTCTTCGATCTGGCCTCGCTTACCTCGAACGAGTTCGACGTGCCCGCCACGCTGGTTCCCGAGCGCGAGGCGGAGCTGCACGCGCTGTTGCAGTTCCTCCGCGAGCGGCTGACGCTGGGCGAGTGCCGCGACGTGAGCGATCAGATCCAGCGCGTGGAGGCCGATTTCAACGGCGTCTTCCACCTCGTGCGGCCGCACCTCCACCAGGAGCTGCGGAAGTATCTCATCCTGCGGACGCTCAAGAAGGACCTGAAGGACACGATCTTCGGCTTCGGGCCGCTCCAGGACCTGCTGCGGGCCCCTTCGGTCACGGAAATCATGGTCGTGGGGCGCGACCAGATCTACGTGGAGCGGGAGGGGGTGATCGAGAAGTCGGGGCGGCGGTTCATCTCCGACAAGGTGACCGAGTCGATCATCGAGCGGATCGTGGCCCAGGTCGGCCGGCGGATCGACAAGAGCCAGCCGCTGGTGGACGCCCGGCTCCCCGACGGCTCCCGCGTCAACGCGATCATCCCCCCCCTGGCCGTCAAGGGGCCCTGCCTCACCGTCCGCAAGTTCCCCTTGCAGCGGCTGACGATGGACGACCTGGTCGAGATGGGGAGCGTCAGCCGGGCCGCGGCGACGTTCCTCCGCGCGAGCGTCATCGACCGGCGGAACCTCGTCGTCAGCGGCGGCACCAGCACCGGCAAGACCACCCTGCTCAACGTGCTCAGCAGCTTCATCCCCTACAAGGATCGCATCGTCACCATCGAAGACACGGTCGAGCTGCGGCTGCACCAGGAACACGTCGTCACGCTGGAGACCAAGCCCCCCAACGTCGAGGGCGCCGGCCAGTACACGATCCGCGACCTCGTGCGGAACGCCCTGCGGATGCGGCCCGACCGGATCATCGTGGGGGAATGCCGCGGGCCGGAGGCGCTGGACATGATTCAGGCGATGAACACCGGCCACGACGGCTCGATGACCACGGTGCACGCCAACAGCGCGCGGGAAGTGATCGAGCGGCTGGAGGTCCTGGTGCTGATGGCGGCGGACCTGCCGATCGCGTCGATCCACCGGCAGTTGGTCTCGGCGGTGGACCTGATCGTGCACATCAGCCGCCTGCCCGGCGGCCGCCGCGCGGTCACCCAGATCGCCGAGGTGACCCGCGTCGACCCCGACACCAACCAGGTGGTCGTGCTCGACATCTTCAATTTCCGCAACGGCGAGTCGCTCCAGCCGACCGGGTACCTGCCGTCGTTCGTCGAGTCGCTGATCAACAAGGAGCTGCTGGAGCTGGAGTTCCTTTACGGGCAGGAGCGGGCCGCGGCGGGCCCGCTGCTCCCGCCCCCCCGGCCCGCCGGTCTGACTGCGAAGTAGGGGGCGAAAATGGGCGGGGTCATCAAGGAGATTGAGATCGACGAGATCGGCAGGGCCGACGGCCATGAGCTGGATGCCATTATCGGTGCATTAACGATGGAGAAGTGGGAAATCAAGATCGATCCGGCCAAGCACGAGCTTGACCTCGAAGGTCTGCGGCGGCGTGAGTTCACGGGATTCTAGAAAAGGGACCACGAAAACGCGAAAGAACGAAAACGCGAAACGAGGGTCTGAGAACGACCAGTGTCGCTGACGCAATTTGCCAGGAGTCTTTCGCGGTTTCGCCCTTTCGCGCTTTCGCGGTCAGCCGATTTCCTTGCTAGAGTGTCGAGTTTTCGGACGTATGATCAATGATCCGGTAGCTTGGTTCGCCTGCTTGCTCTTCGGCCTGGCGGCGGCCTCGCTGGGCTACGCTGGCCGGGACGGCTTGGAGAAGGTCCTGGGGGCGGTGGAAAAGGACTTGAGCGAGAAGCTCCGCCGGCTCCGCGCCCCGACCCGCAACCTCCGCCGCTACCTGGCCGTCTGGGCGGCGACCACCGCGGCGGTGTTCCTCGTCCTCTGGCTGGGGCTCGGCAGCCTGGTGTTCGCCCTGCTCGCCACGGTCTTCCTCCTGGTCGCCCCGTGGTACCTCCTGCGGCGGATGGCCCAGCGGCACCGCCAAAAGATCGAGGACCAGATGGCCGATTCGATGGTGACGCTGGCCAACGCGGTCCGCGCCGGGCTCTCCCTGGCGCAGTCGATGGAGATCCTCGCCGCGCAGTGCCCCAAGCCGATCAACGCCGAGTTCCACCAGATCGTCGCCGAGTACAAGATGGGGAAACCGCTCGACCGCACGCTCACCGAAGCCAAGGAGCGGCTGAAGAGCGAGAACTTCGCCCTGTTCGCGGCCGCGCTCCTGGCGAGCCACGAAAGCGGCGGACGGCTCAACGAGACCGTCGAGCGGATCGCCCAGTCGGTCCTGGAAATGCAGCGCCTGGAGCGGAAAATCCTCTCCGAAACCGCCCAGGCCCGCAAGTCCGCCGTCTACATGGCCCTCGTTCCGCTCGTGATCCTCGTGGCCTACTTCTTCGTCGATCCGGCCAGTACGACGGCCTTGTTCGTGACCACGATCGGCCAGGTCCTGCTGTCGCTGGCGCTGGTGCTCAACGTGGTGGCCTACTTGTGGGCCCGGGTCATCCTCAATCCGGACATTTAGTGCCATGGGTCTGTCCCTGATCGCCGCCGGCTTCGCGGGAGTCTCAACGCTCCAGGTGCTGGCCAGCACCCTGATGGGAGGGGCGGCGTTTGTGGCGAGCTGGTGGGTGATCCGCCTCCTCCAGGCGGAAGACCTCCAGCAGGGCGCCGAGTGGCGGTACGACGTCAGCCGGATCAACGAGCTGCGGCGGCTCGACCTGTCGTATCGCGTTTTCCAGCCGGCGATCCAGGCGCTGGCCCGCCTCAACCGGCTGGTCTTCCGCGACGCTCTTGGCGAGGTCCAGCGGCAGATCCAGGCCGCGGGGCTCCCCCGATTCTGGCTGGCCGAGGAGTATCTCGGCCGCGCGGAATTGCTGGCGCTGGCGATCTCGCCCCTGTACGTCTACCTGCTCGTTCCCGCGTTCGGCGGGGCGGGGATCTTGGTGACGGTGCTGTGCGTGCTGCTGACGGTGTGGCTGCTCCGCCTGCGGCTGGCCCGGCTGGCCGCGCGCCGCTTGCGGGCCATCAAGCGCCGGATGCCGTTCCTCTTGGATCTCTTGACGCTGCTGATGGAGGCCGGCTCGACCTTCCTCCGCGCGATGGCGCAGGCGGTCGAGGAGTTCCAGGGGCACCCGGTGGCCGAGGAGTTCGGCCGCGTGCTGACCGACATGAGCCTGGGCAAGACGCGGACCGAAGCCTTCTCCGCGATGCGGCAGCGGTTGGCCGACGACGAGATCACCAGCATCATCGGCTCGATCCTCCAAGGCGAACACCTGGGCACCCCCCTGGCCCAGATCTTCCGCACCCAGGCCGACGTCCTGCGGCTGAAGCGGACGCAGCGCGCGGAGACGGTGGCGGGCGAGGCGGGGGTCAAAATGCTCCTGCCCGGAATCCTGGTGATGATCGCCACGGTCCTGATCATCATCGGACCGTTCCTGTTGAACTACCTGACGTTCGGACGCGAGCTTTCCCTGTAAGCCATGCCGCTCAAGATCGACTGCCCTCGCTGCAAATGGCCGCTGTCGGTGCCTGCGAAGAAGGCCGGCAGCTACGTGATCTGTCCGCAGTGCAAGGGGCGGCTTTGGGTCCCGAAGGAGGTGGCCAGCGAGCCGGCGGGAGCTCCCCCGGGGGCCGCGTCGCCGCCCACGCCGCCTATGGCAAGTCCTCCCGGGATGGCGGCCCGGCCGGGAGGCTCGCCGGCCGGCGCGGCCGATGCCGTCCCGGCGGTCCCGACGCTGGCGGCTCGGCCGGCAATGCCCGGGGCGGGCTCACCTGCCGGCCAGCGGCGTGCCGGTCCGCCCGTGCCCGCGGCGCCGGCCGCCCCCGGTTCTCCCCCCGTGCCGGCCCCCACGAGGCCGAAAAAGGTGGCCCGCTTCATCAGCGCCGAGGCCGCGCAGTCGAGCCTCAAGCTGGCCGAGGACGGGAAGCTGCCGGAGCTGCGCTTGCTCGAGCCGGGCGAGGCTGGCGTCAAGGAGACCGGCCCCCGGCGGTCCAACCCCCTGGTACTGTTCGGCCTGCTGTGCCTCAGCGCCGTGATCTGCCTGGTGCTGTTGTTGCTTCCCGCCGAGCCTTCGCTGTCCACCAACACCCGCGAAAAGCAGCGTGCCCGGGAACGGATCGAGAAGGAGTTCTTCGCCGAGATGGACCAGCTCCCGCACTACAGCTATCAGTTCCTGCTCCGCGAGGCCCAGCGGGCACACGTCCGCGGCGACTTCAAGCGGGAGCGGGAACTCCACCGCACGGTTCTCAGGCTGCTGCGGGCCGAGCACAAGCCCGAAAAAGGCGTGACGGGCAGCCCGGGCCGCGATCGAGAGCTCGAACAGTGCCTCACCATCCTGTTGAGCGGCTGACCCATTCCCGATACACTGAGGGCACGGAGGGAACTTGATGGAATCGGCCCCGCGCTACGAGATCGTCGACACGATTGCCACCGGGGATTTTGCGACGGTGTACCGCGCGCGCGACCGGGAACTCGGCCGGGAGGTCGCCATCAAGCAGATCCACGCGCAGTTCCTGGGCAACCCCCGGCAACTGGACCGCTATTGGCGCGAGGCCCAGTTGCTCGCCTCCCTGCAACACCCGAACATCCTCACGGTCTACGACGTCGTCCGCTCCAAGGGCTGGCTGATCCTGGAGCTGATGCGGGGGAGCCTCCAGCGGAGCGCCCAGACGGCCCCGATCGACCTGGACCTGTTGCGGATCGTGCTGATGTGCTCGCTCAATGCCCTGGATTTCCTCCACACCAACGGCGTGATCCACGGCGACGTGAAGCCGAGCAACATGCTCGTCGACCCGCAGGGGCGGATCAAGCTCGGCGACTTCGGCCTGGCCCGCCGCGCCAGCAACGAGCAGGGGAGCCTGCTCAAAGGGACCACGAAGTACATGGCGCCGGAGCTGGTTTCCGACCAGTTCGGCCCGATCGGCCCGGCGAGCGACCTCTATTCGCTGGGGTTTTCCGCGTACGAGCTGATGTGCGGGCCGCACTTCGAGTCGCTCTTCCCGGGGCTGGCCACGTTCGGCCGCGACCGGCAGATCGCCTGGCTGATGTGGCACGCCGCCCCGGACCGCCAGTTGCCCCAGATCGCCCGCGTGCTGGAAGGCGTGCCGGAGGACCTGGCCCGGGTGGTCGAGCGGCTGGTCGCCAAGGATCAGTCGCGGCGGTATGCGTCGGCCCAGGAAGCCTTGCAGGACCTGCGGGCCGGGAGGGCGGCCGCCGGCCCGGTCGCCCCGGGCACGCCGGCCGGGCCCCCGCCCGACAAGCGGAAGAAGACGCTCCGCATCGGCGCCATCGCGGCCGTCGCCCTCTCCGTGGTCCTCAGCGCGATCCTGCTCTTTCGGGGCGATTCCGCACCCCGTCCCGGCGGGGAGACCCAGCCGGCGGAAGGCATCGTGCGGAGCGTCGATCCGGACCGTCGCATCCTGATCCTCGAGTCGGCCACCGGCCAGGAGCCGACCGAGCTCCACCTCAAGCCGGACGACCGGTTCTTTATCAACGACAACAAGAGTCTGTTCCGGGAGCTGCAGCCCGCGGACCGGGTGACCGTGACGTACGTGCGGGACGATACCGGCCGACGGATCGCCGAGATCCACGCCACCCGGCCGGAAACCCTGGAGGGACGGATCCAGCTCGTCGAGCCCGATTCCGGCCGGATCACCGTGGCTTACGGATCGGGCCGGGATCAACTGGTCGTCCGCGTTCCGGGAACGGTCAAGATCCTGTGGAACGGCAACGACCAGATCGGCGGAAGGCCGGTGGCGCTCGGCGATCTCCGCGCGGGGGACCGGGTGACGGTTCAGCACGTTGCCGAGCAGTCGGGCCGGGCGGCCACCGCGCTGGCCGCCCTGCACGAGGTCACGCTCGAAGGAACGATCCGCGCCGTGGATCTGGCCAGGGGTATGCTGACCGTCGAAGAGGGGTCGGGGAAAGGCGCGAGGATCGTCACCTTGCCGCTCGCGCCGGATTGCCGGGTCACCCTCAACGACCGCAACAAGCTGGATGAGCGGCTCTTGACCGCCGGTGACTTGAGGCCCGGCGACCGGGCGAAGATTACTCGCGACACGCGGGTGGTGAGCGTAGAGGCCGTCCGCATCCTCGGCCAGGCCGGAAAAGTCCAAGCCGTCCAGCCCAAGATGCTCGAAGTCCTCCTCGAAGGGGAGTCCAAGCCCAAGACCTTCCTCGTCGACGTGCAGTGCAAGATCACCTTGGGCGGGGAACCAGCCGAGCTGGAGGACCTCCGTCCCGGGGATACGGTCGACGTGGCCCACGACTCCCCCTCGCCCAGAGCGCCCAATCCCCGGGCGCTGGCGATCACCGCCCGGCGTCCCGCCGATCCGACCCGGTGGGCCGTCCTCGTGGGGATCGAAAACTACGACGATTCCTCGCTGGGGTCCGTGCCCTACGCGGCCGCCGACGCCGCCCTGCTCCGCGACACCCTGGTGGCCCGCTACGGCGTCCCGGCCGATCATGTCCTGTTGCTGACCGACGTCAGCCAGGTGCGGCTGGAGCGGGAGCTACCCTCGCTGCTGGAGAAGGTCCAGGCCGCGGACCGGCTGATCGTCTATTTCTGCGGGCATGCCTTTCGCGACGGCGACGGGAAGACCTACCTGGCGGCCAAGGAGTTCAACCGGGAGCGTGCGGCCGCGACGGGGCTCGGCCTGCAGTGGCTGGTCGACAGGCTCGAAGCCTGCCCCGCCAAGGACAAGCTCCTGCTGTTGGATGCTTGCCACGCCGTGCCGGGCAGCGATCCGCAGAAGGAGCCGTCGACCGCGGAGATGTTCCAGGGCCTCAAAGCGCCGGCGGGCCAGGCCCCGCTGCGAACCGTCACCGGCATTGCCAGTTGCTCCCAGGGGCAGCGCGGCCACGTGCTCCCCGAGCGGAAGCACGGGCTGTTTGCCCAGGGCCTGGCGGAAGGACTCTCCGGCCGCGCCGACAAGAATCGCGACAGCCGGCTGGAAGCAACCGAGCTGTTCGCGTTCCTCACGCAGTCGATGGCCGTCTCGGCCGGGACGATCCGGCAGAGCCAGACTGCCAAGCTCTTCCTGCCCGACAACAAGCCGCCCCGGTTGTCGGAAGAGGCCCGCAAGGCCATCCGCGAGTTGGCGGTCCTCGTCCGCCGGAGCGAGATCAAGCTGCCCGAAGCGCAGGTCAAGTATACCGCGGCCCAGGGCCTCGCGGAGAAGGAAGTGGAGCCGAAACTCCTCTACGGCCTGATCCTGCTGAAGGCCCGCCAGCGCGCCGACGCGGAGCGGCAGTTCGAGGACCTGCGGATCGAGCGCCCCGATCTGCTGTTGCCGATCCAGGGGCTGGCGTGGCTGCGGTTCGACCGGCGGGATTACGGCGACGGCCTTCGGGACCTGACGGAGCTCGTGGGCAAGATCGGCCCTCCCCACAAGCCCGGCGAGGCGTACACGGCCGAGGCGCAGCAGTTGTTCCCGTGGGTGGGGCAGCTCCGCGAGTTCGCCGCCGATGCCGACGAGCGCCGCGGCGTGCCGCCCAGCGCCTTCCAGCGGCTCGACGCCGCGGCGGCCGCGCACGGCGACGCTACCGGACAGCTCTACGAAAAAGGGAGGGAGCAGATGCGCGGCCTGCTGGGCGACTTCGACGCGAAGATCCAAACGGCCCCCAACGAGGCCACCAAGGTCAAGCTCGGCATCGACCGCCGGCAGGTCGGCAACTTCGTCGCCTTCCCGTTCGACGCCGCCGTGCAGGGCATTCTCGACGGGCTGGATCGCTAGCCCGCCGGCACCGCAACAGCGGAGTGGCAGGGTGGACAGGGTCGAACGACAAGCGCCGCAGAGAGACGAGCTATGGATGAACTGAGCTGCGAGCCGCAGTCCAGGCCGATCCCGCGGTGGCAGCCCTTGAGCGCGATCGACCGCCGCGTGGTCGGCGTGTTGGTGGAAAAGGCCAAGACGACGCCCAACGCCTACCCGATGTCGGTCAGCGCAATCTCGACCGCCGCCAATCAGAAGAGCAACCGGTTCCCCGTCATGCAGTTGGAGCCGGAGGACGTGGAACAGTCGCTCGAGCGGCTCCGCGGCCTGGGGGCGGTGGGGATGATCGAGGGATACGGTCGGGTGGTGAAGTACCGGCACTACATGTACGACTGGCTGGGCGTCGACAAGGTCGAGCTGGCCGTGATGGCCGAACTCCTCCTCCGCGGTGCCCAGACGGAGGGAGAGCTCCGCGGCCGGGCCGCGCGGATGGAGCCGATCGGCGACCTGGCTGCGCTGCGGCCGATCCTGGCCTCGCTCAAGACCAAGGGACTGGTCCTCCCATTGACGCCGGAGGGCCGGGGCCACGTGGTTACCCACGCCCTCTACGCGTCCCGCGAGCTGGAGGGTCTTCGCGCCGAGTTTGCCCAGCGGGGATCTGCCGTCCTCGCGCCGGGCGACGAGGATCACCCGCCCCAAGGACCTCCGCGAATGCTGCCTGCCGCGCCGCCCGGCGCGTCGACGGGAGTCGCGATGGCCGCTCCCGGCGGCTCCGCCGTCGCGGAGGGCGTCGACGGTCTCCGCAGCCAATTGGACCAGCTCCGCTTGGAGGTCGCCCAGCTCCGCAGCGACCTCGACGATTTGGCCGCCGGGCTGGAGAGAACAACGGGCGAGCTCGAGCGCCTCAAGAGCGAGCTCGGCACCTGAAGATCGCCAGCCCGCTTCTCCCAGGCACGTCGGCTGATTTCCGCTTCCGCACCGAAATGCCAGCGAAAGGACGAGTGCTTGAGTATCTTGGTGGTCAATGCAGGCTCCAGCAGCGTGAAGTTCGGGCTGTTCGCGTTCGACACGCTCGACCCGGGAGCCAGGGGCATGCTCGATTGGGCCGGCGAGGCCCGGCGAGCGACGATGACCTGGAAAGGTGCCTCCGGCGAGGTGATCTGCCGGGAGCTGGATGCCCCCAGCTATCGGGCGGGCATGATCCACGCGCTGGAGATGCTCGGGGACCCCGCCTTGCTCGGGCAAGACCGCCGGCCGATTCGCGTGGTCGGGCACCGGCTCATTCATGGAGGGGAAGAGATCCGGGAGCCGGTGCGGATCGACGCGGCCATGAAGAGGACAATTGCCCGTTTTTCTCATCTTGCTCCGCTTCACATCCCGCCTGGCTTGGAGGCTATCGAGGCGACTGAAGCGGCGCTGCCTGGTGTGCCCCAGGTCGGGGTCTTTGACACGGCGTTCTTTGCCGACATTCCGCCGTATGCCTATCTTTACCCCGTTCCTTACGCCTGGTACCAGGAGTGGGGCATCCGGCGGTTCGGTTTCCACGGCACGAGCCACGCCTATTGCACGGATCGGGCTGCGGAACTGCTCGGGCGGGACAAGGTCGGCCTGCGGCAGGTGATCTGTCACCTCGGCCAAGGGAGTTCCGCCACGGCCGTCCGCGATGGCGTGGCGGTGACCAACACGATGGGCTTCACGCCCCTGGAAGGATTCATGATGGGGACGCGGTCCGGCACCGTCGACCCCGGAATCCTCCTCTACGTGCAGCGGGAGAAGGGCCTCTCGGTCGCCCAACTGGACGACATCCTCCACAACCGATCGGGGCTGCTGGGCATTTCCGGGCTTTCGTCCGACTTCCGCCAGGTGGAGGCGGCCGCGATGGACGGACACGAGCGGGCCCGGCTGGCCCTGGACGTCTACGCCTACCGCGTGCGGACGATGATCGGCGCGCTGGCGGTCACCCTGGGCGGGTTGGACGTGCTGGTCTTCACCGGAGGGATCGGCGAGAACTCGGCCTGGCTGCGGGCCGAGGCCTGCCGGGGACTCGAGTGCCTGGGGGTCCGCCTCGATGAGCGGCTCAACGCCTCCGTGGCCCCCGACGGCGACGTGGCCGCGGCCGACTCGCCGGTCCGGGTGCTGATCCTTCACAGCCGGGAGGACCTGATGATCGCCCGGGCCGCCCGCCGGCTCGCGCCGGTGACAGACCCCGGCCGGCAAGCTATGATCTTA
>Ga0153916_10000721_pt1 | contig 22714 bp, 16 predicted proteins | sample Opewatmetagenome_FD_109642 | JGI IMG/M metagenome (GOLD analysis project Ga0153916, IMG submission 109642) | Freshwater wetland microbial communities from Ohio, USA - Open water 3 Core 3 Depth 4 metaG | ecosystem: Environmental > Aquatic > Freshwater > Wetlands | place: USA: Ohio, Lake Erie...
GGTTCCAGGCCGGCGGTCGATGTGGTCGACATCGGCTCTTCAAAGCTCACCGGCAGGCGATATTGGTAACGCCCGGTGATCAGCCCCACGCGCGTCGGCGAACAGACGCTGCTGTTCGAATAGCCATGGGTGAATTTTATGCCGGATGCCGCCAGCGCATCGATGTTCGGCGTGGCGATGTCGTCGCGGCCAAAGCATCCAACATCGGCATAGCCGAGGTCGTCGGCCATGATGAAAAGGATGTTCGGGCGCTCGCCGTTCCGCTTCCCCAAGGCTGGGGCAGCGAAAGCGGCGGCGGCGCTGCTGGCGACGAACTGGCGGCGGTTGAGCATCATGTCCTCCCCTGACTTCTGGGAGGAAAACTAACTGTCGCCTGCGGCTCCTGTCCAACCGGACAGGGAAGTCGGATCAGTCGAACAGGCTGGACACCGAGGTTTCGTCGGCGATGCGACGGATCGCCTCGGCAAGCAAAGGTGCGATGGTCAGTGTCCGGATCTTGTTCGCTTCGCGCACTGCTGGCGGCACACCGATCGAATCGGTGATCACCAGCTCGGTCAGCGCGGAGGCTTCCACCCGCGCGACCGCTCCGCCGGACAACACGCCATGGCTGACATAGGCGACCACGCCTTCGGCGCCTGCTTCCAGCAGGGCTGCTGCGGCATTGCACAAGGTGCCTGCCGAATCGACGATGTCGTCGATCAGGATGCAGAAGCGCCCCGAGACGTCGCCGATGATGTTCATCACTTCCGAATCGCCGGCGCGCTCGCGGCGTTTGTCGACGATGGCGAGAGGGGCGTTGTTGAGCCGTTTGGCGAGCGCCCGTGCGCGCACGACGCCGCCCACGTCCGGCGACACGACCATCAGGTTCTTGCGCTGGAAGCGCGACAGGATGTCTGCCGACATGACCGGCGCGGCATAAAGATTGTCGGTCGGAATATCGAAGAAGCCCTGGATCTGCCCGGCGTGAAGGTCCATCGAAAGGACGCGGTCCGCGCCGGCCACGGTGATCAGATTGGCGACCAGCTTGGCCGAGATCGGCGTGCGCGGGCCGGGTTTGCGGTCCTGCCGGGCATAGCCGAAATAGGGCAGAACGGCGGTGATCCGCTTGGCCGATGAGCGCTTCAGCGCATCGATGCAGATCAGAAGCTCCATCAGATTGTCGTTGGCCGGGAACGCGGTCGATTGCAGGACGAATACATCCTCGCCGCGGACATTTTCATGGATTTCGACGAACACTTCCTCGTCGGCGAACCGGCGGACGGCGGCGTCGGTCAGCGGGATTTCGAGATAATCGGAAATGGCCTGTGCCAGCAGCCGATTCGAGTTGCCCGCGAGAATTTTCATGAGTCAGTTTGCCCTTTGCTCTTTTCGCGTCCCTTAGTTCCCGAATCCGTCAGGGGCAACTATCCCAGCGCCGAGACCAGAAACACCACCGCGACGACCAGCGGAATGCCGACCAGATCAAGCAGGAATCCTGCCCTCAGCATGTCGCCGACCCGGATATGGCCGCTGGCATAGGCGATGGCGTTGGGGCCGGTGCCCGACGGCAGCATGAAGCCCCAGCTCGCGGCGATCGCCGCTGGCATCGCGAGCAGTACCGGGTCAGCCCCGGTGCCGGCGATGAGGCTCGCAACAACCGGCATCACGCCGCTTGCGGTAGCCACGTTGGAGGCGAATTCGGTCACCAGTACGACGAGGGCGGTCAGCACCAGCGCGATGATGATCGGCGAAACGCTGTTCAGCACGGCGAGTTCGGTCCCCATCCATCCCGCCAGGCCCGATGCGGTGATCGCTTCGGCGAGCGCCAGGCCGCCGCCGAACATCATGATCACGTCCCAGGGCGCGCGATTGGCTTCCTTCCAGGTCAGCAGCGGCCGCCCGTCGCCGGCCGGAACCAGGAAGAGGAGCAGGCCACCGAGGATGGCGATGCTGCCATCGGTCACTGCGCCCTTCGGCAGCCGCCCTTCGATCAGCGGCAGCAGCACCCAGCCTGCGACCACCAATGCAACCAGAGGGGCGAGCCGCTTTTCAGGGGGCGTCCAAGGCCCGGGGGTGCCGATTGCGGCGCGGATCGCTGCTGGCGATACGGGCAGGCCTTCCAGCCGCGAGCTGTGCACCAGCAGGAACCAGGTGACCGGGATCGCCACCGCCACCAACGGCAGTCCGAATGTCGCCCAGGTCAGAAAATCGATGCGAAAGCCGAGGGTGCGTTCGATCATCCCGGCCGCGATCGCATTGGTTGGCGAACCCACCAGCGTGCCCATGCCGCCGATCGAGGCGGCATAGGCGATCCCGAGGACCAGCGCGATCGCGAAGGGCGCCTTTTCTTCAGCCTCGATTCCGGCCGCGCGAATGGCCGCAATCGCGATCGGCATCATGATCAGGGTGGTGGCGGTGTTGGAGACGATGAAGCTGAGCAGCGCGGTTGCGCACATGAAGGCGAGCAGTAGCGATTCGCCGGAGTGGCCGCTACGCGCCAGGATCGCCAGCGCCAGCCGCCGGTGGAGTCCGACCCGTTCGATCGCCAGCGCGATGAACGCGCCGCCCAGCACCAGGAACAGGATCGGCGAATAATAGGCGGCTGCGATGTCGTTTGCGGGCATCACCCCCATCAGCGGCGCGGCCAGAAAGGGCAGCAGCGCGGTCGCGGTCAGCGGCAGCGCCTCGGTCATCCACCAGCATGCCATCAGGAAGGTCAGCGCCGCGATGTGCCACGCCGCCAAGGGCATCGCTGCCGGAGGCGGCAGCATCAAGAGCAGAAGAAAGCCCGCCAGTCCGGCCCAGAATCCCCTGCTTCGCATCGTGTGCGCCTCCCCCTGACGCACTCATGACACTAAATCACGTCGGATCAAAGCCTTGCAGGCGTTAAAGGAAAAGACGGCGTGTCTCAGTGACCGGTGTAGGTCACTTTCCAAATCCGCCCCTTGAGGTCATCTGAGATGTAAAGCGATCCATCTGGCCCCACCGCCAGGCCGTTGGGCCGGAATTGCGTTTCGCCCGGCGACATCACCGGCTTGGTATCGGTCGAAATGGCGAAGTTGATCGGCTGGCCGGTAACGCGGCCGCCGCTCATCGGTAGATAGACGATCCGGTAGCCCTGCTGCGGGAAGGGCATGCGGTTCCAGCTTCCGTGGAAGGCGATGAACGCGCCGCCGCGATAGAGCGCGGGGAACTGTGCCGCCTTGTAGAACAGGATGTCGTTGGGCGCCCAATGTGCTGGGAAGGCCCAGAGCGGGTCCTGATATTTGCCGGGCTCGGCAGTTTTCTTGCCGTCGCCGCCATATTCAGGTCCGATGCGGCGGACGCGCGCCTGCGGATCCCAATAGGTGTAGGGCCAGCCCATGTTCGCGCCCTCGGGGAAGGCGTGGAATTCCTCGGCAGGCAGTTCGGCCGACTGTTTCTCGGTATAGAGTTTCGGCCAAAGCTCGTGAAGCTGGTCGCGGCCATGGCCGGCGCCGTAAAGCATGGCCTGATCCTGGTTCCAGGTGATTGCCACGAGATTGCGTGCGCCGGTGACGACGCGGGTGCCGTCAGCCGGTGTTTGGCCGGTCTTTGCGGCGTCGAAGCGCCACACCCCGCCATAGGTTTCGAGCAGCGGGCAGGGATCCTTGCCCGGCGATCCGGGCGTGCGGTCCTCGACCTGGCAAGCATTGGCGGGCGCGCCGACCGCAACATACAACCCGCCTTTGCCGTCGAGCGCGATCGATTTGGTGCCGTGCTGGCTTTCCTGCGGGAAGCCGGCGACGATCTCGACCGGATCGCCCGTGGGCAGCGAGTCCGCGCCCAGCGTATAGCGCAGCACCTTGGTATCCTGCGCGACATAAAGGATGTCGCCATCGAGCAGGATGCCGGTCGCCGCCCAGTTGCCGATCTTCGGGCGCTCTGCATCGGCTTTGCCGTCACCATCGGTGTCGCGCAGCAGCATCACCCCGCCTTCGCCGTCATTGATGGTCAGCAGCAGGTCGCCATTGGGGCGCACCACCATGTGCCGGGCATTGTCGACGCCCTCGGCGAACAGGGTAGCGGTGAAGCCGACGGGAACGCGCAGCCCTTCCGCCGCCCGGGCAGGGCCGGCCGCGCAGGCAGAGAGCGCAATCGCAGCGGTGGTGATCATTAAACGTCCGGTCGTCATTCCAGTCTCCTGCCCCGTTGTCGCGCTTGTTTCACACGCTATTGTGATGCCGAACTCAGCGACAGGAAGACTTTTCATGCTCCACTGGCTGCGCAGCCTTTTCATCGCTTCAGCGCTGGTTGCTGCTGGATGCGTGCCGAGCCCCCGCCCGGCGGCGGTCGCGGACAGCACGCCTGCGCCTGTTTCGGAACTGGTGAAGAGCGTCGACATTCCCTACGATCAGTTCACCCTGCCCAACGGTCTTCGCGTGATCGTGTCCACCGACCGCAAGGCGCCGGTGGTGGCGGTGTCGGTCTGGTATCACGTCGGGTCGCGCTACGAGCCCAAGGGTAAGACCGGCTTTGCGCATCTGTTCGAACATCTGATGTTCAACGGCTCGGAGAATGCCGACGGCGAGTATTTCGTGCCGTTGGAGAATGTCGGGGCGACCGATTTCAACGGCACCACCTGGTTCGATCGCACCAATTATTTCCAGACGGTGCCGACCGGCGCGCTGGAGCTTGCGCTGTTCCTGGAGAGTGACCGCATGGGGCATCTCCTCGGCGCGGTGACCCAGGAGAAACTCGATAACCAGCGCGGCGTTGTGCAGAATGAAAAGCGCCAGGGCGACAACCAGCCTTATGGCCTTGTCGAATATGCGCAGCTCGCGGCCCTGTTCCCCGAAGGCCATCCCTATCGCCATTCAACGATCGGCTCGATGGCGGATCTTGATGCCGCCAGCTTGGCGGATGTGCGCGAATGGTTCCGCGCGCATTACGGGCCGAACAATGCGGTGCTGGTCCTGGCGGGCGACATCGACGCCGCCGCTGCTCGTCCGCTGGTCGAGAAATATTTTGGCGATATTCCACGCGGCCCGGAGAGCGCCGCTCCCGAAGCGCCGCTTCCAACGCTTGCCGAGGATGTCAGCCAGACGATGAAGGATCGGGTGGCGACCACCCGGCTGTATCGAAACTGGGTCATCCCGGGGCGGAACGACGGCGAGACGGTGCTGCTCGACGTCGCCGCCGGCGTGCTTGGCGGACTGGCGTCGTCGCGCCTCGACAACGCACTCGTGCGGCAGGAAAAAAGCGCGGTCAGCGTCACGGCAAGCGTGCAAGCGTTCGAGAAGGTATCGCTGTTCGAAATCACCGCCGATGTTCGGCCTGGCGTCGATCCCAAGATCGTTTCGGATCGGCTCGACGCGATCCTCGCCGACTTCCTGAAGACCGGCCCGACGGCAGATGAGGTGCGGCGGGTGGCGACGCGCGAGACTGCGGGAAAGATCGCTGGGCTTGAAAATGTCGGGGGCTTCGGCGGCAAGGCCGGAACGCTGGCCGAGGGGCTGCTCTACGCCGGCGATCCCGATCATTATAAACGCGAATTGGCACTCTATGCCGCTGCCACGCCGGAAACGGTGCGGGCCGCCGCGCGCAAATGGCTCTCCCGGCCGGTCTATCGCCTGACGGTCGAGCCGGGCGAACGCGCCGAGGCGGATATCGCGGCTGGCGGCGGCGGGGCGATCCGGCCGCGTTATTATCGGGACCCCGCCGTCAAGCGCCCGGCCGATGTGATGAAGAAGTCGGTCCTCGATCGCTCTAAATTGCCCGACGTGCAGCCGATCGCCGATCTTGATTTTCCCGAGATCGAGCGGGCTACCCTGTCCAACGGGATCGAGGTGATCTTCTCCCGCCGGACTACGGTGCCGACCGTACGGCTCGCGGTCAGCTTCGATGCCGGCAATGCAGCCGATCCGAAGGACAAGCCCGGCACTCAGGCACTGATGCTGTCACTACTCGACGAGGGCACCACCAGTCGGAACTCGATCGAATTGGCCGAAGCGCAGGAACGTCTGGGCGCGAACATCGGCACTGCGGCGACGATGGACCGGACGAATGTCTCGCTGTTCGCGCTGAAACCCAATCTTGCGGCGTCGCTCGATCTGTTGGCCGATGTCGTCAAGCATCCGGCGTTCGATTCCGGCGAAGTGGAGCGGCTGCGTGCGACACTGCTCGCCCAGATCGCCGCCGAAAAGACCCAGCCCACAAGCATTGCGCTACGCGAACTGCCGCCGCTGCTTTACGGCGCGCTGCATCCTTATGGTGTCCCGTTCACTGGATCGGGGACCGAAGCCGGAGTTGCCGCGGTCACGCGCGACGATCTGTTCGCCTTCCACCGTGCCTGGCTTCGGCCCGACAATGCCAAGATCTTCGCGGTCGGGGCTACCAGCCTCGCCGAATTGATGCCTTTGCTCGAAAGCCGTTTCGGCAACTGGGTCGCGCCCGGCACAGCCAAGGGCGAGAAACTGTTCCGCTCCGACAAGATGGCGCGTCCGCCGCGCATTCTGCTGCTCGATCGCAGGCAGAGCCCGCAGTCGACGATCATCGCCGGGCAGTTGCTGCCGTTGCGCGGGGTCGATGATCCGCTCGCGCTGATCACCGCCAACGAAGTGCTCGGCGGTAGTTTCACCTCGCGGCTCAATATGGATCTGCGCGAGGCGAAAGGCTGGTCCTATGGTGTTGGCAGCCAGGTCCGGCTGGTGCGTGAGACGGTTCCATTTCTGGTCTACGCGCCAGTTCAGGCCGATCGCACCGGGGATTCCATCAAGGCGCTCATCGCCGGCACTCGATCATTCCTGACGAAGCAGGGGATCACGAGCGAGGAGCGCGATCGCACCATCAACAATCAGGTGCGTTCGCTGCCAGGCTCCTTCGAAGGGTCCGGCGATGTGCTGGCGGCGCTGATGCGGATCGAGGATTTCGACCGGCCCGACGATTATTATGACCGGCTGGCAGACCGCTATCGCGCGATGACGCCGGAGATGCTCGATCAGGCGGCGCGCTCCGCGCTCGACCCGACACGGCTGATCTGGGTGGTGGTCGGCGATGCGGCCAAGGTGCGGCCGCAGCTTGACGGTCTCGGTCTGCCGGTGGAGGTCCGGCCGGCCGAATAACTATGCTTCAGACGGAACGCGCTCCGACGCGACTGCTGTAAACCGCACTCTCAGTCCGCGCTTGTCGATCTTCTCGGTGCCTAGCTTGGGCAGCGGCGCATCCGCGAAGAAGATCCGTTCGGGCAGCTTGTAATGCGCGAGATGCGGCTGCAGCCAGTCATGAAGGCCTTGCGAATCCAGCCGGTGACCGGGTTTCAGGTAGAGCGCGGCGGCAACGATTTCACCAAGCCGCGCGTCGGGCAGGCCGAAGACGCTGGTCTCCTGAACTGCGGGATGGGTGTAGATCGCCGCTTCCACTTCCAGGCAGGCGACATTCTCGCCGCCGCGGATGATGATGTCCTTCTTGCGGTCGACGAGGAAAACATAGCCATCCTCGTCGAGATAGCCGAGATCGCCGGTGCGGAAATAACCATCGGCGGTTGTTGCGGCGGCGGTGGCGTCGGGGTGGTTCCAATAGCCGGAAAAATTGCAGATCGAGCGGATCGAAACTTCCCCAACCTCGCGCATATGGAGATGGTTTCCGGCATCGTCGAGGATCGCCAGATCGACCAGCGGCAGGGTCGGGCGGCCGATCGAGGCGGGCTTGGCGAGATAATTGGCCCGGAAATTGCCGGCGCCGACCGCGTTGGTCTCGGTGAGGCCGTAGCCGACGAGGGGAAAGCTCGCCGGCATCGCTTCGCGGAGCCGCGCGACATGCTCGGGCGGCCGCGAGGCGCCGCCCGCGCCGATGTCGGTCAGCGAGGTGAGATCGTAGCGCGCCCGCTCCGGGTGGTTCATGATCTCCCAGCTCATCGTCGGCACGCCGACGAAATAGGTGCAGCGCTCCCTCTCGATCAGCCGCATCGCCTCCAGCGCGTCCCAGCGCCGCATCAGGATCAGCCGCCGGCCGATCGCCACCGACTGGAGGAACATCGCGACATTGGCGGTGACGTGGAACAACGGCAGGTTGAGCAGCATCGCGTGCGGATATTTGGCCTCGGTGCCGTCGCGGCTGGCGATTTCGGAAAGCGCGATCGAATTGACCAGGAAATTGAACGTCGCCTGCACCACCGCCCGGTGGCATGACACCGCGCCCTTCGAGACGCCGGTCGAGCCCGAGGTGAACAGGATCGTGGCAGGATCTTCGGGCTGGAGCGCGGGCAGCTCGGCGGTTTCCGCCGCGCCGTCGATCAACGGCGCGAGCGCGTCGGCCAAAGGCTTTTCAAGGTCGAGACGCACCACCGTCACGTCGTCCATGCGCGCGCGTTCGATCCGGTCCGCGCGCTGGGAGTCGGCGAGGATCAGCCTTGTGCCGGTGTCGCGGATCGCATGCTCCAGCTCCTCGCTCTGCCACCAGCCGTTGATGAGCACGGCGATCGCGCCCGCACGGAGGATGCCGATATAGGCGGCGATCCACACCGTCGCGTTGCGCATCGCGATGCCGACGCGGTCGCCCTTGGCGATGCCGTGACGGCTGATCAGCGCCGCGGCGATGCGGTCGGCGGCGGCGTGGACTTGCGTGTAGCTCAGCCGCTCGTCGTCCGAGACGAGCATGGTTTCATCGCCATGCGCCGTGCAGAAATGCGAAAAATAATCGCGCAGCGTCGCCGGGGCGGTGGTGATCATGGGCAAGGTACGGCCATCGATCTCGATGAGGCCGGTCGCCGCCATCGCGCCGGGCGCGGTCAATTCCGCGACCTTCTCGTCGATGGCGAGATCGAGCGCAGACGGCATGGCAAACCTCTCCTTTGCCTTATTTGTTGAGCCCTTTATGCTGGCCGAACCTCGCGGGGAAAAGCGTAAAGTAAAATGGCTGGATTGTTTGGAAATACCTGGGCGTCGCTCAGCTACACGAAAATGGGGCTTTCCCCCGTCGCGCTGGAGATCGGCAGCTTCTCTCTTCGCTGGTACAGCCTCGCCTACATCCTGGGCATCGTCCTCGGCTGGATGTACCTGCTCCGCCTCTTGAAGGCGCCGGGCGCGCCGATGAGCCGCAAGCACGCCGACGATTTCGTCACCTGGGCGACCCTCGGGATCATCCTCGGCGGGCGGCTGGCCTATGTGTTGTTCTACGATCTTGGACGGTTCATCGAAAACCCCATCGACATCGTGAAGCTGTGGGAAGGCGGCATGTCGTTCCACGGCGGGGTGCTGGGCGTCAGCCTCGCGATCATCCTGATGGCGAGGGCCAACAAGCTCGATTGGCTGCGCGTTCACGATTATGTCGCCTGCGTCGTGCCGATCGGCCTCGGGCTCGGGCGTCTCGCCAATTTCGTCAACGGCGAATTGTGGGGCGGCCACACCAACCTGCCGTGGGGCGTGGTCTTCCCGGACGGCGGGCCGTTGCCGCGCCATCCAAGCCAGCTTTACGAGGGCGCCTTGGAAGGCGTCGCCTTGTTCGCGATCCTCTGGTGGCTGTTCTGGAAAACCGATGCCCGCTACCAGCCGGGCAAGCTCGTCGGCACCTTCCTGCTCGGCTATGGCGTGTTCCGCTTCCTGGTCGAATTCATCCGCGAGCCGGACAGCCAGCTGACCGAGTTCGCCATCCAGACCGGCCTCCATATGGGCCAGTGGCTGACCCTGCCGATGATCGCGGGCGGCGTCTATCTGATCGCCACCGCCAAGGGGCGTGCGAAGCGCGTGGCGCCGGTTGCCGGCAGCACGTCGCAGGCGTGACCCCCTTCCAGCGACAGCTTGTCGCGCTGATTGCCGAGGGCGGACCGATCCCGGTCGGCCGGTTCATCGGCATGGCGAACGCGCATTATTACGGCAGCCGCGATCCGCTGGGCGCGGCCGGCGATTTCATCACCGCGCCTGAAATCAGCCAGATGTTCGGCGAGCTGATCGGGCTGTGGCTGGCCGACCGCTGGCAGCGCGCGGGTGCGCCCGGGAACGCGGTGCTGGTCGAGCTGGGGCCGGGGCGGGGCACGCTGATGGCCGATGTCCGAAGGGCGTTGCGCGGGGTCGCGGATCTCGCCGATGCCCCGGTCCATTTCGTCGAAACCAGCGCGGCGCTGAAAGCGGCGCAGGCGGCGCGCCACCCCGATGCCTACTGGCATGACGGCGTCGAAAGCCTGCCCGGCGGCGTGCCGCTGCTGGTCATCGCCAACGAGTTCTTCGACGCATTGCCGGTCCGCCAGATGGTGCGGACCGCCGAGGGATGGCGCGAGCGCATGATCGGGCTGGACGGTGACAAGCTGGCGCCGGCGGCGGGAACGGTGCCCAGCGACGCGCTGGTTCCTGCCGGCTTACGCGATGCGCCGGTGGGCAGCATCTTCGAGATATCGCCCGCCTCGACCGCGATCATGGCCGATCTCGCGGCGCGGATCGAAACCCAAGGCGGCGCGGCGCTGATCGTCGATTATGGCTATCGGGGCCCGGCGATCGGCGACACGCTGCAGGCGGTGCGCGCGCATCGCTTCGCCGATCCGTTCGCCGATGCGGGGGAGGTGGATCTCACCGCCCATGTCGATTTCACAGGCCTTGCGGCGGCGGCGGCACGGGCCGGCGCGCGTTGCGAAGGCGTGTTCGAACAGGGCGCGTTCCTCAAGGCCCTGGGGATCGAGCGGCGGGCCGCGGCGTTGGCGAAGACCAATCCCGCGCGCGCGGAGGCGCTGGCGGCGGAGGTGGCGCGGTTGACCGGGGCAGACGAAATGGGCACGCTTTTCAAGGTTCTGGCGATCTCAGCCAGCGATTGGTCATGAACGCGGGCGGAACCATGGACATCTTGTTGCAAACGCCCTCGGCGGCCGACGCGGCGGCGCTGTCCGCGATGGCCGGCCAAAGCTTCACCGAAACCTTCGGGCATCTCTATGATCCGGCCGATCTCGCTGAGTTCCTGAAGGAGCGCGCGGGCGCTGCGGGGTTCGCGGTCCGGATCGCCGATCCGCACCATGCCATCCGCTATGTCGCGGAAGAGGGGCGGATTATCGCCTATGTGGGGCTGGGGCCGTTGAAGCTTCCGGTCGATCAACCCGAAGCGGGCGCCGTGGAATTGCAGCAACTCTATGTCCTGAAGCCCTGGCAGGGGAGCGGCATCGCCCACGCGCTGATGGACTGGACAATCGCTTATGCGCGCGGCCTCAAGGCCCCGTCGATCTATCTCAGCGTGTTCTCGGAGAATGCGCGGGCGATGCGCTTTTACACGCGCTACGGCTTTTCGGAGGTCGGCCGCTACGGCTTCCAGGTCGGCAGCCAGATCGACGACGACCGCATCTGGAGGCGCGCGCTATGACCGTGCCGGTGATCCGGGCAAGGGCGCTGGAGGGCGTCGCCCATGGTTTCCTCGGCCGCGAGGGCGGGGTTTCAGTGGGCGCGCTCGCCAGCCTCAATGTCGGCCTCGGCTCCGCCGACGACCGCGCCGCGCTCGCCGAGAACCGGCGGCGGGCGGTGGCGGCGGTGGCCCCCGGCGCGCGGCTGGTGACGCTGCATCAGGTGCACAGCGCCGATGTGGTGACGGTCACCGAGCCTTTCCCCGACGATGCCCGCCCGCCCGCCGACGCCATGGTGACCGACCGGCCGGGTCTCGCCTTGGGCATCCTCACCGCCGATTGCACGCCGGTGCTGTTCTGCGACCGCGAAGCGGGCGTGATCGGCGCGGCCCATGCCGGCTGGAAGGGCGCGCTTGGCGGCGTGCTCGCCAATACCGTGACTGCGATGGAGAGGCTGGGGGCGCGGCGCGAGCGGATCGCCGCCGCGATCGGCCCGACGATCCTGCGCGCCTCCTATGAGGTCGACGACGCCTTCGTCGCGCGCTTCTGCGCCGCCGATCCCGCCAATGAACGTTTCTTCAGCGACGAGCGGCCCGGCCATGCCCAGTTCGATCTGGAGGGCTATTGCGCGTCGTCGCTGGCGGCGGCGGGGGTGCGCACGATCGAGGCGCTGGGCATCGACACCTATTCGAACGAGACCCGCTTCTTCAGCTACCGCCGTGCCACCCATCGCGGCGAACCCGATTATGGCCGTCAGATCGCGCTTATCGCGCTGGGTTGAACGAAAAGCGGTGGACGCTTCGGACGTTTCAGTTATGCCTGCGCCGGTCGATTGCCATTGCCGGGGGTTGTCATGATCCGTTCCACTGTTCTTGCAGGCCTTGCGGCCAGCACGTTGTTTCTCTCCACCCCGGCTTCGGCGCTCAGCCGAAGTGACTGGGCGACCGCCAGCGACATCGGGGCGGTGGGCCTCGGCGTGGTCGCGGTGGGCGGGCCGGTACTGGGCAACGACTGGCCGGGCGCCTGGCAGGCGGGCGGCAGCATCCTTGTCGGTGGCGGTATCGCCATGGGGCTGAAAGAGGTCGTCCACGAACGCCGTCCGGACGGCAGCGACAACAAGAGCTTCCCGTCGGGGCACACCGCGATTTCCTTTTCCGCCGCTGCCACGATGCACCGCCGCTATGGCTGGGAGGTGGGGCTACCCGCCACCCTGGTGGCGGCCTTTGTCGGCGTCGCGCGGGTCAAGGCCGACAAGCATCACTGGTATGACGTCGCCGCAGGGGCCGCGATCGGCGAAATCAGCGGCATGCTGATCACCCAGCCGTTCGACGACAATGTGCGCCTGGTGCCCTGGGGCGACAGCCATGGCGGCGGCGTGTCGGCATCGCTGCGCTACTGAGGAAATCCGGGCGGCGGGAGGATCGTATCGATGAAGAATCGCCCGTTTCACCACCGGCTCGGCTTCGCCCTCGCGGGCCTCAAGGAAGGCTGGCGGCGCGAGCGCAGCTTCCGCACCCATAGCATCTTCGCGGTGCTGGCGGGGCTGGGCCTGATCCTGTTGCGGCCGGCCGCCATCTGGTGGGCGATCGTCGCGCTGGTGGTCGCGCTGGTGCTGGCGATGGAGCTGTTCAACTCCGCGCTCGAGGCGCTGACCGATCATCTTCATCCCGACCAGCATCCCGAGATCAGGATCGTGAAGGACATGGCGGCGGGCGGCGTGCTGATTCTCAGCCTTGCTTCGCTGGTCATCGCGCTGGCGCTGGTGACGTCGGTCTTCTGACATTCCTGCGTGCCGGATAGCGCCGGATCGCCCTGATTCCATTCGGTTAGCCCCAGGAATTGATCTCGATCATCACCCTCCCTTGTGTGGCAAACTAGCCACACCATATCGACCGGGACAGTTGATCAAGGGCACCTCCATGAACCTCGAAAAATTCACCGATCGCGCCAAGGGTTTCCTCCAGTCGGCGCAGACCGTCGCCATCCGCATGAACCATCAGAGGATCGCGCCCGAGCATCTCTTGAAGGCGCTGCTCGAAGACAGCGAAGGCATGGCCGCCGGGCTGATCAAGGCGGCGGGCGGCAATGCCCCGGTCGCGGTGCGCGCCACCGATGCCGCGCTGGCGAAGATCCCGGCGGTGTCGGGCAGCGGCGCGGCGCAGGCCCCCGGCCTCGACGCCGAGGCGATCCGGGTGCTCGATGGCGCCGAACAGATCGCGCAGAAGGCCGGCGACAGCTTCGTCACCGTCGAACGGCTGTTGCTCGCGCTGACCCTCGCCACCACCACCGCGGCTGGCAAGGCGCTGGCCGACGCCGGGGTGAAGGCGGAAGCCCTCAATGCCGCGATCAACGAACTGCGCGGCGGCCGCACGGCGGACACCGCCTCGGCCGAGGACCGTTATGACGCACTGAAGAAATTCGCCCGCGACCTCACCCAGGCGGCGCGCGACGGCAAGCTCGATCCGGTGATCGGCCGCGACGAGGAAATCCGCCGCACCATCCAGGTGCTCGCCCGCCGCACCAAGAACAATCCCGTCCTCATCGGCGAGCCCGGCGTCGGCAAGACCGCGATCGTCGAGGGCCTGGCGCTGCGCATCGCCAATGGCGACGTGCCCGACGGCCTCAAGGACCGCACGCTGATGGCGCTCGACATGGGCAGCCTGATCGCGGGCGCCAAATATCGCGGCGAGTTCGAGGAGCGCCTGAAGGGCGTGCTCGACGAGGTGAAGCAGGGCGAGGGCGACATCATCCTGTTCATCGACGAGATGCACACGCTGGTCGGCGCGGGCAAGACCGATGGCGCGATGGACGCCTCCAACCTTTTGAAACCCGCTTTGGCGCGCGGCGAGCTGCACTGCATCGGTGCGACCACGCTCGACGAATATCGCAAATATGTCGAGAAGGACGCGGCGCTGGAGCGGCGCTTCCAGCCGGTGTTCGTCGGCGAGCCGACGGTCGAGGACACGATCTCGATCCTGCGCGGCCTCAAGGAAAAATACGAGCTGCATCACGGCGTCCGCATCACCGACAGCGCGATCGTCGCGGCGGCGACGCTTTCCAACCGCTACATCACCGACCGCTTCCTCCCCGACAAGGCGATCGACCTGATGGACGAGGCGGCCAGCCGCCTGCGCATGGAGGTGGAGAGCAAGCCCGAGGCGATCGAGACCCTCGACCGCCGCATCATCCAATTGAAGATCGAGCGCGAGGCGCTGAAGAAGGAGACCGATCAGGCATCGAAGGACCGGCTGGTCAATCTCGAGACCGAACTCGCCAATCTCGAGCAGCAGTCGGCGGAGCTGACCCAGCGCTGGCAGGCCGAGAAGGAGAAGATCGCCGGCGAGGCCAGGATCAAGGAGCAGCTCGACGCCGCGCGGCTCGAACTCGAGCAGGCGCAGCGCAGGGGCGACCTCGCCCGCGCCGGCGAGCTCAGCTACGGCGTCATCCCGCAGCTTGAGCAGCAGCTGGTGGAGGCCGAGAGCGCGGCCGCGGGCGCGATGCTGCGCGAGGAAGTGACCGCCGAGGATATCGCCTCAGTGGTGTCGCGCTGGACCGGGGTACCGGTCGACAAGATGCTGGAGGGCGAGCGCGAGAAGCTGCTCCAGATGGAGGCGCTGCTCGGGCAGAAGGTTATCGGCCAGGAGGATGCGGTGAAGGCCGTCTCCGCCGCCGTCCGCCGCGCCCGCGCCGGATTGCAGGACCCGAACCGGCCGCTGGGCAGCTTCCTGTTCCTCGGCCCCACCGGCGTCGGCAAGACCGAGCTCACCAAGGCGCTCGCCGAATTCCTGTTCGACGATCCGCACGCGATGGTGCGCATCGACATGAGCGAGTTCATGGAGAAGCATTCGGTCGCCCGGCTGATCGGCGCGCCTCCCGGCTATGTCGGCTATGAGGAGGGCGGCGTCTTGACCGAGGCGGTGCGCCGCCGGCCCTATCAGGTGATCCTGTTCGACGAGGTCGAGAAGGCCCATTCGGACGTGTTCAACATCCTCCTCCAGGTGCTCGACGACGGCCGGCTGACCGACGGCCAGGGCCGCACCGTCGATTTCACCAACACGCTGATCATCCTCACTTCCAACCTCGGCAGCCAGTATCTTTCGTCGATGACGCCGGGGCAGAAGGTGTCGGACATCGAGCCGCAGGTGATGGAGGTGGTGCGCGGCCATTTCCGGCCCGAATTCCTCAACCGCCTGGACGAGATCATCCTCTTCCACCGGCTGGCCGAGGAGCATATGGGTCCGATCGTCGACATCCAGGTCAAGCGCGTCCAGAATCTGCTCAAGGACCGCAAGATCACGCTGGAGCTGAGCGACGGCGCGCGGGCGTGGCTTGGCCGGGTCGGCTATGATCCGGTCTATGGCGCGAGGCCGCTGAAGCGCGCGATCCAGAAGCATCTCCAGGATATGCTGGCCGACCGGCTGCTGCGCGGCGAAATCCCCGACGGTTCCACCGTCCGGGTGGAGGAAGGCGAGGGCGCGCTCTTGTTCCAGGTGCGCTGAGGTCAAGCGGCGACGCTGGACTCTGTCCGGCGTCGCCGACATTATCCCGGGCATCGTGACGACCGATCCCAACGCGCTTTTCCGCCGCGCCGAGCAGGCCTTCAAGCAAGGCGATCCCGGCGCGGCAAAGGCGGACATCACGCGCCTCAGGCGGCTTGTCGGCGACCATCCGGCGGTGCTCCGCCTGCATGCCCGGATCGAACAGGCGCTGGGCGATGTCGCGGCCTCCCGCGCGCTTTTCGAACAGGTCATGCGCATCGCGCCCGGCGATGCCGACGGCTGGATGGAGATGGCGCTGTTCCTGCGCAGCATCGACGCGCTGGCGGAGGCGGCCGACGCGATCGCCCGCGCCATCGCGATCCGGCCGAACAGCCCCCATTTGCGGCACATCGAGGCGCGCATCGCGCTGGAGCGCGGCCACGCCGACGCGCCCGGCCTCTATCAGCGGCTGAGAAAGAGCGTGCCCGATGACTTGGGCATGTTGTTGGGCGAGGCGGCGGCGCGTTTCCAGAACGACGATGGCACGGGCGCGGCCGCGTTGCTGGACGAGGCGACAGCGGCGCGGCCGGATTGGCTCGAAGGATTGAACGCCGCCGCCAGGCTGCGCTGGCAGCTCGGCGCCGGCGAGGCGTTTGCAGAGCCCTACCGCCGCGCGCTTGCCGTGCGGCGGAACGATCCGATCCTTTGGGCCAGCTATCTCGGTGCGGTCGGCAGCACCTTGGGTCACCAGAAAGTGCTGGAAGAACTGCCGTCGGCGCGGCTGGCTGCCGGAGCCCATGACCTGTTCGACAAGCTGGAGGCGAGCGCGCTCACCGAAACGGCGCAGCATGATGCGGCGGCCGAACTGTTTGCCCGCATCGATTGCCTGGCGGACCCGAGCTTCGGCCTTGTCTATCTTCGCCACCTCCTGCGCTGCCGCAAGGCCGAGGAGGCGTCCGCGTTCGGGCAGCAACTGCTTTCCAGGGGGGCGGGATATGAGGTCTGGCCCTATCTCTCGATCGCCTGGCGGCTGCTGGGCGATCCGCGTTGGGACTGGCTGGACCGGGGCTCGGACCTGATCAGCGTTCAGGATCTGGCCGAGCTTGAGCCGCTGCTGCCGGATCTGACCGAAGTGCTGCGCGGCCTGCACACCGCGCGCGTTCACCCGTTCGAGCAATCGCCGCGCGGCGGCACCCAGACCGACGGCGCGCTGCTCGCCCGCGACGAGCCGGAAATCCGCGCGCTGCGCGACATCCTGCACGCCGCCGTCGCCCGGCATGCCGAAGGTCTGCCGCCGGTCGAGCCGGATCACCCGATTCTCGGCCGACCCCGGACAGGGCTGCGCTTCGTCGGTTCATGGTCCGTCCGGCTGACCGGCGAGGGCTTCCACGTCAGTCATGTGCACACGAGGGGCTGGATCAGCGCGGCGCTTTACGTGTCACTGCCGCAATCGCTGGGGGATGGGACGCACGGTCATGACGGCTGGCTGGCGCTGGGAGCGCCGCCGGCGGAGCTTGGCCTCGACGATCTGAAGCCGGTGCGTTTGGTCGAACCGAAGCCGGCCCGGCTGGTCCTGTTCCCGTCGATCATGTGGCACGGGACCTTGCCGTTCGCGGAGGGCGAACGGCTGACCGTCGCGTTCGACGCGACGCCTTCAGGCAGGTAGATCAGAGACCTCCGTCGGCAAAGCCGGTGATGCCGCTTGCCGCCAGGATCGCGGCGGCCGCCTCGCGTTCATGCGCGGTGAGCGCCCAGGCCCAGACATCGACGATCAGGATCACGCGCAGCTTGTCGCTGTCGTTCCATGCCTCATGCTCGATGGTGTCGTCGAACACCCAGGCCTTCCCGGGCTGCCACTCGCGGGTTTCAGCGCCGACGCGGAAGCCGCAATTCTCGGGGACGATCAGCGGCAGGTGGCAGACCAGCCGGGTGTTGGAAACACCGACATGCGGCGGGATCCTGGTGCGCGGCGCGAGCAGCGAGAACATCGCGTTGGGCGAGCAGCCTGCCGCCACCGGCTGCGGAATCGCCCTCAACACCTCCATCGTCGCCGGGCAATGGCGGGCATTGGCCTCGACCCTGTGCCCGTTCTGGAGCAGATGGATCGCGGTCCACTTGCGCGACTTGTTGAGCGCGGCCCATTGTTTCAGCGGCACATCTTCCGGGTACTGGATATAGGGCACCAGCTCGGCCGCCTCGCTGGCGACGAGGCGTTCGAATTCGCCGCGGATCGCGTCGGTCGCGGCTTCCAGCGTGGCGAACCAGGGGAAGTTCTGGCGATCGTGAAACTCCACTTCCGGCAAGTCCGGGAAGTGAAAATGGGTCGGCGTGCTGTGATAGGGCTGCGTGCGGCGAACCACGTTCGTGCAGAAGCGATCGATCCGGCGGCTCTCGATTTCGCTGCCCTCGGCCATCGCTGGCCTGGCGGCGGTACGGAGCGCCTGCAGAAGCCGATCCTGATGGGCGGCATATTGCCGTTCCGCATGCGCCAGGGCGGCGGCGATCGGCGCCGGCAGGTCATCGCCTTCGGGGCGCTGTGCGAGCGCATGGCCATAGGCTTCGCCGGCGGCGGTGGTCTGGCCGGACTTCTCCAGGAGGCTCGCCTTCATCAAAAGCGCGGTAAAATCGAATGGCGACAGGCGGAGCGCTCCGGACAGCGCGCCCAGGGCGGCCTCATGGTCGCCCGACGCGCGGCACATCGCCGCCAGCTTCATCCAAGATGCAAAATAGTCTGGGTCCGCGCGGGTGATCTGTTCGAGCAGCCGGCGCGCTTCCACGGCATCGCCGCGCGCAGCGGCCTGATCGGCCTGGAGTTCCAGTTCGAGGTGTTCAGGGGCTGCGGAGGTCGTTTCGGTCATGCTGCCTTCTTTGCCGCAGTGAAGCCCAAAAGAAAACGGCGGGCCCCGAAAGGCCCGCCGTCATCAAGGTTGGCGATAATCGCGCTGGATCAGAAGTCCAGCGTGATGCCCGCATAAACGTAGCGACCCATCGAGTCATAGACCTGCGGGAAGGTGTTGCCGCTGCCCAGAACGCTGGTCAGAGCATTGCCACCAACCATCGGTGGATCCTTATCGAACAGGTTGTTGACGCCGATGCGGAAGGTGTAGTGGTCCGCAAACCGGGCATTGGCGGAAAGATCGAAGTAGTTATACGCGGGGAGCTTGGCATGCGCCGGCTGCACCGCGCCCGACAGGTCGGTGTCGGCGCTGCTGGTGTCCTGCTTGACCTTGCCGATATAGCGCCACTGCAGCGACACGCCGATGTCCCAGGGCGACGTCCAGGTCAGACGGGCCTTGTGGCGCCATTCGGGAGCGGGGATGCCGCACTGCAGGCCATAGAAGCCCACGCAGTTGAACTGCGACGGCCCGACGTCGTCGGTGATCAACCGGTCCAACCAGGTGCCGGTGAAGCTGAAGCCCAGAGAACCGGCGCTGCCGACGTCCTGATTATAGCCCATGCTCACGTCGATACCGCGGGTTGAAAGACCGCCCGCATTGAGGTTGGTGTCGATCACATAACCGTCGATGGTCCGCCACAGCGATCCGAACTGGTCGCGATGGATCTGATCGCAGAACTCGCCGCTATCGAGGCACTGCGTGATGATGTTGTCGGCACCAATCTGACCGATGCGGTTCTTGATCTTGATGTCAAACCAGTCGATCGTCGCGTTGAAGCCCGGCGCGAAGGTCGGGGTTAGCACGAGGCCGATCGTCTTGGTGGTCGCCTTTTCCGGGCTCAGGTCCGGGTTGCCGCCGAGCAAACCATTATACTGGTCAGCCGAGTTCGGCGCGATGTTGCCGAACTGGGCGGAGGATACGCCGGTGAGGGCGCACTGCGCCGCGGTGTAGCCATTGACGGTGCCACCGGTGCCGATGGCGCCGGCGCAAGGATCGGCGTTGCCGTCAAGCTGAACCGAGGTCGCGCTGAACAGTTCGACGATGTTCGGCGCACGAACCGCACGGTTGTAGCTGGCCCGCAGGCGAACGTCGCGGGTTGGGGCCCATTCCGCCTCGAACTTGTAGGTGTCGGTCGAGAAGCTGTTCGAAGGGTTCTTGTACTTCGAATAGCGATAGGCGCCGCCCACCGAGAAGTCTTCCATGAACGGTTTGTCCTGAGCGATCGGCACACGGACTTCGGTGAAGACTTCCTTCACGTCGAAGTGGCCGGCCACGCCGATCGTCGCGCCGCCCTGGCCGGCGAGGTCGCCGGTCGAGTAGGCGGTGTCGGTGTCAAGTTGGAGCGCCTCCTTGCGATATTCGGCGCCGATGTTGATGCCGACACCGTCAGAGGCCCAGGGGCTCTGGAAGCCATATTCGCCCAGCGCGCCGGTCAACGAACCGCTGACGATGGTCTCCTGCGTGTTGCCGCGCGCGAAGCCCGGGGTCTGCAGATAGGCCAGGGCCTCAGGCGTGACGCCGCCCGCCGAGAAGATGTTGTAGGGGACGCAGTTCGGGTCCGTGCCGGTCACCACCGAGGCGCAGACCGGCGTTCCGTCGCCATCATCAATCACATCAAGGGCGCGGTTCAGACGCGTGACCGAGAAGTCGTTGAAATAGGTGTTGGCGTAAACCACGCGGCCATACTGGAAATAGGCGTCATACGACCAAGCATTGGTGATGTCGCCCTTGGCGCCGGTGACGATCCGGTAGCTGGTGTGCTGCAGATCGCTCTGGCGGCCGCCGCCCTCAACGTTGCGGCGCAGGATCTGCAGGCCCGCGAGGTTCGCGACCGACCCGTCCGGCCGGATGACCGTGTCGAGACCGGGCGTCGAGTCATAATCCACCAAGTTTGACGGAGCGCAGACGATGGACAGCTGCTGCGCGGAGAGCAGCGGGTTGTCGCAGGCGACGGTCAGCGTGTTGCCGAAGTCGCCCGACGGCGCGATCTGCGCAACCGTGCGGTCGTCCATGAACATGGCTTCGAGATAGGGCTTGAAGCCACTGCTCACCTCATAATCGGCGAACACGCCGAAGGTGTAGCGCTCGTCCGGACGCTGAAAGTGGTTGTACGGCGCATAGTTGAACAGAAAGTTCGAGCTCCAGGGAACGAACTGATCGCCCTGGACGGCATAGCTGGCGCCGCTGTCGAGGAAGAAGCGGCCGACGTCGGTGGTCGACGAGCCGCCGCAAGTGAACGGCAGGCCGCCGGCAGCGACCGAGCTTGCCGATGCCGCGGTGAGGGCGCAGGCGCTGAAATCGCGATCGCCCTGCAGCACTTCCTTCAGCTTGCGATAGCCGGCGTAAGCGGTGATGTGGCCATGACCGTCATCGAAACCGGCGCCGAACGCCACGGTCGCGTCAACCGTGCCGCCATCGGTGACGGTACCGGCCGGCAGAGCGAAGTGGCGGGCGTTGATCGCGTTCTTTACGACGTCACGGGCATCGTTGTTGTGGGTGTAGATGCTGTACTGGCTGTCAACACGGAAACCCTCGAAATCGGTGTCCATGATGAAGTTGACGACGCCGGACACCGCGTCCGCGCCATAGACCGACGAGGCGCCGCCGGTGAGCACGTCGACGCGCTTGATCAGGGCCGCCGGGACGGCGTTGATGTCGGCGGCCTGGATGTTCGAAGCGGGGTCGCCCGCCTGCAGGCGGCGGCCGTTGATCAGAACCATCGTCCGCTGCGAGCCGAGGCCGCGCAGGTCGACCGTGGCGGTGCCCGTCGCGCCGTTGGCGAGATTGCCGCCCTGGGCGGCGAAGGACTGGGGAAGGTTGTTGATCAGATCTTCGGTCCGGGTCACGCCCTGAAGCTTGATTTCCGCGCTGCTGATCACGGTGACCGGGCTGGCGCCTTCAAGGTTCGCCTGCGGAATGCGCGAACCCGTGACGATGATGACATCTGTCTCTGCCGTCTGAGCTTCCTGCGCAAAGGCCGGCGCAGCAAGCGAAGCGACAACGCCCGCAATAATCGTGGACGCCAGCAGGCGGTCCCGAAGCTGATTGCTGTTCATTTTAGTCCCCTTATCGAGCCGTCGGCAGCGCCGGCAGCGCACTTATCCAAAGTGAATCGTAACTGGCCCTCGCCAGCCAACTGTCTACCTGTCTAGAAGATGAACAAAACTTCGTGCAATTGCTTCTTCCCCGCGGTGCAACAAACAGAAGAGGTCGTTGCTTTTTTGACACAGTAGCAAAACAGAGGGCGGATTCCCGTACTTCCGAGGCTCTGAAAGCGATATAATAAAATAAGTGTATTGCGTGATATTATCTTTCGCGTGTGCAATGCAGAATGTTACATTCTGGCCTTTTCTGAAGTTGACGCTACGGAAAGGCTGCGGGCACTGTTCGGTTCTGTTCCAGGACAAAATAACTTGGAGATTATCCCCATGCTTCGCTCTGGTCTTACGGTCGCAGCTACAGTTGTGATTGCAACTTTTCCCGCACATGCGAATGACGCTACGGAAAGGCCGTCTTCATCTGTGCTGAAAGCGGTTGTTTCATGCCGCGCTCTTGCCGATGACGCGAGTCGCCTTGCCTGTTTCGACGCGGCGGTCGCCAAGCTTGAGGATGCGCAGACCCGCAAGGAAGTCGTCGTTGTCGATCGCGCGGATATGCAGAAGACCCGCCGCAGCCTGTTCGGGCTTTCAATGCCGCGGCTGGCCATTTTCAGCGGCGACGACGAATCGGATGAGGTCAAGGAGATCGAAGGGGTGATCAGTTCGGCGAGTCAGGACCGGGATTCGCGCTGGGTGATCGCGCTCGCCGACGGCGGGATTTGGCAGCAGATCGATTCCCATTCGCTCGGCAAGCGCCCGCGCCCCGGCCTCGCGGTCAAGATCCGCAAGGCCGCGTTCGGTAGCTACATGATGAACGTCGACGGCCAGAGCGCGATCAGGGTGCGCCGCGACAAGTAAGGCTAGACCTTGATCGTTTCAGGCTGAATCAGCCTGAAACGTGAATCAAGGTCTCAACCTTATGACAAGAGCCTGATTCACGCTTTCGGCGGAAGCGCGAAGCGCTTCCACCTCAAACGATCAGGCTCTAGA
>Ga0153916_10000722_pt1 | contig 22713 bp, 17 predicted proteins | sample Opewatmetagenome_FD_109642 | JGI IMG/M metagenome (GOLD analysis project Ga0153916, IMG submission 109642) | Freshwater wetland microbial communities from Ohio, USA - Open water 3 Core 3 Depth 4 metaG | ecosystem: Environmental > Aquatic > Freshwater > Wetlands | place: USA: Ohio, Lake Erie...
CCACAGCGGGGCCAGCCAGAAGACCCAGCGCAACCCGCTCGTCGTGCCGCCGTAGTTCCGGTCCTGCTCGCCGACGACGCCGAGGTAAAACACCAGGCAGGCCAGCGACACCGCGGCGATCAGGATCGCAAGCTCGCGGAGGCGGCGGTCTCCCGGCATCCCCAGCCAGCAACCCAGCCCGACGACGCTGAGGATCCAGACGGGCGTGAGCGAGAAGATCCCGTGATGGCCCACTAGCGCGTGGAAGGCGTACACCGCCCGGGACGGCTCCCCCTGGTCGATCGCGCTTTGCTTCTCCCGGTTCTTCGGGTGCCAGTAGCTGAGCAGAGTACGGCCGCTGCGCTGGTACTCAAAAACGTACCAGTTGCCGGCCGGGTCGGTCTGGCTGCGATGGGCATAGGGCGGCAGGAGGCTGTGGTGGGCGATCCAGTTGGTGACGAAGAAGGCTGCCACGAGCAACGCCGCGGCGGGGGCGAAAGCGGCCAGCGTCCTGGCCGGGGCTTTCCACAAGAGCGCCGCCGAGAGCGCGGCCAAGAGCGCCAGGGCCGGCAGCTCGTCGGCCGCGGCGAACGCGGCAAAGAAACCGGCCACCGCGAAGTACTGCCAGCGGCGCTCGCCGTCGAACCAGATGCGGACCGCCGTGTACAGGGCCACCATCGCGCAAACCGCCGCGGCGAGATGATTGTTGATCGCCACGGCGAACGTAGTCAGAAACGTCGCGAAGCACGCCGCGGCCATCACGAACACCCGGCCCCAGTCGGTCGTGCCCAGCCGCTCCGCCAGCTTCGCCAGGAGCCAGAAATAGAGCAGCATCGGCAAGAGGTTGTTGAGGACCAGCATCGTCCTGGCGATCTCGTAGGGCCGCGTGCCGAGCGTGGCGCCGGAGAGCCGGTGAATCACCCAGTACTGGGCCGCCAGAAGCGTGGGCCAAAGCGGCGGCTTGCTCGAATACAGGTAGTCGTCGTGCTTGACCTTGTCGATCGTGTCCCAGATCGGCTTCTGGATTACCTTGTCGATCGCGTAAGGCGCCCCCTCGATCCGCATCTCGTCCTCGACCAGCGCGCGGATCGTGCACCAGCGGCTGCGGTCGTTGGCGCTCAAGAAGGGGCGGCCAAGGTGGACCCAGTCCCAGCGACTGGCCTCCAACTGCTCCAGCCGCCGATCGATCTCCTCGGCGGGAAGCCCCTGAGCAGTGAGCTTTTTCCGGGCCTCTTTCAAGTCATCCTGGGTCTTCGCGGCACGGTCGCGCTGGAGGCCGCGGACGTCGACCGAATCCACGGCGAGGATCCGGCCGAGCATCACCCCCGCGCTGGCCACCGCGAGAATCACGTACACCGAACGACGCAACCGGGCTGGACCGTTCTCGCAGTCAGTGCTCATCGGCTCTCGGGGCTGGAAGTCCGGGGTGTTGACGAGGAACCGCCGCTGCGGCCAACGCGGTCCGAGATCGAGTACGAGCGGTCGTGGGGGGCGTGGTAGGCGATGATCAGCTCCCCGAGGATCCCCACCGACAGCAACTGCCCCCCGAAGAGCATCAGGCCGACCAGGTAGAGCACGATCGGCCGCCCCCCCAAGTTGTACTCATCCAGGCCGAAGATCGGAATGCGGGAAACCGTCCAGCGGATCGCCAGCCAGATCAGCCCGGTCGCCCCGACCAGGAACGACCCCAGCCCGAGCGTCCCCAGGACGTGCTGCGGCCGCTGGCCGAAGCCGGTAAGGAACTTCACCGTCAGCAGGTCGAGAAAGCCCTTGAGGATCCGGCTCAGCCCGTACTTGGAGCGTCCGAACTTGCGGGGGCGGTGCTGGATCACCAGCTCGCCCACGCGGTAGCCCCGGGCCGCCGCGAGCACCGGCACGAAGCGGTGGAGCTCGCCGTAGAGCCGCACCTCGTCGAAAATCTCCCGGCGGTAGCACTTCATCCCGCAGTTGTGATCGTGCAGAGCCACTCCCGTCAACGTGCTCACCATCCAGTTGAAGACCCGCGAGGGGAGCACCTTGTGCCAAGGGTCGTGGCGGACCTTCTTCCAGCCGCTGACCACGTCCAGGTCCTTCTCCATCTCCGCCAGGAAGCGCGGGATCTCGTGGGGGTCGTCCTGGAGGTCGGCGTCGAGGGTCATGACCAGCTCGCCCCGGGCCTCGGCGAACCCGGCGTCCAGGGCTGCGGCCTTGCCGAAATTCCGCCGAAACCGGATCCCCCGAACCCGGGAGTCCTTGGCCGCCAGACCCCGAATCACCTCCCAAGACCCGTCCCGCGAGCCGTCGTCGACAAAGATCATCTCGATCTGGTAACCGTGGGCAGCGGCAATCTCGGCGATCTCCTGGTGCAGGAGATCGAGGCTCTGCTCCTCGTTGAAGACCGGAATCACGATGGAGAGCATGACGGAAACTACGGGCTACCAGGTGGGACATCTTTCTTGCGAAGGCAGGAGACGTACAGGATACCCGAAATCGACGCCTCCGACACCACCGACACCAGCCGGAACACGGCGACACTGACCACGGCTACCGCGTCCGGATTGGCGACGATGAGCTCCAAGTGGGGGGCCATCAGGGCGATCAGTGCCGCCTCCCGCACCCCCATTCCGGCGGGGATTATCAACGCAACGAATCCAATCACGGTGGCCAGTGCCACGTTCGCGGTGTATCGTGGCAGTTGCTCGATTGGTCCACCGACCGGGACGCCCATCCCCCGAAGGGTGGCCCAGTAGGTTAGCCCCATCATAACCCAGACGACAAACATCAGCAGCCACCCCGTCAGCAGGGTATGGTGGCGGAGCTGGTGGAGCTTCTCGACGATACCGGGGCTGGACCTCCCCACACCCGCCCAACGCGCCAGACGGACAAATACTGGAGGACAGGTCGGCAACCCGACCACCAGCATCAGCCCGATCGCTCCCAGGAGGTACATCGGCTGGCTGTGATAGTCAGCGGCCAGGAAGCCTGCTGCCAGGAAGCAACCCGCCGCCAACATCGTCAAGGTCTCGAGGAAAACGCTCGCTGCGGCGACGCCGGTGTCGACGCGGTGGCTCCTTACGAGCGCTGCCCGCAGGACCACGACCATCACCTTCCCCGGCACGTATTTGCCCAGGTGGCCGACGTAGTACGCCGGCAGCGCCTCCCGAAAGTGGGGCTCTTGTCCCAGCGCCCTAAGCACCCGGTACCAGAAGAAACCGGCGGGCAGAAGGGCCAGCAGGTAGAGCACCCCGGCCAGGACCAGCCACCACGGCCTGGGGTCCCATTGGTACTGCCCGAGCTGGTGCCACGCATTGACCAGGGTCTGGCGGATATACCACACCAGAAGGACGAGGATCGCCAGATTGGCCAGGCGGATGAGCCATTTCTTGAGGTTGGCACGATCTTGGTTCAACGCAAGGCCTTTCATCGTTTGTCCTGTGATTGTGATTGGACGCGGTGGCCTTCGCAAGGCGCAGCCGCACCAGAGCGCTCTTTACGTCCCGGCGCGGCTACCGCTAAAATCGGGAACCTGGGCAGGCAAACCCGGACAGGTGAAAGAGGACAACCCATGCACGCGATCATTCTCGGAGTGACGTTCAGCCTCATTGGGATCGAGGCGGGTTGGCGGCCGCTGCCGGGGGGCGGAGTGGAGTACATCATCCAGCTCCACCCGCGGGAGGCCGACCTCCTGCTCCGGGAGCGAGGGTTCAACAGCGACGTTCCGTCGCAGCTCAAAGACGTGCGGGTCTGCCGGATCGTGATCGGCACAGACCCGCTGCCCCAGATCGATCCGCCCCAACAGTCCGTCTCAGGAGCCCGCTCCCCCGAGCCCTTCCCGTTCGGATCGGCGGCCCAAGGCAGGCCCGGCAAGAGGCCGTGGCTGCTCGGAAAGCCCGCCGAGCCGCCGCCGGACACGTCGGCAAGGCCCAAGAGAGAATCTCAGCGGACCACGGAAAAGGAAGAGATGGGAATGTCCCTTTTCGAGAAGAAGCCTGACGGCGACAAGAGGGGCAAAGACGGCAAGAGGGCGGCGTCCGAGGACGAGTCCGAGCCGTCTGGCGGCTCGTGGTGGCCGTTGACGCTGATGCTCGCCCTATTGGGTTCCTTCGGCGGGAACGTCTATCTGGGGTGGATCACCTGGGAGACAAGGAGCCGCTATCGGACGCTTCTCCACCGGCGGAGCGAAACGGAGCCGGACGCGTTCATCGACGCTTTCCCCGAATGAGCCCACCGGTCGCTCAGGCGGCCTCGGCCCCTCCGGACGGCCCCTCCCCGGCTTCGTCGAACGGCCCCTCCTCGATCACGGTAAACCGATCCTCGTCATCCTCGAAAATGGCTTCGCCGTCGTCGTCTTCCTCCCAAGGAGGAAGTCCTTCGATCGGCTCCGATCCGGCCACTACTTCCCGCGGCGTTTCCTCGGGAGGCGTTTTCCGCTTCCGCCTTGCCCTGGGCGACCTGGCCGGGAGGGGAAGGTCCGCGGGGCGGTTGGCGTGGTCGGGCAGTGCGTGCACCTCAACCCGCAGCGCCTCGAACAGCCCGGCAATGTGCTCGTGGCAGGTGAAGACCAGGACCTGGTGCCCTGCCGCGGCGAAGTCGCCCAGCACGCCCACGGCCGCCTTCGCCCGCTGGCTGTCGAAGTTCACCAGCACGTCGTCCAGGACCATCGGCAGCTCCGCGCCCCGCCGGGCATACGAGCCGGCCAGCGCCAGCCGAAGGCAGAGGAACAACTGCTCCCGCGCTCCCCGCGAGAGCACCTCGACGGGAAGAGTTTTCTGCTGGGAATCCTCGATCAGCAAGATGTCTTCGCCGAGCGGCGTCCACACCCGCTGGTATCGGCCCTGGGTCAGACGGCTCAGGTACCGCGACGCTTCCTGGAGGGTTTCCGGCTGCCTGGTCTGCTCGTAGTGCTTGCGGACCCCCTCGAGCATCTCGCTGGCAACGGCCAGGACCTTCCAGCGGCGGACCGCCTCCGCGAGCCGCTTCTCCACGATCCCCAGCTCCAGTTGCTTCGCCGCGCACGCGCGGTTGTCGACGAGGGCCTTCACCTGCTCGGCGAGCTGGCCCCGCCGCTCGCAGCGCTGCTTGAGCTGGGCGGCGCAGGCCTCGAGCCGGCCGCCGGCCCGCTCGCGCTGCCCAGCAAGGTCCCGGGCCGACTCTCCGGCCAGCAGATCCCCGATCGCTTGCTCGGGGCAGTGGCCGGCGATTGTCGCGTCGATCTCGCGCCCGAGCGCGTCGCGGCGCTGGCGGAGCGTCTCGACCTGGGCATGATGGGCCGCGCGCCGGCGGAACTCGTCTTCGCTTCGGACGCCGAGGCGGTCGAGCAGCAGCCGGCGGCGCCGCTTCAGCCGGACCAGGGCCGCCTCGTGCCGCGCCCGCTTCCTGCGGAGCCGCCGCGCCTGCTGACGCAGCGCCCGCCGGCGCGTCATCCGGGTTTCCTGCTCGCCCAGGCCTTCGACCAGTGCGCGGAGCTGCTCGGCGGGGGCCTTGCCCTGCAACTCCAGACCCCCCTCTTCCACGAGTTGGCCGATCCGGCCCGTCAGGGCCGCAAGCTCGGTCGTCCGCTGGGTGAGCTCCTCGCGGCGGCGCTGGGCCCGCTGGTCGAGCTCGGCGATCTCGTGGCGGCGCGACGCCAGCTCCTTGACCTGCTTGGGCGAGAGGCCCTGGGGGAGCCCCGCGGCGGCGATCGCCTCCTTCCATTGCCGGCTGGCGGCGGCCAGTGCTGCTTCCGCCTGGCGGACCCGGGCCGCGGCCGCCTCGGCCTCCTGCTGGATCGCCTGGCGCCGCGCATCCACCGGGACCAGCTCTTCCAGGCCGGCGAGCTCGCGCTCCGCGGCCTGGAGCCGGGCCTGGACCGGGCCCTCTCCCTCCGGCAACTGCCGATCCAGGCTGTCGCGCTCCTCGTAGGCCTGCCTGCGCTGCAACTGGAGCATGCGGATCTGACGCTGGCAGGTATCGAGCTTCCTTGCGCTGGAGCGCTCGAGCATGGATTTCGTGACCACGGCCGCCACGGTCGCGGCGAGGCCCAGCAGGGCCGCCGGCCAGCCGAGCTGGCCGAGCAGCGATTTGGAGAGCAGCAGGCCGAGTGCGGAGAGCATGACGAGGGCCGCTCCCGCCACGAACACCCCGCCCAGCCCGAGGAGGATCGAGATCGGCATCATCTGGCGATCGAGCAGTTCCTGGCTCTTCTCTTCCAGGTCGGCCAGGTGCTCGTCGATCTGCTCGATCCGCTCGTCGATTTGCACGCGGCGGCGGAGCTGGCCCACGAGCCCGCCGACGCGATCGGTGGCCTCGTTCAGCCCGCGCTCGCCCCGGCTGTCCAGGGCCGAGCGGACCTGCGCTTCCAGCGCCCGGGCGGCCTGTTGGTTGTCCTCGACCTGGTGCCGGCCCTCGGCAAGCTCCTGCCGGCTGCGGCGCAGGGCGGAGGCCGGACGGCGCAGCGCGGCCAGCGATTGGGCCGACAGCGCAGGAAGCGTCTGGCCGGCGAGCCCCAGCCGCCGCTGCTCCTCGGCGAGCTTCGTCTCCGCTTCCGCCGTCTCCGTTTCCAGCTCGAGGATGCGGGTCTGGAGGGTGCCGATCCACGCCACCTGCTCCCCAAGCGCCTCGATCCGCGGGGCCTGCCGCCAGAGCGACGGGTTGATCTTCAGGTCGGCCGCCTCCCGGCGGAGCTGCTCCTCCTGCTGCCGCAGCCCGCCGATCGCGTGCCGGCGGCGGTCGCTGGCGGCGCCGAGGGCATCGAGCCGCCGGACGGCCCCTTCGGGCATCTTCTCGGCAGGCCCCAGCGCGGCAAGCTGGGCGTCCAGCGCTTCCCGCTCGCGCCATCGCTCCTCGACGGCCGCGGCGATCTCGAGGCTCCTCACCCGGGCGGTCCATTGCCGGCCCTCTTCCTCCAGCCGGGCGACCTCGCGATCGAGCTGGTCGCGCTCGGCCGCCAGGCGGCCGTACCGGTGCCCCAGCGTCCGGAGGTCGCGGATCTCGGTGCGGAGCTTCTCGCGCTCGGCGAGCCATTGCAGGACCTGGCAGGGGCCGCCCGACCGGTCCAGGAGCCGGTTCCGCGAGGCCGCCACCTCCCGCATCACCTCGACCAGCGAGACGCGATCCAACCCGGCGGTGATCCGGTAGAGCAGGGCGGCGGCTTCGGTGTCGTTGAGCGTGGCGAGCTCCTGGAGGTCGCGGAGCTCGACGGCGAAGACGTTGTTGAAGACGGCCTCCTCCACGTTGCCCAGGATCGTCTTGAGCATCGGCTCCGCGTGCCGCTCGCCGCCGGGAGAGAGGAGGAGCAATTCTTCCTGCGGGGGTTCGGCGCCGGGGCGCTGGTGGCGGCTGAGGACGCAGGGGCCTTGGGGGCCGGCCAGGTGGAGCGTGCCGCCGGGCCGGCCGCCGTGAAGGGGCGGGAAGTACCGCCGCCGCTGGGGCGAGAAGCCGTAGAGCACGGAGCGGATGAACTGCATCAGCGTCGTCTTGCCCGCCTCGTTCGGCCCGAAGAACACGTTCAGGCCGTCGCCCAGGGCGTCGAGCTTCAGCCCGCTCCAGATGCCGAACCCGTCCACCTCCAGCGCCGTGATTCTCACGATCGAGGTTCCTCCCCACTGAGCAGGTCGATCCCCAGCACCGCCGCCTCGCGGAGGACCCGCTCCCGCTCCGCCGGGTCGGCCACTTGCGCCGCGGTGGCCACCGCGCCCGAGCGGTGCTGCTCGGGCAGGTAGGCTTCCAGCGGGAGGGGAAGATCGGGATGGGCTTGGTAGTGGCGAAGCTGGCGGAGGAAATCGCCGCAAATCGTCTCCTGCTCGTACCACGCGGCCGGCAGGACCTCCTCGGGCTCGGCCGCCAGCGACACGCTCCAGGCGGCCGGCGATCCCATCCCATGGTCACGCCGCAAGGCGGCCAGCAACTCCTGCCCCAGCTTGCCGCGACGCAGTTGGCTCAAAAGAGGTCCGCCCCCGCCCACGCTCCAGGAGATCAGCAGGTCCACCGCCGGATTGGCTTCCCGGACGGCCTGAAGACGGCCGTTCAAGCGGGCCTCCAGGTTCTGCCGGGTCGTGGTCTCGTCCACCGCGATCCGCTCGCTCTGCCAGCGCATCAGGTCGCTGGGAACGAACGTCATCCGCACGCGGCGCTCCTGATCCACGTGGACCAGGGTGCAGCCGTGCGGGCCGGCGTGCTCCGGGCGGCGTCCCTGCGGGCTGCCGGGGTAGTGAGCCACCCGCGGCGTGCTCGATAGCGTGCTCCGCGACATGATTCCCCCCAGTGCCCAGTAGTCGATCGGATGCGACTGGAGGGCTGCCGCGCCGGCCGCGCCGTGGGCCACGGCGATCGAGAACAGCCCGGCCGGGTCGGGGAGAAAATCGCCCGGGTGAATCTCCAGGCCCCGCGCACGGCTCGTCCCGATCAGGCGGACCACGGGCACCCCCTCGCGGAGCCGGACGAATTGTTGGGGATGCCCGGTGGGGAACACGTGGACGTTCTCGGGGAGCCGCACCGAGGAGGGCCAGGCGTTGGGCGGGTCCAGCCGCCCGCCAGCCCAGTAGACTTCGATCCCTCGCTCGCCAAGCCGCTCGAACTGCTCGCTCAAGAACAGCGGGCCGCGCGGGCCGGTCTGCTCGGGCTGGAGGACGTTGCCCGACAGGACGAGGAACTCCGCCTGCTCCGAGAGCACGATCTCGAACACCCGCTCTGCCGCCCAGTAAGCCGCCTCCAGGAATTGCTCGCGGAGATGGTCGGGAACCTCGGCCACACCCCAGGGGGGCTGCTCCAGGCGGAAATCGGCGGCATGAACGAAACGGAACGGCCAGAGCGACATACTAGCCTCCTTGCTGGCACAACCCGGCAATCCCGTGGGCGTCCGCCCCCATCGCTCTTGCGGTATAGCGGACCGTGTAGTGTACCCAGAATGCGGGAATGGTTCTACGGCGGTTCTTCCGTGGTAATACCCGCTTCAGAGGCAGACCGCATCTCCGGATAACATGGAGTGAATAGGTATACTGCGTCGTTTGATGGTTGTGAGTATTCTGCGTCGCTTGATTAGCCTGCACGGAGAGTTGGCGGGAGACGATGGCAAGGGAAACTGGGGAGTTCTCGGCGAACGGAGTGACCTGTCGCCCGTTCTCAGCCTCCCTGCCGAACCTGCCGGTGGAGCTCTGCCAGCCGCGCGGGCAGTTCGGGCTCTCCCCTCAGCGCGCAGAGCGGCGGCAACCGTTCTCCAATGTAGCCCCAGTCCATCCCTGCACCTTGGCGGATAAGAATCCCCTCGATCGCTGCCCAGTCCTTGGGCCGCCCGGCAAACACTTTGAGGATCACGAGGTCTTCGGCGGAGCACGTGACCAGGGACACGCCCGGCGCAAAGCAGAAGGGCGACGCGCGGCCGATCAATTCCTCCTCGTAGGGGATGCCGGCCAGGCTGATGTCCACCGGGATGCCGTTCGACGCGCTCACGAGCAGAACGCGGTTGTCCAGGGCAAACTCCGCGGCATCGGCGATGCGCCCCCGGAAACGGCCGAGGACCTGCTCCACATAGGAAGCCTCGGTGCCAAATCCGGTGAACAAGGCGAGATCGACGTCCTGCGTCGCCTGGGGTTCTCCCCAGCGAATGGCCGCCAGCCCGCCGATGATGGCAAACCGCCAGCCGCGGTCTTGCAGGAACTCCTGGACTTCCACCGCGGCCTCGAAAAGTCCGTTCATGGGGGCTCTCTTGCCGACTATTGCTTTGGAGGCCCTTGGTCCCTGAGCCTTTGAAGGAGCCGCTGCTGCTCGACGAGTCCACTGGTCAGGCGGGGTCGGGCAAAGCGGCAGGCCATCTGGAGGAGATCGTCGATCTCGGCCACGTGCTCCTCATAGCGGAACGCCCGCAACCGCTCGCGGCGGATTCTCTCCAGTTTCGGGCCGGCTTTGAGCCAGATTTCCACCCACCGCCGGGTCATGTCCTCATCGCGGTCCGCCAAGGCAATGCCTCCTCATCCGGGCGATGTCTCCCCGCACTTCTAGTGTACTCGCGCACCAGCCGTAGTGGAACCGCGGACTGCGGCGAGGTAGTTCGGATTGTCGGCCTGGCCGGTGGCTTCGTAGAGGAAGCGGCTGGGGACGGTGGGCCGAAGCTTGCCCCACTTCCGGCGGCCGAGCGCGAGGGTGAGGGTCAGGCGGCGCCGGGCCCGGGTCATGCCCACGTAACACAGCCGCCGCTCTTCCTCGATCGCCGACCCGGCCGCCCCGATGCTGCGATGGTGCGGAAGCAGCGACTCCTCCATCCCGACCATGTACACCTCGGGGAACTCCAGTCCCTTGGCGGCGTGGAGCGTCATCAGCACCACCGCGTCACGCTCCAGGCGAGACTCCTTGTCCCGATCCTCGTCGTACACGGTCAGCGCCAACTCTTCCAGAAAACCACTAAGGGACGGCCGGCCGGCGCGCCCGTGGTAGCTCCCCGCCGCGTTGACCACCTCCTCCACGCTGGCCCAGCGGGCCTGCTGCTCGAGCGGGTCCGGGTAAAGGCGGCTCAGCTCCTCCCGATAGCCGATCGCGCCGATCAGCTCGCGGAGGGTCTCGACCGGCGGGCGGCTTTCCGCAGAGCAATGGAAACGGTTCACAAGCCCGCGGAATTGCGAGATTCCCCGCAGCGCGGCCGGCGGGAGATCGCCCCACTGCGGTGTCTCGGCCAGCACGGCCCAGACCCCTTGGCCTCCTCGAACGGCCTTCTCCAAGAGCCGCGTCACGGTGGCCTGTCCGATGCCCCGGGCGGGCGTGTTGAGGATCCGCAGCAGGGAGACCTCGTCCCGCGGATTGACCACGACTTTCAGATAGGCCAGGACGTCCCGCACTTCCTTGCGGTCGTAGAACGATTGCCCGCCCACCAGCACGTACGGCACCTGGGCGCGGCGCAATTCCGCCTCGAAGGGCCGGGGCTGCTCGTTGGTCCGCACGAGGATCGCGAAGTCGCGGGGGCGTCGCTTGCCGTCGCCAATTCGCGAGCGGATCTCCTCGACCACGGCCTTGGCTTCGGCCTGCTCGTCCTCGAACTGGAGGATCCGCGGCGGCTCTCCGCGGCTCGCCGTGCGGAGCACCTTGGCGTGGCGGAGCCGGTTGAACGCGATCAGCCGGTTCGCCCAGGCGAGGATCTCCCGCGTGGAGCGGTAGTTCATCTCCAGGCGGACGACCTTGGCGTCAGGCCAGTCCTTGGCGAAGCGGAGAATGTGGGTGAGTTCCGCTCCCCGCCAGCCGTAGATCGACTGGTCGTCGTCCCCCACGACGCAAAGGTTCCGGTGCCCGGCCGCCAGGGCCCGGACGATCCGGTACTGGCTCCCGTTGGTGTCCTGGTATTCGTCGACCAGCAGGTGGTCGAAGCGGCCCGCCTCCTCGCGGCGGACGGCGGGAAACCGCTCGAAGAGCTCCTCGGTCGATAGCAGCAGGTCGTCGAAATCGACCGCCCCGGCCGCCCGCAGCGCCTTCTGGTACCGCCGGTAGGCCACCGCGGCGAGGTGTTCCTTGTCGGTCTGGGCCATGGCCGCCGCTTGCTGGGGGCGGAGGGAAGCCATCTTCCAGCGGCCGATTCTCTGGATCAAATCGCCGGGCCGGAGCAGCGCATCGCCGACGCGGATCTCCCGCAGTGCCGCCCGGGCAAGCCCCTCCTGATCCCCGCGGTCGTAGATGGCGAACGTGCTGGGGTATCCCAGGTGCCGGGCGTGGCGGCGAAGGATGCGGACGCAGAGCGAGTGGAAGGTGGAGATCTCCGGCTTCTGGTGGACCTTTTTGCCGAGCAGGGCCATCGCCCGATCGCGCATCTCGTCGGCGGCCTTGTTGGTGAAGGTGACGGCCAGGATGCGATCGGCCGGGGTGCCGCGGCGGATAAGTTGGGCGATCCGGTACGTGACGACCCGCGTCTTGCCCGTCCCCGCCCCCGCCAGGACCAACAGCGGGCCGGAGGGGGTCATCACGGCTTCCAATTGGGCAGGGTTGAGGTCCATCAGATCCATGGCGGCCCACTTCCGGGCGGCAATCGGGCAAGTCCATCGGCCCGCGACCAATACACCCACAGAGGGGACGGCGTCCTTGCTCAGAGAGAGAGCCCATCGTACGACACCGGGCTCGATCGCGAAAGAGGCAGAAGCGCTGATTGTTCACGGCGGTGTGCCACTGCTTGCCGGAAGGCAAGCAGTGCGGGCGAGTTATGGGCGGCACTGCTTCTGCCGAAGCAGTGGCACACTGTTTTCGCTTCGCTTCGCTGAGCCACCAGCCACCCCACCGCTCCGCCCGGCCACCCCGCCGAGCCTCCGAGCCCCCGCAAGTGGTTGCCCTTGACGGGTTTGCGGGCCGGCCCGTATACTAGGTTTCGTCCTCGTGGCGGCAGTTGGATTGGGGGGGGAGCCCGTGCTCCCCGTTGCGCCGCCACCAGCCCCGCGAAGGTATCCCGCAGATGAAAGCCGAAGAACGTCATCGACTGGAACAGAACGCACTGGCCGCCTGGCTCGCCGGGGTCATCAAGGCCGTCGAGCCCTATTCCAAGACGATCCTGCTGGGGCTGGTGATTGCGGCCTTGGCGCTGGCGGTTCGGAGTTGGTGGGGGCGGACGTCGGCCCGGGGCACGGCCCAGGCCTGGGACGGGTTTCACGCCGCCTGGGCCCATCGTAACGTGGTCGAGCTGGACGACCTGGCCGAACAGAATGCCGGCCGCAGGGTGGGGGAATGGGCGGCGCTGGAGGCGGGCAACTTGCGCCTCCTCCAGGGGTCCCACCAGCTCTTCTTCGATCGTGCCAACGCCGCGCAGGAGCTCCGCAAAGCCGTGGAGAGCTTCGGCCTGGTGATCGAGCGGAGCCGGGAGCCGGAGTTGCGGGAGCAGGCCCTGTTTGGCCGGGCCCGTGCCTACGAGTGCCTGGCCGGGACCCGCCAGAGCGAAGGGGAGCTGGACAAGGCCATTGCCGATTACGAGCGCCTGGTCGAGGCCTATCCGAAAGGCCCGTTTGCCGAGCTTGCCGGCCGCCGGCTGGAGGAGCTGAAGTCGAAGGAGACGAAGGTCTTTTACGACAAGTTCGCGGCCTACAATCCGCGGCCGCCGAGCCGCGGGGGCGCTGGCGGGACGGGACTGCCGTTCGACATGGGCAGCCTGCCCGACGATCTACCCGACCCCGAGTTCTCCAGGGTCTTCAACCTCGGGGCGCCGAGCAAGAAGGAGGAGGGCAAGACGGAGCCTGGGAAAACGGAGCCGGGCAAGGGCTTGAAGGTCGAGTCGGAGCCGCCGCACACCGAGCCCGGCAAGCCCGCCCCGGGGAAGACCGAGGCCGCCAAGCCCCTGAAACTTGAGGCGGCGTCGCCGAAGACCCCGCCGGCGAAAGCGAAGACGGAAAACCCCAAGAGCGAGCCCCCGCCCAAGGCGCCTGCCAAGGCCGAGCCGGCAAAGGCCGAGCCACCCAAGAAATAACGTGGAGCCGCCCGACGATCTCTCCCCGCAACCGATCCGCCTCGTCGTCGCCCCCGAGCAGGCCGGCTGGCGGCTGGATCTGTTCCTGGTCCATCATTTTCCCAGCTACAGCCGGGTGCATCTCCGCCGGGTGATCACGGCGGGCGGGGTCAAGGTCGGCCAGCAAGGCGGGAAGCCCAGTTACCGGCTCCGCGCCGGGCAGCAGGTCACCGTCGTCCTGCCCGAAATCCCTCGCGAGGCCCCGCAGCCGGAAAACATCCCCCTGGACATCCGCTACGAGGACGACTGGCTCGTGGTGGTCAACAAGCCGCCGGGCATGGTGGTCCATCCCGCCCGGGGGCACTGGTCGGGCACGTTGGCCAGCGCGCTTATGTATCATTTCGCCGGGAAGCTCAGCTCGCTGGGCGGGCCGACCCGGCCGGGGATCGTCCACCGGTTGGACCGCGACACCAGCGGCCTGTTGGTGGTGGCCAAAAGCGACGTGGCCCACGCCCGGTTGAGCGTCCAGTTCCAGGAGCGCTCGATCGAGAAGGAGTACTTCGCCCTGGTGGCCGGCAATCCGCGGCTGGACCGGGACGTGATCGACGAGCCGATCGGGTTCCACCCGCAGCAGCGGGAAAAAATGGCCATCCGCCGCGACCACCCCCTGCGGCAAACGGCCGAGACGTTCTACGAGGTCGTCGAGCGGTTCGAGGGGTTTGCCGCGGTGAAGATCCTGCCCAAGACGGGCCGCACGCACCAGATCCGCGTCCACCTGGGACACGTCGGCTGCCCGGTCCTCTGCGATCGCCAGTACGGCGGCCGGGCCCGAATCACCCGGGGCGAGATCCGCCGCGATCCCAGCGACGACGCCGTCCTGCTGGATCGCCAGGCCCTGCACGCCCGGCGGCTGCGACTGGCTCATCCCCACACCGCTCAGCCGCTGGAAATCGAGGCCCCCCTGCCGCCCGACCTGGCCGCGGTGCTGGCGGAGCTGCGGATTTATCGCCGCAGCATTCGGTAGTTGCCCGGTGAGCCAGCAACGCCAGGCCGCAGCGGTATCCGTATCACCTTTAGCTCTCACCCTTGCCGCAGGGCGTCGACGATCCTGGTGCGGGCGGTCTGCCAGGCGGGGATCACCCCGGCGAGGATACCCACCAGAAGGGAGATCAGGAGTCCCAACGCGCTCAGGTGGAGCGACGGCCGGAAGGCGACCGTGATCCCTTCCACGCCAACGCTCAGCCCGCCCCACTCGAGGGCCGCCAGGGCCAGGAGCGTTCCCACCACTCCGCCGAGCAGGCAGACCAACACGCTCTCGGCGACGATCAGGCGGAAGAGCCTTCCGGGGCGGAGTCCGATCGTTTCCAGGACGGCGTGCTGGCGGACCCGGTCCTGGACCGCCATCACCGTGGTCGTGGCCACCAGCGCCAGGACCAGGCCGAGGCAGCCGTAGCCGAGCAATCGGGCGAAGCCCACCAGGTCCACCAGGTCGGCCAGGGTGCTGGTCTGGAAGACCCCTTTGCCCCGCGTCGTCGTGGCGACCGGCCCGGCGTGGAAGGTCTCGTCGATTGCCGCGGCGACCGACTCCGGCTCAGCCCCCTCGGCCAATTGCACTTCGAGCTGGGTGACCTGGCCCGTGGCCTCGACTCCTTGGGTCCGCTGGAGGAAGTCGAGGTGCGTGTAGATCAGGCTGTCTTCGGCGGCGACGGCGGAGCGGAAGACGCCGGCGACGTAGACCGAGACCTCGCCGATGGTGAACTGGGCGCCCGGCTGGAGCCCGCGCCGCCGGGCGACGTTGGCGCCCACCAGGGCGGCGTCGCGGCGGCCCTCGAACGCCGCCCAGCCGCCGGCCGCGACCTCCAGTCGCCGCGCCGAGCGGAGCTTGTCGGCCGGCATGCCGTGGAACACGACCACGTCCAGGCTGGCGCGGCAGTTGTTGGTGTAGGCCTGGATGGGAACGACCCCGGCAACCCCGTCGAGGGCGGCAATCCGCCGGGCGTAGTCCTGGGGCAGGCGGCTGGTGGTCGGGCAGAAGCGGTTCTCCTGGAAGACGACCAGCGTCCGCTCGGCCTGGCGATCGCCGGTCAACTGGTCGAGCCCCTCCTGCACCGCGCCCACGAAACAGAACACGAACAAGGCGACGGCCGCGCCGCTCACGGTGAGCAGGCTCCGGGTGCGGTGCCGCCAGAGGTTCTTGAGCAGGTAGGGGGTGAAGCGGAACATGGTGGGGCCCTCGCGTGGCCTGAGCTTACGTCTCTCGGGAGTCTTCACTCAAATCCTTGGGGACAATCGTCGGCTTGGGGGTTGGCGAAGTGCGGCCTGCCGGAGCCGGCGGGTCCGCCGGCGGCTTCGCGGGGCTCCTCGGCCGGTGCCCCAGAAAGGACCTTTCCCCGTTCCAGCCGCAACTGCCGGCCGGCGATCGCCGCCACGTCGGCGTCGTGGGTGACCATGAGCATGGTCATGCCGAGCTCCGCGTTGAGCCGCTGGAGCAGAAGCTGAATCTGGCCGCTCGTTTCGGCGTCGAGATTGCCGGTGGGCTCGTCGGCGACGATGATCGCGGGGTGGGCGACGATCGCCCGGGCGATCCCCACCCGCTGCTCCTGGCCCCCGGAAAGCTGCCGGGGATAGTGGCTCACGCGATCGGTCAGGCCGACGGCCTCCAGGGCCAGCGCGACCCGCTTGCGGCGCTCGGCCCGCGACATCGGCAGCAGCAACAGCGGCAGCTCGACGTTTTCGTAGGTGGTCAGGACGGGGACGAGGTTGTGCGTCTGGAAGATGTAGCCGAGGTGGGCGGCCCGCCAGTCCGCCAGCGTCCCCCGCGCCAACTGCGTGATGTCGGTCCCGTTGACGACGATCCGGCCCGAGTCGGCGCGATCGATCCCCGCCAGGAGATTGAGCAGGGTGCTCTTTCCCGAGCCGCTGGGGCCCATCAGGGACACGAACTCGCCGCGGTCGATCTCCAGATCGACGTCGTCGAGCGGGGTGAGCACTTCGTCCCCCTTGCGGTAGTGTTTCGTCAGCCGGTGGATCTCGACCAGGGCCATTGTCGGTCACTCGCGGTTTGCCAGCGTTGGTTCAGTGCCCGCTGCTCAAACACTGAGTACTGAGTACTGAGTCTCCTTCGTGGTTGTCTCTCGATCTACGTACATCGCGGGCGCTCCCCACGTCACTTTCCTGGTTCCATCCCCGCTGGGGTAATTCCCAGGTTCTGATCTTCCCCGGCGATGCGAATCCGCTGGCCGTCGCTGAGCGACTCGCGGCCGCCGGAGATGAGCTTGTCGGTCGGATAGAGCCCCTCGACGACTTCGATCAGGTCGGCCCAGACGGCGCCGCCGGGCTTGACGATCTTCCGTCGGGCGGTGCCCGCCGCATCGGCGACCCAGACCGCGGCTCCCTGCTCCGTCTTCTCCACGAGCTGCCTGGGGACGAGCAGCCGCTGGCGCGCGGCGGCCTGCTTCGGACTCTCGGACTGGCCCACAGCGAAAAACGTGGCCTGGACCAGCATCTCCGGCCGGATCGTCGGAGGCGGGGACTTGAGGGCCACTTTCACTTCGAGGGTGTTCTTCTGGACGTTGGCGGCCGAGGTGGCAAAGAGGACCTCCCCGTCGATCGGCCCGGGCGCGGAGGCCGTCTCGACGCGGACCCGCTGCCCCGGCTGCACCTGGGCCACGTCCTCCAGCCGCACGTCGACCCGCACCTGGAGCTGCTCGGGATCGTAGAGACTGAGCACGTTGCCGGAGTCCTGGGCGGCGCTAGCGCTGCGGCCGGCCAGCCGCGCGCCGGGGCTGGCCAAGAGCTTGAGCACCCGGCCCGCCACCGGGCTGCGGACGACCGTCCGCTCGAGGTTCAGCCGGGCGGCGTCGACGGCGAGCTGGGCCTGGCGGAGCCGGGCGTCGCCGGCCTTCACCTTGGACTCGGCGTCGGCCAATTGCCTGGCCTCGTCGATCTTCAGTTCGAGCTGTTTGGCCAGGGCGGCCCGCTTCTGGCGGAGCGTGGCGGCGACGCGCTCCAGGTGGGGGCGGCGCTGTTTCAGCTCCTCCCACTGGGCGGAGGCGCTTTCCAGCTCGCCGCGGGCCCGCTGGACGAGGCGCTCCGCCACCGCGGCTCCCGCGGCCCGCTTCCCGGCCAGGTCCTCTTCGGCGAGTCTCGCCCGGGCCCCGGCCGCCCGGGTCTCGAAGGGGAGCTTGGCCAGGTCGGTCTCCGCCTGCGCCAGCAGGGAGTCGGCCTCGGCCAGCGCCGCCTCGAGGTGGACCGGCTGGTTCAAGCGGAGCTGCGCCGCCGCCAGCTCCGCCCGGGTGCTGGCCAGCTCGGCGTCGCGGAGGCTCAGGTCGGCCTGGGCCCGATCCAGCGCGTTGCGGGCATCGGTGTCGATCAACTGCGCGACCGGCTCGCCGGCGCGGACGGGCTGGCCTTCGACGACCAGGAGTCTCTCGATCACGCCTTCGGCCAGCGCGGGGACGAGGACGGAAGTGGGCCGCGGCTCGACCCAGCCCGCCGCCTGGAAGGCGGGCACCCCCGCCTGCTGCACCTCCGCCCGAGCGACCACCACCGGGACCACGGTCACCGGAGTGGAGGGCAGGAGGCTGTCGCGTGCGACCCAGAGCATCATCAGGGCAAAGGCGAAGAGCATCGCCGCCGGGACAAGATAGCGCGAGACCAGGTGCCGCGGCGGCCGCCCGGCCTTTGCGGGGGAGCCACCACGCTCGATCACCAGTTGCCGCAAGTCCACCTGGGCGCTCATCGGACCACTCCGCAACGTTGCCTAGGGCTTCACGTAGACTCCGTCGGCCAGGACGGTCAAGTGGCTCTGGCCATCGCGCTTCGCCCGGCCGTGGACCACGACCGTGGCAAGCTCCTTGATCGAAAGCAGTTGCCGCGCATCCTCGGGAACCGTACCTCCATCGACATCGACGACCTTCACCATCGCCCTTCCGGAGTCACGCCTGGCTTCGCAGCAATAGTCCCACGGCGTGGGGCAGCCGTCCTCGCAGGGCTGCAGCTTCAGATCGACGATGCCGAACGCGGCCACTCCTTCGACGAACGGCCTTTCCTCGCCGCCCACCCGGCCGACCAGGGTTATCTCGTCGTTGTCCTTGGCCGCCTGGCGGGTCTCGATCACCCCCTTGGCCCCGGCCGGCTCGGCTTTCAGACGATACTTGGAGGGGGCGGCGGGCGCCTGCTTGGCGCCGGCCTGCGAAGCCGGGTTGCCGCCGGTGCCACACCCGGCCGTCACGGCCAGCAGGCCGCTCAAACCCCAGACAATCCCCAGGTTCCTCATCACGGGTCTTGCTCCTTGGGTTGGTGTTGAATCATGCCCTTGCTCGCGACGCTAAATGGCTTTGAGACTCTCGGCGACCGGGAGCCGCATCGCCCGCACCGCCGGCGGGATCGCCCCGAGAACGCCCAGCAGCAGGCCGGAGCCGCAGCCGACGAGCACGGTCGTGCCGTCGATGTTCAAGGTGAAAGCCCCCATCGTGAAGCGGACGGCCGTTCCGTTGCCCCAGGCGAGGCCGGCCAGGGCGGCCAGCAGCGAGGCGGCGACGGCCAGCAAGGCGGCCTCCTGGAGGAGGCTGAGCACGATCGCCCGGCGGCGGAACCCGATCGCCTGCAGGGTGGCCAATTCCCGCACGCGGCCGGCCACCGCGCCGTACATCGTGTTCAGCCCGGCGAAGATCCCCGCCGCGGCGACCAGCCCGGCGACGATCCAGGCCAGGATCCGCACCGGCCGGTAGTGTTTCTGAAGCAGCCCGTAGTAGTCGGTCTCCTTCATCGCCTGGAGTTCCAAGTCGGTTCGCTCCTTGCAGAACAGGATGACCTCGGTGGGGGATGCCCCCGGGGCGAGCAGCAGGGCGGTAAGGCTGAGGTCCTGCCGCTTGGTGGCCTGTTGGAGATCGGCCAGCGGGCACCACAGCTCCGACTCGAAGGCGGTGGCCCCGGCCACGAACCGCCCGCTCACGCGCCACGTTCGCCCCTCGAACCGCACCGATCGGCCCAGGGCCAGGTCCTCGCCGCGGCAGCCGAGCTTCACGGCCGCCAGCCGGCCGGCCATCACTTCCCCCGGCTCCGGCCAGCGGCCCTCGACGATCCGCACCTGCCGGCGGACCAGGGGCGCCGCCGGCGTCACGCCGCGGACGAGGCCCAGCAGGCTCCGCTCGCCCGGCCCCGCCGTGACCCGCGTCCCCAGGTACAGCTCCGGCGAAACCGCCGCCACGCCGAAGCGGTGCTCGATCCGCCCCAGACTCGCGGCCAACAGGGCGGGCGTGCGGGCCGCAATCGACGAGGTCTCGAGGCTGTCCTGCGAACCCACCGCCGAGACCAGCACCACCGCCGGATCGCCGCTTTGGGCCAGTGACTTCTCCAGCCCGCGGATGAATCCCACGATCACCAGCACCAGGAAAACCACGGTGGTCAGCGCGCCGAGGGTCAGCAGGCTCCGCGCCGGACGACGCAGCAGGTTGCGGACACCGTATTCCCACGGAAGCACGCGGAGTCGAACCACGCACGAACCTCTCGGACAGAGGAACCGAGCACTATCCCCAAGCAGAATCGGCCGAAGCGAGCCGAGATAACCTGGCTCAGATGGCTCGCCGCGCGATCACAGCAGTAGCGACTCCAGGGCGAGGCGAATCGCGCGCCCCGAAGCAAGGGGAGAGAAAGGAGGGCCATCGCCAATGCGGGAGACCGGAACCGCCGCCAACTGCTCTGGAACGACGACCAGAAAACCGTGGAAAGGCAAGGCGTCAACAACCCCAGACTCGTTATCCAGCGGGCGTTGCTGCCGGGCCTCGAGGGCGCCGTTGCAGACGCACGGGTGGCCAGAACATCCCCTTGGAGAAGGTTCCGGGCTGTTGCCCGGCGCGTCCGATCCGCAGCAACCATCCCCGCAGCACGGGGGGGAGATGTTGCCGCTGCGGCACCCAGATACGATCAATTGTTGGCCCGGATCCCCGCCGATGACAGGTTCCATGCAAGCGAACGGGCACGCAAGAATCCCGGCGATCGTTAGCAGGACGTGGGCGAAGCGGAACATCCGTCGGCGGCTCCCTCGATTCGAGTCCCCCTATTCTAATCGTTTGGCTTTTCTTGGACAATCGAAAAGCAAGACTACCCCGGTTCCCCCGGAGCTTACTTCAGAAGGCAAGTCAGGTATCGATCGGATCGTCCCGCCACCGGCCCACCCACCCCCTCCATTTTCATGTCAACTGCGCCACCTGGGAAGCTCCCTGCCGTTGCCAGCCTGGTGGCCGCGATGCTGAGCTTCGGGGTCATCCCGATCTTTCTCCGCTACTTCGCCGGCGCGGATCTCGACGCCTGGACGGTCAACGGGGTGCGGTACTCGGTGGGCGCATTGTTCTGGCTCCCGTTCCTCTTGCTGCTCGAACGGCAGCCCGGACGGGAAACCGCTGCCGCGACCGGGCGGGGAGTGTGGCGCGACGCCCTGGTGCCTTCCGTGGTCAACGTCGTCGGTCAGGCCGGTTTTGGGCTCAGCCCGTACTACGTGTCGGCCTCCACGATCGGCTTTGTCCTGCGGTTGTCGTTTCTGTTCACGATCGTATTCGGGTTCGCCGTGCTGGCCGAAGAGCGGCTCTTGGCGCGGCGGCCGAGGTTCTGGAGCGGGGCGGCGGTGAGCCTCGGCGGGGTGGTCGTGATGTTCATCGACAAGCTCCGCGGGGGCAGCCCGGATTCGGTCGCGGGCCTGATGATCCTCTTCGCCACGGCCCTTGCTTGGGGGGGATACTCGGTCAGCGTCCGCCACTACATGGCCTGCTATCCCGCCCGGCAGAGCTTCGGCGCGATCAGCCTCTACACCTCTGCCGCCCTGGTGCTGCTGATGCTTTGGCGGGGACACGTGGGCGTGCTGGCCTCGATCGGTGCGGGCCTGTGGATCAACCTGATGGTCTCGGCACTGATCGGCGTCGCCTTCGGCCACGTGCTCTACTACCGGGGGATCCACCGGCTCGGGCCGGTGGTGTCCAGCGGGATCATGCTCGTCACGCCGTTTGTCACCTATCTGTTCGCGGCGATTTTCCTGGGCGAGCGGCTCAGCGCGGTGGAGTGGGGAGGCGGGCTGCTGGTCGTGGTCGGGGGAGGGCTCCTGGTGGCCGCCCGCGGGGAGATCGAGGCAGGCGCCGCCCACGAGCCCCCCGACCTCGATGACCAGGGAGGGGGCCGGAGTTGAGAGGTTGTCTGGCAAACGCCATCACTTCTCAGCCGTCAGCCGTCAGCGAGGCGCTCGCGCGGCGCGAGCGGTGTTCATAACTGACTATCACGTGGACGGTTGTGAAGCTGAAAGCTGATAGCTGACGGCTGAGAGCCTGGATAAGACACGTCGCGCATGCCATTTGCTCGCGCCACGCCCCACCGCAGGGGTTGGCCCGAACACGGTTCCGGTGTTGACTCCGCGGACCCTGCGATTAGTATAGAGGCGCGTCTAAGGGCGACGCACACCACGGAGACCCTACCGAACACACCTCAACTGTTTCCGCGGAGGTGAAAAAATGGGCCGGCTGCTCGTCTTGATGGGACCGCTTGCGCTTTTGGCTCTGGCTGCCAACTCCCCCGCGGGGCAGATTCCGTGGGAGGTACCTGTCGCTTCCTCGACCGCTTACGGGTTCGACCCTGTGAACTTGGTTAACGGGTTGGGCCTTCAGGGCGATCCGCCCAATCTGCACGACAACGTCGCCAGCCATGCGTGGCTCGCAGAAGCAAGCAAGATTCCTGTCACGGTTACCTTTACCTTTCCTTTCGATGGCGTCTATCGAGTTACCGAATTCCGCGTGTGGAACTACAGTGCAAACACGGCCTACGGAACGAAGAAGCTCGTCGTACTCACCGCTTCGGGTGGAGACTACCAGACTCTGTTGACGATCGAGCCCCTAACACAACCGCATGGGGCGCCCGATTTGACCTCCGCCGACGTATTCACGGTGGATGCCGTTGCCAGATCGGTCCGCTTCAGTCTCGAGAGCAACTTCACGCCATCCCAAACTAGCTATATCGGCCTGAGCGAGGTCCAGTTCTTCGGCTCGCCGGTTCCCGAGCCCTCGACCCTGGTGGGACTTCTCGGCGCGGGTTTGGCGGGCGTTGCCCTCGCCTGGCGGAGGATGCGACGCAAGGCCGATTGAGCGCTGCATTGAGGATGCAACACGCTTCAAGCCCAGGGGCTGCAACCCCTCATTGTTACACACAAGTCCTTGTCCGCCGATCGTCCCGTAGGGACGTTCGACAGTTGCCCAGCAGTTCACTGCTGGGCGAATGGGCAGTCCAGGTAACCCATCCGTCCCGTAGGGACGGCTGAACTGGCCGTCATTCGGCCGTCCCTACGGGACTTGTTGGCCGATGTTTTGCGATCCATCCCCCTAGCAGTGAACTGCTGG
>Ga0153916_10000723_pt1 | contig 22672 bp, 24 predicted proteins | sample Opewatmetagenome_FD_109642 | JGI IMG/M metagenome (GOLD analysis project Ga0153916, IMG submission 109642) | Freshwater wetland microbial communities from Ohio, USA - Open water 3 Core 3 Depth 4 metaG | ecosystem: Environmental > Aquatic > Freshwater > Wetlands | place: USA: Ohio, Lake Erie...
ATGGTCTCTGGGTTTGTAGTGAGTGCAAGGCCAGACTCATAAGCAAGCCAACATGTCATGATAACCAGGAAGATAATGAGCTTGATGAAAAGGTTAAAGCACTGGTTGGTAAAAGTGCTGGAGCCATTTGCCGTACCTTAGATCTGCCTTATATCCCCCCATATCAATCCATCATTGATGCAGCATCTGCAATTGCGTATGATGAAGATAGATATATGAGTGAGTGGCTATTTATCACACAATGGATAGATGGCACGACAGTATGGCGATCCGAAGACCGAAGTACCGAGGCTTTGGTTTCGCCAGATGGCAATATACAGGTTCAGGCAAGGATGTAATGACATGGTAAGTGCTCCAACACCGGCGTGCAGCGGACAGCTAGTTGTAGGTTGATGGTGGTGGGTGCGAAAAGACCGCGGCCTTCTCGCCTGGGGATTTCCAGGAGACAGGGCCGGAAAGCGACAAGCAAAAAATTGTGTGCTGGAAGGAGTTCGGGGTAAAATTAACGAGCTTTATAATCGCGGATTAGTTTTCAATATCACCGCGAATATGCTGACTCACCTCAGGCAGGGTGGCTAAACTGTGATGATGCAATATATCTAAAGTCCGTAATTGGGTGCAAAATACAACGCTGTAAGCATGGATCAAAACCATGAGAATTCCTATTGATTGGTTGCTTGAAGGTGAACCCTGGATTGAATATCGGGCAAGATGCGATTTGCTTGGGCAATCCGAGAAAGACCCCCAGGTCAAGTCTGCCCGGGAGTCAATGTTAGCAAAGGCTCAAGTAAAAGAACTGGTTTCGGAATTATCTGGATGGCCAGGAATAGTTCTATCAAACCACAAGAGCGCCGGTCATCCGATTCATAAGCTGACATTCCTTGCTGATCTAGGACTTGTCGCCAATGACTCGGAGGTGGAGATGATCGTTGCACGTATCTTGGAACATCAGTCAGCCGAAGGACCTTTCCAGGTATCTATGAATATCCCCGTGCATTTTGGGGGAACAGGCCAGGATCAATGGGCATGGGCTTTATGCGATGCCCCGCTCATCGTGTATGCCTTGGTCAAGTTTGGCCTGGAAAATGAACGGGTGGTCCAGACGGCTATCACGTATCTGACAGGACTGGTACGCGACAATGGTTGGCCCTGTGCTGTTTCAAAGGAAATGGGCAAGTTCCGCGGGCCGGGGCGCAAAGATGATCCTTGTCCATTTGCGAACTTGGCCATGCTCAAAGCGCTGTCAGAAATTGAAACATTACGCGATAGCCCTGCCTGCCATACAGGAGCAGACACACTGCTCGCGCTATGGAGTGAAAGCATTTCACGACACCCGTATATGTTCTATATGGGCACCGATTTCCGCAAACTCAAAGTGCCTTTTGTTTGGTATGACCTCATGCACACGCTTGATGTGTTGTCGCGGTTCTCATGGCTCAAAAATGATACGCGAGTATTGGACATGCTTGAGATTCTAAAAAGCAAGGTGGATCAGCAAGGGCGGTTTACACTTGAGTCAATCTGGACAGCATGGAAGGATTGGGAATTCGGGCAGAAAAAAGAGCCCTCTCGCTGGTTAACTCTAACAGCGTGGCGAATTATCAAAAGGATGGAAATCACCTCAACATGATTGAGCGCCCAACAAGAGCTTGCACCTGACGCTGTTCCGTTACGCTTCGTGGCGCAGGTAAAGCGCAGGCCGTTAGTTGAGTGAATCGGTTCATACGCACATAGGGTAGGGAATTGGGTAGATAGCCCTGGCGGGTAGCCAGGGCTATCGCATTGTTCACGCGAAAACAGCGCACGTAAACTGCGTTTCCGCTGTTTGCTCCCGAAGCCTAACTAATCATCCCCCTGACTGTGAGGGTGTTTTTGCACTCAGGCTCACCAGCAGACCATCCACCGCCGGCAAGATCATACCCAGCAGCAAGGCCTCAATCCCAGCCAGGATCGCCAGGCTTTTCATGCCATCGGACATGACAATGGCAGGCAGGAAAACCAGGAGCATCGCGACCAACGGCAGCGCTGCCAGTGTGGCAGCCACATCCAGCAACCATTTCCTTTGGGTCTTGCCAACCAAGACAGCCACAATCCAGACCAGTGAGCCGATCAGCACGGGCCAGGTGAAGGCGTAGGCTGTGCGGGGTTCGGCGACTGCCAATGCCACCGCAGGGATGGCGAATGGCAACAAGCCAACCAGGGAGAAATTTTCCCGTGCGCTCCAACGTCGAGCCAGGAGATAGATCCCCACTGCCAGTCCCAGGACGAGTGTCGCAAACACCGCGGCAACGAGCCATCCGTGGGGCGGGATCACTTCTGGCCACTCCTCCCATTGGGCAGTCCGCCAGCCCATCAGCTTGGGCACTGGTTTCCAGAGCGTGTTGATGCCCATTCCAGCTAATGCAGCGGTCACGACGATCGCCCCAAACGCAATCGCCAGGCCGCGCCAGGAGATGAACCTGCGCCACAGAGCCAACCCCAGGGCGAGCAGAAGGAGGATGCCAGCGGTTATGGCGAGCGGGATCGACCAGGCTTCAGGGTAATGGACAAACCCCACGACAGGCAGCGCGAAAAACGTCTCTTGCTCGCCCAAAGGATTGGCGAGGTTGAGACCGCTAAGCTGGCGAGTGATCGCCAGGGTCTGCTCGCCCATTTGCTGCACGCTGCCCGCATTAATGATCTCGGGCAGGTCCTCGGGGGTGTGTTTTTGCCGGTAAGGATAATTGTCTTCGAGCGCCAGCACCTGGATGCCCGCCTGGCGGAAGGGCGTGCTGTTGTACAGCCCACCGCCGCTGAAAGAATTCCAGGTGGCGCCAGTGGTGTAAGCGCGGGCGAGAGCATGCACCAGCCAGCCATTATTATTGGGGCCGACTTCATTGGTCGAGATTTGCCCAGCGACCGCCGTGTCTAAGCTGATCGCCACGCGCACATCCTTCATCCAGGGGTGTCCGCGCACGAAAGCATATGTCCCGGCAAAGATGCCGGGTTCTTCCTCACCATCGTCGAAAAGTACGATCACGTCGTTACGCGGCGCCGGACCGGACGCCAGGGCGCGCATGATCTCCAGCAGCGCGGCCACAGCGCTGCCGTTATCCCCCGCCCCGGCGCTGTAGGACACCGTGTCGTAGTGTGCCAGGACCACGATAGCGCCGGTTGGGTCGGAACCGCGCAGGCGGGCGACCACGTTCTCCAGGCCTGCCGTCTGCTGGACTTCTACCTCCAGACCACTCTCTGTCAGTCTCTGGACCAGGTAATCCCGCAGGCGCCTCTGAGCGGGTGAGCCTTGGGGGTGGGGTTCGATCGCAATGACCGGCAGGTGCGCCATGGCGCGCTCGCCGGAAAAGATATCCGGCGATGCGCTGGCGGGTGTTACCCTGCGCGGGAAGAGCGGCGCAACCGAAGGGATTGCCACCAGCAGCAGGATGAGCAGCATGATGAATCCTCGGCCCCTCGAGACAAGACGGGTGATCGAGCTGCCCAGGGACGTAAGCCAGATGGTACGCAGGCGTGCGGAGACTGGTGCGCTGGCGGGGAGATTTGTATTTAACGGTTGACGAGTCTTGCTGTTCATGGTCTTAACTCCTATTTGATCGAAAAAATGCTCACGGATTTCACAGATCACACGGATTTATTATTTAGATCATTTTGCTTGGTCCACGAAGCGGAGCAGCTAATCAATCGAAATTCGATGCTCTACTTCTCACTTTTGTAACACTTTTCGCGTGGGTAACTGCACCCTGAAATTCCAGTTATTTCATCTCCGCCACCAGGCTCTGGAAGACGTCGCCCCAGTCGTCCACTTCCCAGCTGCTATCGCCTCCGCTGTCAATCCCGTGGCGCACCATGAGGATCTTCTCATCGGGAGATATCATGATGTACTGTCCATAGTTGCCCATCGCCGCATAATCATACGAGCCGTCCGGGTGTTGGGCACCCCACCACATATATCCGTAGTAGTCGCCATTTTCCCATCCCTGGTCAGCCAAAGTACGCTGGTAGTTCGGGTCGGAGGCAGTTGACTCTCTCACCCAGCTGGCCGGGATGATCTGCTTGCCGTTCCAGTTGCCCCCGTTCAGGAAGAGCCGTCCGAATTTGGCGAAGTCGATCGCCCGCCCGTTGATACCCGACTCCATCTTCTCAAATCCGCTCTGCTCGCTGTCGATGCTCCAGGAGCCCGGATACTCCATCCCCAATGGTTTCCAGAGCTTCTCCTGCAGGTACTCAGCCACCGGCATGCCGGTAGCTCGCTCCAGGATCATGCCCAGGAGCAGCGGATTGTAGTTGTTGTACTTGAAGACTGTGCCGGGCGGGTCCCCGCTGGGCTTGACCGAGAGCGCCAGGAGGCGCAGATCTGGGTAATAATAGGTCATCGCATCATCCGTGAACCAGAGATTGAATACCGGCGCCTCATCGTCCGTGAGATACTGGATGCCGGAAGCCATCAGCAGCAGGTGGCGAATGGTCACTTCGTCAAGCCCGCGGCCGCGCAGCTCAGGAATATACTCGATCACTGGATCGTTAACACTGCTGATGAGGCCTTCACCAATGGCAATCCCGATCAAAGCCGAGGTGAACGACTTTGCCATCGAAAACGAGGTCACGATGGAGTCGCGCGAGTAGCCGTTGAAGTAGTTTTCGTAGAGGATGGCGTCATTCTGGATGATGATGAGCGATGTGGTATTGGTCGATTCCAGGAACTCCTCAAAATCGGCTTGTACCCACTCACCGTTGCTGCGGTACTTTATCGTCTGGAACAACTCTGGGGACGTATTTTGGTCGAAATAGAATGCTGGCCCAGCGTTTTCCATCACCCGCTCGGGGAATTTCTGGTAGTCCCACACATCCGAATCGCCCCACGCGGTTCCACGAGCCACATGCAGGGTAGGAACTGGGTTTTTAAGCGCCCAGGCGGTCCAGACGATGAGTACCAGGCCAAGCGCGAAGGCGCCAAACAGTGCCACGCTGCGGGCAGAGGCGAAAAACCGGGCTAACAGCCAGCTCAATCCTACGGACAGGACCGTTAGGATGGTCAGGATTACAAGGCCTTCAACGATTGGAGGGGACCCAAGCGTAAAGATCGCCAACAGCCCCGGAAACAGGATGAAGCCCGCCAGCACGACAGCCACCAGGAACGCCCCCCACAGTAACGCCCTCAGGGCGAGCCGGGCGACCGCCCTCAGGCTGGGTGAAACGAACGGTTTAAAATGGGTTGAAGCATTTTCGATTTTCATTTTGACCTCCTACAGATTACGGACGGGAACTCGAGTAATTTACAGATCAAAGCTTAATTAAGGTTGGGACAGGATCAGGGATTTTGGACCTGACAGGAGACGGTCAGCCCAGCCTCAGGCAAGCTGATCTGCAGGCTGTCTCCATCGAAAAGCACCTGGCGACTGAGCAATCCGATATCGAAGGCCTCGAAGTTGAAGGTCCGCGCATCATTCCAATACCCGCGAGATCCTGTTCCATCCGATGCCAGGCGATAACTGCCATCCAGGCCGATGGGCAAGACCATATCCGTACCACCCATTTTCAGGAACAGCTTGGCTTGGGCTGAACTATCGAATTCCAAACGAAGGGTCTCAATGCCGGCGGGATTGCCTTTACAATGGTAGGTGTTGTCAGAAACCTGGGCGGCGGTCTCTGGGGTGTAGGCAGCGGTCCAGGAGGCTGCGCCCTGCCCGACGGTGGTCAAAGCCGTCTCGAGCGCTGCCAGACCTTGCGGGTTGGCAGGTCGCGTGTCCCTTATTGGAAGCTGAAGCAGGATCGGCAGCAGCCAGGCTTCAATTTCAGCGTAGTCATAATATGCGCCGGTGATAACCACAAGCGTATTCACAGAAGCTATCACTCGAGCTCTTTGACCACCCCTGCCAGAGGCCTGGTAATCTCCTATAGTGACCCACCAGCCGTATCCATAACCAAAATCTGGCTCTATAAACTTGCTGTGCACCTTGACCGAGTCCAGCACCCAGGCTTCCGATACGATCTGTTGCCCATCCCAGTTCCCCCGCTGGAGCCAAAGATAACCGATCTTGGCTAAATCCTCTGGCAGCAGGTGCAAGTCACCCCAACCGCGCGAGTAGCCTTGTGGATCGGTTTCCCAAATCACATCTTGAATGCCGAGGGGTTCGAAGAGGTATTGCCGGGCGAAGTCGAGGGCGGTCATCCCGGTCGCTTCCTGCAGGATGGCTGAGAGCAGGTGCATGCCCGGGCTGTCGTAGCAGAACTCCCTCCCCGGCTCTGCAACCATGGGGCGGTCCAGTGCGGCTTGCACCCAATCGGGGTTGGCTCGCATCTTTTGGAGGGTGGGTTCATCACCATCAAAACAACCCGATTCCATGCCGTTGCGCATGCTCGCCAGGTGCCGGACGGTCAACCGCGACTTGCGGTCATCCAGGTTGGCAATCGTCCAATCCGGGAAGTATGAGACTGCCGGTTTATCAAGGTCGAGTTTGCCCTGCTCGGCCGCGATGGCGATGAGGGTGGTCATGATACTCTTGGTTACTGAGGCCAGATCGTGCGGAAAGGTTCCATCGTAGGGATCGAAATTGGCATCCACCACGATATATCCATTGCGGATGATCAGCAGGCTGTCAATGTCGACTTGTTTTTCTTGGAGGGTCTGCAAACCCTTTGCCAGTATTTCCGAAGGGAAACCTTGTTCTTCGGGTGTGCTGGCTCTCCAACCGACTGTAGGCCAGTAATCCGGCGCCGGCACTCGAACTGGCGTGCGCAAACCCGATGTAATTAACCAAGCCAGTGCCCCGAGACTGATCAGTACGAGGGCGGCGACTGCCAACAGACTTATTTTGATGAGTCGCTTTACTTTTATATTCATATCTGCTCTCCCTGTTTTTCTAGCTTACTATCCGTGCGAAAAATGACTCCACCGATCCAACCGCCGATCGCCCCAAAGATCACCTCGAGCAGTATGCCCATAAAGTTGATCAGGGTCGCAGCCCAGGTTGGGAGCTCCTGCATGCCTTTGGTAGCGTCCGCCGGTAGGAACCGCTCGGCGCCGCTCATCAGTCCCTGGATGCCAGCCAGGCCGACGAAGCTCAGCAGGAAGCCCACCGCCCAGGCGATCAACCCACTCAGGGCGCCGATCTTCGCTCCATCGCTTACGGTCAAGGTCCCATTCAGGCGGCGGTACAGCCAGACCGCAAAGAGTGCGCTGCCCCAAAAGCCGGCGCAAAGCAAGCAATTGATAAAGCCAATGTAAGGCAGGTTGGTTACCAGCAGGCTCACTGCAGCTCCGCTCAAGGCGGCGATCCATAAATTCTTACTATTCATATTCTCCTCCGTTTTTTAGACAATTTGAGTTAATCGATTTATTGATTGACAGGATGGCATTCAGCAGGACCTCATAGCTGCTACCCTTGGTGACAAAGCCATCGGCTCCAGCAGAGCGGGCCAGCTCCTGCTCTTCGCAGCCAGCATGGATGCTCAGAATGATCACCCGCACGGCTGGCTGATTTGCCTTGATCTGGCAGGTGGCCTCGTAGCCGTCCATGCCGGGCATTTCGAGGTCCATCAAGATTACGTCCGGATGGAGCCCCAGCGCCTGTTGGATGGCTTCAGCCCCGTTTTGGGCTTCACCGATGACCTCGATCCAGGGTAAAGTTTTCTTTGAGGCCAATTTCAACACGGTCATCAGCCCCTGGCGCACCTGAGGCAGATCATCTACGATCAAAATTCGAATAGTACCTTCACTCACCTTATTTTTCCTCCAATCTCCAGCTACTCTTTGAAACAGCCGGTACTTAACCTCCGAATTCATGTTCTCAGGATAGCGAAAAAAAACCCCCACCGCATCGGGCGGGGGGTGTAATTCGATCTAGGGGTGGGGAAGGATTTTGAAGATCGGACTTCGGACTGATCTCAGCTGCTGCGTCTACAACTTGCGGCGGAGGCGGTCAACGGTAAGCTTATGGTTCAGCCTGGACGCCACTGGTCGATCAGCTGGCGCATCTGACCTAAGGCGGATTGGGTTTGCACTTGCAGGTCGTCAATCTGTTCGGAAGCGCGCTGGGGGTCTTTTTCGAGCAGAAGACGGGTAGCTTCTGCTGCAAGCTGGATGGCAAAGATCTTTTGACCCACCGAATCAACCAGCTCCTGGATCATGCGGTTACGCTCTTGCATGGCAGCCAGCTTTTCCGCCTGGGCAGCATAGTCCTCGAGCTTCTGATGCGCCTCTTTCAGCTCTGCTAAAAGCATTTGACTTTCAGCCAACGCATCTTCATGCTGTGCATATTGATTGTCGTAGGAAATGAACAAAACTCCAATGATCATATAAGCCAGGGCGCGTCCCGGACCTGAGATCAAGCCAAATTCAGCACATAAGGTAACCAGCAGCGAGGTCACGAATAGACTAAACCAAATCCACGCTTCTTTGCGCGAGCAGCGCACTGCCACCTGAAAGCCAAGGGCGATGTAGAGCAGTGCCCAAACATCCTGGTACTCCTGAAACAGTCCAATCGTTTGGACGAGGATCATCTGGATTGCAAAATAAATCCGTGGATACGATTTTATTCTTTGGGATAAGCGCGTTTCACTGGCGTACAACACCGTAAAGAGTCCCAGCAGGGTCAGGGTTAAGCCGATGCTGAATCCCCCAGCCAGGTCATACTTCCTGCGCAGCGTGACGACAAGGATCAACAGATACCCGATCAAATAGACGAGCCGGTGGGAGTGGGTTGTCAGACGATCTGGAGCCAGCCGGTTGTTCATACTGCCTTCTCTTCAACCCGGATGTGTGTTCCCTGACCGGGATTCGATTTGATCTCCAACACCCAACCGATCTCGCTGGCTCGCTCAGCCATTCCAGCCAGACCGAAACCGTGAAAATGCTTGGAGCCTGCCAGGTCAAAGCCACAGCCTGCATCCTCAACTTCCAGGCAGGCAAGCGGGCTTTCCAGGCGCAAGCGGACCAACGCCTGGTGAACGCCAGCGTGGCGGGTGATATTGTTGAGCGCTTCTTGCACAATCCGATGTAAATTTGCTACGACTGGTTCCGATAAGGTTCGCTGCCCGGTGACTTCTATCGTCACCTGCAACCCATCTTGTACCAGCCGCTCCTCTGCTAAGCGCTGGAGCACAGCTGCCAGCCCTCCCTGGACAAGCGGACGAGGCGGAGCCTGACCCATGAGGGTTTGCACTTCACTGGCTGCGCCGCGTGCCAGGTTTTGCAGGCGGATGAGATGCTCACCGACTGTGTTTGGGGCTTCCTGGATAGAAAGTTGAGCAGCTTGCACCGCCAGGTTCATGCTGAACAACGTTTGGGTGAGTGAGTCATGCAGCTCGCGCACCAGGCGATGGCGCTCCGTGGCAGCTGCCAGCGCTTCTGCCTGGACTGCGGAGTCTTTCAACTGGCGATAAGCCTCTTGCAGGTCCCCAAACAGGTGCTGATTCTCCTGGCGCCTCTGTTCGGTGCGGGCAATCAGATGAGCAAAACTGCCCATCAGCACATTTGCTCCGCTGCCGGCCAGTACCATCGTTAACCCAGCCTGCCATTCCATGCCGAATAAAAGCATACCGGTCATTGCCAGGCTAAAGCCGGCGATCCAGGCAAAGCCGATCCGATCATGAAAGAACTGCACCGCTTGAAAGCTGAGCGGAAAAAAGAGCATGGTGAGAAAATCAATGGTCGGGGCGATGTACAACATGCTAATGACCAACGCCGACTGAACCAGTGTATACACACGCGGGTATAAGGGAAAGCGGCGGGTCAGTGCTTGCTGTGAGAAGAGGATGATGCCAAAAACTGCCAACAGAATCCAGATGGAGGTTGGGATTGGTGCAGTTTCCTGATTCCAGCCAATGGCTCGGGCAATTACGGCGATGTAGATCAGGTAGGTGGCAAAATAGCTCATCCTGTCCCCAGGTCAATCTTGCGAGCCTAATCCATGCTTCAAGGCCCAAATGGCGGCGCGGGTGCGGTCTTCCAGGTCCAGTTTATCCAGGAGGTTGCTGACATGGGTTTTAACGGTCTTTTCGCTGATCACCATCTTTTCGGCAATCTGGCGGTTGGTTAATCCTCGAGCGATCAGCTCCAAGACTTCCCGCTCGCGCTCGGTCAGCTCTTGCAGCTCCTTGGGCAGCGAGGATGATTGGGCTTGTTGAACGGGAACCTCTCCCGTAACAGCCGCCATCAACCTGCGGGCAATCTCCGGGTGAAGCTGGGCTTTACCCTGGTAGGTTTCGCGTACTGCCTGCACCAGGTCGCGCGGCTGGATATCTTTGAGCAGATATCCCTGGGCGCCGGCGCGGATGGCTGGGAATATCTTGTCGTCTTCCCCAAAACTGGTCAGGATGAGCACTCGAGAATGGGGGTTGCTTTCAAGGATTTTGCGTGTCGCTTCCACTCCATCCATGTGCGGCATCAATAAATCCAGCAAGATGACATCCGGGTTGAGCCGGGCAGCTAATGCGACTGCTTCGAGGCCGTCTGTTCCTTCGCCTACGACCTCCATATCATTTTGCATCTCGATGAACATGCGCAGTCCCTGCCGAACCACGGCGTGGTCGTCCACCAGGAGCACGCGGATTTTCTGATCTGGGAGGGCTGAGGGAGGGGATTGGGAGTCGTCTTTGCTCATGCGCTGTTCCTTGGATTAATTCTACATCCTAAAGGCCAACCGGCATAGCAAAAGAGGGGGCAAAAGCTATCCGTTTTAAATTAGACGGAGTAAAATCAATTGGTTTGACTGGAGGGTGAAGGAGAAGAAATTTAAAGGAAAGCTGCTCGGCTGCGTGGATCGCTCAAAAAGATCAAAGGATGGACGCGGAAAAGCTATGAAAAAAAGGAAAAGACAGATTTTATATTTAAAATCCGATTTTCCCCCCTCCCCGATGTACTCATTGGCATTTTCCGCTTTTTCCGTGAGCTTTTTTTCGATCACATAAGGAATCCGGTCAAGTGACGGCAGACGTGTCTCTGGGGAAAAAAATATTAATCCGGCAGGGGAGCTGAGGATGCTTATGCCAAGATATATTGTAGCCTTGACATTGGTGTTATTGGTTGGCATGGTATTGACACGGGTCTTATGGCTGAAAAGAAAAGGGATCGAAGCCATGCAGTTTGGCAAGTTGGACGGAACGGATTTTTTGATCCCACCGTTTGCCTTTTTCTATTTCTATCTCGTATTTTCCTATACGTTCGACCTTCCTACCCCAAGCAAGCAAGTACTTTTCCATTCTTCGGTTATCCCCTGGATCGGAGTGTTACTTTGCCTGGCGGGGCTAATGGCGTCCTTGTGGAGCCTGATTTCTTTTGGAGAGAGCTTCCGGGTTGGCATCGATACAGACCATCCCGATCAGCTGATCACGAGCGGTATTTTTGCTTTCAGCCGCAACCCCATTTATGTGGCATTTGGAATCATCTTGCTGGGTCAGTTCTTGATCTTCTCCAATGGGATTCTTTTGGTCTACCTGGGTGCGGCCGTTTGGCTGTTCCACCGTCAAGTGCTGCGCGAAGAAGACTATCTGAAGCAGCATTATGGTGGGGAATACCTGGAATACTGCAATCGGGTCAGAAGATACTTCTAAAAGGTCTGATTCGAGACATTGGCTGATCCCATCAATAGGATTTGAGGTCAATGGTCTCGATATTCCCCCAGCCCTCCTCCCTCCGAATTTGCATCTGCCAAAGATCAATTCGCACGAGTATACATCAGTCCGCGCCCGGTTCTCGTAAAAGGTCCAGCCTGAGATCCGATACACCTGGAGGTATAATCTGAGCTTTTCCTTTTAGTCCCCACCCGGCAGTTAGCAAGGTTACGGTGGAATCATGCTCCAGGTTGAACAGGTGATCGGAGGTTTTTGGCACCAAAAGGTATAGGTCGAGGTCAATCGCTTCGCAGGGAAACTCGCCTGCCTGAATGCCAGCAGGCCCGCTAGTCGCTAAAACGGCACTTCGAGGGATCCTCAGTGCTTCTGATGCGCGTTGTCGGGCATAATCCAGCATAGAACTAGCATAACGGTAAGCCAGTTCGCAGTCATCTACCCAAAGTTAGATTTCAGGTTAGATCTCGATCAAGCCCAATCCTCGCGCGCGTGCCACGGCTTCGGTCCGGTTATGGGCATCCAGCTTCCCGAAAATATGGTTAATGTGGCTTTTCACTGTCCCGACAGTGATCACGAGTTGCTCTGCAATCGCGTGGTTTGTAGCTCCGCAAGCCATCAAGCGCAGCACCTGTAGCTCGCGCTCGCTGAGGCTTTCACCATAGGGCGCCTGAGCGGAGCGGACCTCTGAACCCTCCCGTCCCAAATAAAGGGTCTCCGGCATACCTATGACGGCCAAATTTAGCTGGTGTCGTTCGTCTTTTCCTGGTTGAGCGCCAGGTAACGACGATTGATGCGCTCCAACCATTCGATCAGGCGCTGTGGAATTCTGGCCTGGGTATCTTGTCATATATTTTATTAAAATCCTACTTGACATTAAAATATCATTAGATATAATAGATAAGACATCTCTGAATTGTCCAATTACAATTCTATGCAAAGTAACCCTGGGACAAAGCGTTTGCCAATCTCTAGCCAAGAGAGAAATCACGTTGGGGAAGAGAGAGCTAATTCATCTGCGGTGTGGAAGCGCATGGCTTGGTCGCGGATGAAATCGGCGAAGTTAAATTGAGCACATAGTGATCAAATTGAATAGAGCCTAAACTTGAAAGGAGAGACCAATATGTGGTACAGGAATTTGAAGTCAATGTCATTCAGAACGATCTGCAGTTTAATTGTGGCAGGCATTGTGATTGGAGGAGTTGTCGTGGCTTTCGCGGCCTTGTCGCCGCAGGCAGCTCAGGCTAATGATATTACACCACCACCCTTACCCCCCGGTCTTGCGCCAGTGCCAGCAGGGCAAAAATTGTTTTTAGTGGGTCATGCTGCCGGCACTCAGAACTACGTCTGCCGGCCATCAGGCGCTGGCGTCGCCTACGTACTCTTCACACCGGAGGCCACTCTTTTCGGAGACACCGGAGAGCAAGTCATCACCCACTATTTCAGTCCCAACCCGTTTGAGCCTAACACGGATCCAAGGGTGGTAGCCGATGGCATGATTCGCGCCACGTGGCAGCACCGGGACACGAGCACCGTCTGGGCCAAGCTTCACCAACCCAATGGAGCGGTCACCGTCGACCCGACTGCGATTGCCTGGCTCCTGCTCGATGTGGTTGGAGCGCGGAACGGACCGACGGGAGGCGACAAGCTAACGGAGACCACCTTCATCCAGCGGCTGAATACTACTGGAGGCCTCGCACCGTTTACAGGTTGTTCCTCGTTGACAGACGTCGGCAATCAGGCGTTCGTGCCATATACAGCTGACTACTTCTTCTACAAGATGGCCAAATAAAACGACGCAGCCGGCAACAGCCAGGGCCTCTGCGCAAGGGCTATATGGAACCGGATGATAAGAGTGAAGTCGCTCAGCACGGGCTGGGCGATTTCACATTTTAATCGCTTATCCAGCGTATATACTCCTCAATAACGATTGCCCTCTTTATACTGAGGCGAGTGGGAATCTGATCATTATCCTTGAATGCGTAGAGGAGACACGAATAGGTGGGGGGATTCCCTATCCAGCAGATAGGGAATTTTTGACATTATAGTAGGAGATTCCTACCCGCCAGGCGGCAATTCACCCATTTAAATGCTCAGGTTGTTATGCTAGGATAATTTCACATGAAATTGTATAACGGTAGAAAGGAGAAAATCAATGATTAATCTTGGATTAATTGATTTGTTGCTGATCATTTTACTGCTGGCAACTTTTTATAATGCGATACGGAGGCGTGCCATATTACCGTTCGCCATCGTGCTTCTCTTTGTCTTTTTGATCGAATTGGGGCGATTCTCACCAAGTTCGTTTAACACTCTGCAAGGCATGGCTCAAAGCATCGATTCGATCAACAAACAGCTACCCCATATCCAGATTTCCCCGGTCGTCACGATCCAAAAGTAAGATTTAGATTTCGGTCTCTGGTTTAAGAGGTCAGGTAAGGCGAAGTTAGGCGGTTGGGTCATATTCTCTAGGGAAAGAATCGCATCAAGCGTAGCTTTGGAAAGGTACCTTTCATTCACTCTGGAGGCCACATGGCTATACAAACCTTACCCCAACCCCCATCAACCCATGACGGTGCGACCGCGCCGAATCCTTTGCCGGTTGTACGCGAGTTGCCTGCCGATCTAGAGACTCCAGTTTCCGTATATCTAAAACTAGGAGGGCAGGGACCATCCTTCCTGCTGGAAAGCGTTACCGGGGGAGAACAGGTAGCCCGTTACTCCTTCATCGGCGTGCATCCCAGCCAGGCTCCCACCTTGTTAGGCATTTCGGGTAAGGCACCTGCCCTCCCCGCCAAACCAATGTAAACATGTCCGCCGCGGGCACCCACAGGGGGTGTGCATTGCAAATCCCGCCCTCTCCGCCTTATAATATCTGTCAATGTGAGCTGTCAGCTATTTGCTTTAAAATGGTCTACCGCTTGGCATCACAAGGGTACTCGCCCGAAGAGCGGGCTCGTTCGAATCCCGCATGCTCGGCCTGCGGCCTCGGTACGCAAAGAACGACGCTCTCCCCGCCTCAATCATGACCCTGCGCGCCTACTGCCTGGCATAAACCTCGGTTGTCGAACCGTTTGAGTATGTCTTGCAACCTAGTAATATCATGTGGGCTTCATCATTTGGCGGGATATCCCAACGAGGATCAGGTTGGCAGGCGCTTTGCTGGCGCTGTTCTGCGGCATTTATCTTGTGTATCGAGAGCGGTAGGAAGCACCCGTGAAGGTCTGGATACTCGATATATGTAGGAAACAGGAATGTTTATGTCAGCGATTATGATTGAGAAGAATATCATGATGCCCATGCGCGATGGCGTGCGGCTGGCGACGGACGTCTACCGACTGGAAGGGGCAGCTCCTGCGCCCGTGCTCGTCACCCGTACGCCGTACAATAAAGAATTCACAGTCGCGGGTAGCAGAAGTACGTTCGATATCGAGCGCGCCGTGCTGTCCGGCTACATGGTTGTCATTCAAGACGTACGCGGACGGTTTGCATCTGAGGGCACGTTTGCGCCGATGGTTCAGGAAACAAACGATGGCCTGGACGCATTCGCCTGGGCGGCAGCGCAGCCCTGGTCGAATGGCGTGGTGGGCACGTTCGGCGGCTCGTACCTGGGCGGCACGCAGTGGCTGCCGGCGCGGGCACAGCCCCCGGCCTTGCGGGCGATGGCCCCGGCGATTACCTTTTCAGATACTTATGAGGGGAATTCGTATCAGGGCGGCGCCAAGGTCCTGCATGATCTGGCCTGGGTGGTCAATGCCATTGTTCCGGGCGAACTCCAGCGCCGCGAGGCGCGGGGTGAGGCGCTGCCAGATAATACCCGCCTGGATTATAACGAGGTGGTCGCCAATCCGCCCTATGGCGGTTATCCCTTGATCCAGGAGTTTGCGCCCTTCTACCTGCAATGGCTGGCTCATGCCACCCCGGATGATTACTGGGCTCAGCGCTCGCCCTGGTCCGGTTACGAGCAGATCCAGGTTCCGGCGCTCAATATCAGCGGCTGGTACGATATCTTTCTCTGGAGCACGTTCCAGAATTACATGGGGATGAAGCAGCGCGGCGGTTCAGAACGCGCCCGCCAGAATCAGCGCGTGATCTTCGGCCCCTGGACCCATGGCAACTTTAGCGGCAGTTTCCCCGAGCGTTCGTATGGCCCAGCCGCAAGTAGCCTGGCGATTGATTTGACTGGCATCCACCTGCGCTGGTTCGACCATTGGTTAAAGGGGGAGGACAATGGCATCAATCAGGAGCCGCCGGTGATGCTCTTCGTGATGGGTATTGATCGCTGGAGCACGGAGACCAGTTGGCCGCTCCCCAACACGGACTATCGCCCCTATTACCTGCACAGCGCCGGAAAGGCGAACACCTTCAATGGTGACGGCGCCTTGTCCATCGAGCCGCCGGGGGAAGAGCCGCCGGATGTATACCAGTATGATCCGGAGTGTCCGGTCCCAACCACCGGTGGGCAGGTCATCATACCCGGCGAGAATACCAGTGGGCCGCGCGACCAGCGTGCGGTTGAGATGCGCAACGATGTTCTCGACTACAGTACCCCGGTCTTGGGGCATCCGGTGGAAGTGACCGGACCCATCGACCTGCGTTTGTTCGTGGCATCTTCCGCGCGGGACACGGACTTTACCGGCAAGCTAGTGGATGTGTACCCGGATGGCCGGGCAATCATCCTGACGGAAGGCATCCTTCGTGCACGATATCGGAATTCATTCACAGCACCTGAACTGCTCGAACCAGAGGCGATCTACGAACTCCGACTCGACCTGTGGGCCACGGCGAATGTGTTCTTGCCGGGACACCGCATCCGCCTGGAGGTTTCAAGCAGCAACTTCCCGCGGTTTGACCGCAACAGCAACACGGGTGGTGATATTGCGCGAGAAGCGGCCAGCCAATTTCGACCAGCAATCAACAGCGTTTTCCATGATGCGGCGCATCCGTCTCACCTGCTTCTCCCTATCATTGAAAGATGATGCTTATACAACTGGTCAGCATGCTCGATTTGAAAGAGAGGAAAACCCCATGGAATATGCTCGCTTAGGAAACACGGGGATGAAAGTCTCGCGCATCTGCCTGGGCTGCATGAGCTACGGTAAGCCGGGTAAGGGGAATGAGATGGCGCTGGATGAGGAACAGAGCCGACCCTATATCCAATGTGTGCTGGAGATAGGGATCAATTTTTTTGATACTGCCGATGTCTACTCGGGTGGCATGAGCGAAACGGTGACAGGCGGCGGGCTGCGGGATTTTGCGGCTTCCCGAGATGAGGTGGTGATTGCCACCAAGGTGCATTCTCAGCGCGTTGGTAGCTGTGAGAGCCAGGTCAAGGCGCATGTTCGAGGTAACTTGAATGTTGGAAACAGCAAGGGATTGATGATTGAAGCCATCACCCAATATCTGCCTTATATGGGATTTCCAAGGACGTTAAACGCGATCAATTGTGTGAACGAGATGTGTTGAAATCGTTAACATCTAACCCAATTATTGATCCTGTCTATAATTTTCACCTGAACAAATCGAGTGTTACCAAACGGAGGATACCATGTACGAACGTATGACCGACAAAACCACCCAGCCATCCGATGCAGATATGATCGCCGTGATCGGGCTGCCCCTCGCCGATGCCTGGAACGCCTTACGACGCTTCCTGGTGGAAACCTACAAGATCGTTCCCATCTTCAATTCCGGTGGACAGAAGTACGGTTGGAATCTGCAGCACCGCATCGGGGGACGGCCTTTATGCGAAATGTACCCTGAACACGGTTCTTTTACGGCTCTAGTGATACTGGGAAAAGCCGAATTGGATCAAGCCTTGGGAAGGCTGGAAACTTTTGGCCCCACCGTGCGGCAGGCGTTAGTGGAGACGCCCAGGTTTCACGATGGCTGCTGGATGTACATCCGCGTGGCTGACCCCATAACTTGCCAGCGGGACGTGCAGGATATCGAACAGCTTATACTGATCAAGAAAAAGCCGCCCAAAGGAAAGATATCCAAAAGCTGAAGATAGAAAACCAATAAATTTTTAGCAATTGCTTTCCAGGCGCTTCAGATTGCCCTCCGCTGACCGGTCGGGAAACGCCCCGGAGGGTTCTTTTCTTTAGCTTAGCAGTTACGGATGAATTAATTAATTTAGGGACCAGAAACGCTGGGCTCAATCGTCAAAGTCCGGCTTCCTCACCAGCTCGCCCTGACCCAGTTCCAGGTCGCTCACGAAGCCTCCCCAACCGCCTTCGACCCCTTCTCTGACCGGGGCGGTCACGATCAGCAGGCGGACTGGAGCCTCGCTGCGGATGGTGTAGCCGTGCTGGACACCACGCGGCAGAAAAACAAAGCCGCCCTTCTCCAGGTCGAAGGTTTCATCTCCGCACCGGAAGGTAATGGCGCCTTCCAAAACGTAGAACATCTCATCTTCGGTGGGGTGGGTGTGGGGGTCAGGTTCCTCACCTTTCTTGGTTTCGTACTCCATGACAGCCGCGCCGCTGCTGGCCTGTATTTCGCTGGCTTTCACTGCAAAGTCGATGCCGAGCCGGTAAATCCATCCCTCACCTGCCCGCAGGGCGTAGGGTCTCATGCGATGATCAGGTTGGTGCATGCCAGCCTCCTTTATTGAGCGAAAAAATGCTCACGGATGAACGAGGATAAACACGGTTTTATTATTTGGATCATTTTGCGTGGTCCAGGAGGTGTGCGAAGCTTTTTTGATCTAAAACGAGATTGCTTCCCCTTCGCTGCGCTCAGGGTCGCAATGACAGTTGGATCCTTATGCTTCACCCAAGTTCGTACGAGCAGCTTATTTTTCTTGCATGGCTTTCACCGCCAGCTGTTTCATGTGCGCCAGGATGGCTGAAATCCCGTTCAGGCGTTGGAAAGAAAGCACATCCTGCAGTCCCATGGCGTAGAAAAAGTCCCCAGGGACTTTCAGGATTTGTTCGGGTGTAGCCCCGTCCAATCCCTCCTTCATCAAAGCTGCGAAGCCGCGCACCGTCGGCGATTCGGCCGGGACTTCGAAGTGAAATATCATCTTCCCGGACTGATTTTCAGCCTGGAGGAATACCGGCGTCATACACTCCGGGACAGAATCCATTTTGGAAAGATCCTCTCGCAGCCATTCGGGCAGGGGGGGCAGCGTTTCGGCATATTGGATCAGCAGCTCCAATTTTTCTGGCCCTTCGCACAGGCTGAAGTCGTCGACGATGGCTTGTAATGGTTTAGGAATGACGGAATCCATGAAACTCTTCTATAAACTGCTCGTTCAAAACGGTCTAGTAAAGGAGGAGACTGCCACGCTCACAAAATGCGTTCGCTCCCAGTGACGGATCAGGTGTGTCTGCCTATTTCTCAATCGGCACACCGACTAAATTGCCCCATTCGGTCCATGATCCGTCGTAATTCCTCACTTTGGGAAATCCGAGCAGGTATTTCAAGACGAACCAGGTGTGCGAGCTGCGTTCCCCGATCCGGCAGTAGGCGATGATCTCTTTATCGGAGGTGATCCCACGACCCTCGTATAGGGTCTTTAGCTGGTCGAACGATTTAAAGGTACTGTCGGCTTCGTTCACCGCTTGCGACCAGGGGATGTTCACGGCTCCAGGGATGTGACCGCCGCGCGTTGCGCCTTCCTGGGGGTAATTGGGCATGTGCAGCAGCTCACCGGAATATTCCTTGGGCGAGCGCACATCAACCAGGGGTTTGTGTTGCTTCAATTGGTTGAACACATCCTCGCGCAGGGCGCGAATGGATGCGTCCGGCTGGCGGGCTGTGTAGCGGGTGGGCTTGATCTGCGGGACTTCCTTAGTCCAGGGGCGTCTCTCAAGGTCCCATTTCGCCCGGCCTCCATTCATGATTTTTGTTTGCAGATGCCCGTAGTACTGGAACAGCCACAAGGCATACACGGCAAACCAGTTGGATTTATCCCCATAAAAAACCACTGTCGTGTCATTCGAAATTCCCAAAGAGGAGCACAGCTTCTCGAAATCGGCTTTACTGAGAAAATCCCTGCGGATGGGGTCCTGCAGTGTAGTGAACCAATCGACTTTGACCGCGCCTGGGATATGTCCCATTTCATACAGCAGGGGGTCTTCATTTGATTCAACCAGGCGGATGCCTGGATCATTCAGATGTTCTCCGACCCAATCGGTCTCAACCAATAGGTCGGGATGCGCGTAAGGTATACCCATAATTCACTCCTTTATGTAGATATTTATTATATTTATTATAAAATTATTGTTTGGTTCCGTCAAGTACGAATGGCTTGTCAGGCGGTTTGTCAAACAACTGTAGGTCTTACCCGCCGCCATGACCCCCAAACGAACGCCAGCACACCTCCGGACTCGATGGCTCGCCCCACCAATCTCAAGCCCTGGATTGAAAGGACTGTCTCAGCCACAACGCAGGCGATACCCAGGTTGAGCAGCGCGAAGGACAGCCAGATCAGAGCCTCATTGCCGCGCGGCGCTCCCTGCGGAAAGCGCGGCAGGATCCAAAAAGCCACTCCCAAAGCCAGCTGGATCAGCCATCCCACCAGCAGCAGCTCATAATGGACTGGCAAGTAGCGCCAGAGCATAGGAGCATAGCTTACCCCTTTTTCCGCCAGTATCAAAGCACCTAGCGTAAAACCAACCGCCAGGTAAGCCAGCGCCGCACGCACAAACCAACCGCTCAGCCTGGGCATGCTACTTTTCCTTCACCCGTCCCCAGGTGTTGATCACGAAAGCCATGCCACCCAGCCACTGCAAGGAGGCAGAGAGTACCAACAAAATGCCCCAAAAATACCCGGGCGGGTTCCATATAGCACTGATAGGCTCGCTGACCACGCGCAGCAGCAAACCAGCATTGAGCAGGGTGTAGGTGGCCCAGCCGAGCTTCTCGCTGCCGCGCGGCAAGTCGCGCGAGAATTTCGGAAACATCCAGAATACCACCCCGATGATCAGCAAGGTGATCCAGCCTTCGACCAGCAGGTGGATATAGACGGGGAAAATCCCTGGAAGATCCGATGCGGCTGAGAATATGCCAGCCATCAGTGCCAGGATAAAGTAAACCAGGGCGGTCTTGATGAACCAACGCGTCAAGGTGGGCATCTCAGCCTTTTCCTTTACCTGCCATCGGCAAAATCAGGCGCACAGCTCGCTCGTAGAAGAGGTAGTCCCAGGCCCAGTTGGTCAGTACCAACAAACGGTTTCGAAATCCGATCAGCTTGACCAGGTGCACGCCCAGCCACAGCACCCAGGCTGGAAAACCCGTGAAGGAACGCTGACCGATTTGCACAACAGCCGCGTTCCTTCCAATGGTAGCCAGCGTACCAGGATCACGGTAATGAAACGGAAAAGGTTCCCGACCTTGCATCTGGCGCAAGATATTTTGGGCAGCCATTTCCCCTTCCTGGATAGCCACCGGAGCAACCATCGGTAGCGATTGACCGTTCTCCTGAATGTACGCCAGGTCGCCTACGATATATACTTCGGGATGCCCAGGAGCCTGGAGGGTTGGCAGGACTTTGATGGTTCCGTTGCGCTCTTGTGGAAGCTCACTGGAGAAAGCGGGGGTTTCCCCACGCACGCCGGCTGTCCAAATGACGGTATCGGTAGGGATGACCTTCCCACCCTTCACATGCACCGCTTCTGAAGTGATCTGGCTGGCAGCCTCCTGGAGATGGACTTCTACCCCCATCTGCTGCAAGCGCAGCATGGCGTATGTGTGCAAGCGCTCCGGGAACCCGGTGAGCAGCCGATCGGCTGCCTCCAGGAGTAAGATATGCACCTCTCGAAAGTCGAGAGATGGGTAGTCTTTGACCAATGGGGTGCGGATCAGCTCAGCCAGGGCGCCGGAAAACTCCACGCCAGTCGGTCCACCACCCACGATGACAAAAGTCAGCATCTGCTGGCGTCGCTCGGGATTCTCTTCGCACAGGGCACGCTCAAAGCGGGTCAGGATGTGATTCCGGAGAATGACGGCTTGCTCTAATGTTTTTAATCGGAAAGCATGCTCGGCTGCTCCCGGCACGCCAAAGAAGTGGGGTACGCTTCCGACAGCCAAGATCAGGTAGTCGTAAGGAAACACGTGGTCGGTCGTCCTCACTTGCCGGGAGGAAAAGTCTATCCCGGTGACTTCATTCATCAAAAAGCGGATGTTGGGGTATCGGCGCAGGATGCTGCGAACTGGATAAACAATGTCTTCCGGCTCCAGCTCGGCAGCAGCTACCTGGTAGAGCAGGGGTAAGAAGGTGTGGTAATTGTTGCGGTCCAACACCAGAATATCAGCTTGCGTACGTCCCAGTGCGCGTGCTGCCCACAAGCCGCCGAATCCGGCTCCGATGATAACGATGCGCGGGCTTTCAGGAAGTGCCATGCTAACCGCTTGCCCCCAACTTTTTTTCCAGGTACAGCTTCAAGGCTGCGGCATTGTTGAGCTTGAGCTCTCGTGTGGAAAACAGTAAGCTGATCACGCCTTGCCGCGCCGCCTCCAGGAGCGGCTGCCAGGCCTCGGGCTGGCTGTCCAGCTCCACGAAGTACCGGCGGCAGAACTCATCCCATTTGGCGGGATCGTGCCCGTACCAGTTTCTCAGGGCATTGCTGGGAGCCACTTCCTTAAGCCAGCCTTCGATTTGAACGGCTTCTTTTTTCATGCCACGCGGCCAGAGACGGTCCACCAGGAAACGGCGACCGTCATCGGATGACACAGGCTCATAAATGCGTTTGATGAGGATCATAGCTCCATATTTATCGAAATAATGCTCATGGATGACTGCGATGAGTACATAGCCAGATTACGCAGATTTTTTGATCATTATGTGTGATCCACAAAGCGCGCGCAGCATCTTCAATCAAGAGTATATCTTCGAATAAGGTTTTGTCAACCAAGAAAGGTTCAGGTGTATGTCCCAATATTGGATGGCGAATTGATCAAAAAGAGCCCAACAGTGGACTGTTCTATCTACGAAAATCAGCAAACACCCGAGCCAGCGATTATTAAGGCATGGAGCATCCCGTTTTCGGATATTTTTCCTGGCAAAGTATCCAATAAGCTTTGTATAGCTAATAACAAGCCCAGTTTTGCGGGGAGCTCCGGGTTCTGATTATTTTTGAAATTACCAAATTTTCCAAGAATC
>Ga0153916_10000724_pt1 | contig 22648 bp, 21 predicted proteins | sample Opewatmetagenome_FD_109642 | JGI IMG/M metagenome (GOLD analysis project Ga0153916, IMG submission 109642) | Freshwater wetland microbial communities from Ohio, USA - Open water 3 Core 3 Depth 4 metaG | ecosystem: Environmental > Aquatic > Freshwater > Wetlands | place: USA: Ohio, Lake Erie...
AATACAACCAGGCTGCCAATAATAAGTGATCCATTAAACTTCCGCCTGGGAGGTCGAACCGTTTCACCATTCTCTTCGGGTAGGATAAATGTTGTGGGTTTGGGGACTTTAATTTCGATAGCAACGGTGGGTTTTACGGGAAGTAATCTTCTAGATTGGGTAGGAGTGATCGAGGTTGAAGGAGTAATCAGCCTAGCCTGGGTGGGTTTACCACGTTTAATTGAGCGTAAGGCTGATTGCGTGCTTTGACTGGTGGGATTGATTTTTAAGGCATGCTCCAGGCAGTCAATGACCTGGTCACGGTCGTTCACCAGGCGCGCCATTAACAACCAGGCTTGTTCGTTTACAGGATCGGCAAGTAATACCTGGGCGACCAGCCTGCGGGCAGTGACTTTCTCACCTCGCTGAAATGAATCTCGGGCTAGTCCAAGCTGATCAGGACTCATCCTAGCCCTCCAATGGATGAAACTTCATCCTGGACGCGCAAGCGCGGGTCAAAGATACGGACCAGGATTGAGGTGAGCAACTCCGTGGTGAGGAATAGCGCCCCAATCATGGTAATATCAGCTGCGACAGTGGGCGGGTCGAGAAATAATGCCGTAGCCCCCAGATTGGTACTCAAAACGTTCGGCACCAGAGTGGAGGCAAGTAAATTCCCCAGTCCGGGCCAGTTGAACAGCCATTCCACCACGATCAGCTCGCCGACCAGGATACGGAATGAGCCTGCAATGGATAAAATAATCGGTGCAATCACATTCCGCATAGCTTGGCGCCAACGAATGTCGTGCCAGGTATGACCAAAACTGCGCGCAGCGATAATGTACTGCTTCCCCAGCTCCCCCACCAGCATGTTAGCAGTCACCTGGGCAATCTGCACCATCGGACGGAGCATGAGTGCCAGGGCAGGCAAGATCAGGTGGTTATCCCACCCAAAACCGCGTATGGGGATGAGAGATTCACTATTGGGTCCACGCAACACGAGCACGAACACGATCACCAAAATACATAGGCTACCAATGTAAAAGCTCGGCATGGATAGACCGATGGTAGAGATGAAGGACATCCACGCGCGCACCCCCGGCGGCTGATTACGCACCGCCAGGATACCAAGAAGCAGACCGAAGATGATACTCAAGGTGATTGCGATCGCCAACAAACCTAAAGAAGCGACCAATGAATGCCCCAAGGTCTGGGCAAATGATTCGATCTGTGGACCTTGTTCAACCGGACGCAACAAAGATCCATGGAAGACATCCTGGATATATTGTGAGTAGGAATCAAATAGCGGAATTTGATTACCCACCTGCTCCCTGAGGTAAGGAGTACGAGCAGCACGAACCGGCCTGGCAATGTATGCATAAGAGAACCCCAGGAAATGGATCAAGATCAGGGCAACAGGTAGGATGGCGAGGCGACGAAGAACAAACCTAAGCATAATTTATTCTTAATTTAATATTTTCAGCCCACATTATTCGAAGTTGGAAGTGTGAATGAGATAGTAGTTCCCCTCTCCAGTATACTTTCTACAAAAACTTGGCCTCCCTGGGCTTCAACAATATGTTTAACGATTGCTAAACCCAATCCTGCACCTCCGGTGATGCGAGTACGAGATTTATCCGCCCGGTAAAAGCGTTCAAAAATATATGGCAAATGTTCAGGTGCAATGCCGATGCCCGTATCGCGCACACTTACTGCCACTAATCCGTTTTCACGGTGTGCTTCGATCACCACATCTCCTTTAGCAGGGGTATAAGCCAGAGCATTCTCCAATAGATTTCGCAAGACCTGCGCAAGGCGTTCTGGGTCGACATATACTAATGGAAGATCATCGGGAATGTTGGTTTTAAGATAGATACCTTTTGCGTCTGCTTCTTGCTGTGTGACGGTAATCGCTTTTGTAACCTCTCGATCCAGGTCTGTAGATTGTTTATTTAACCGCAGCTGACCAGCTTCAACGAGCGACAACTCCTGGAGATCATCCACCAAATGGCTTAATACCATGACTTCCTGATGTAAGGAGGCAATATTTTCAGGTGATGGAGCCAGCACACCGTCTTGTATGGCTTCCAGGTAGCCGCGCAGATTGGATAGAGGGGTGCGCAGCTCGTGGGCTACATCAGTGACCATGTTTCGGCGCAGCTGCTCCACCTGCTGCAAGCCATCCGCCATGGCGTTGAAGGCCTGCGCCAGATCACCCACCTCTCCCTTAGATTTCACCTTGACGCGCTGAGATAGATCACCATGCTCCATTTTCCTGGCTATATGGGTCAACTCATCAATTGGCGAGAGTATGCTTCGAGAGAAAATCAAAGTCAATACAACAGCCAACAACCCGGCAGCCAGGAGCGCTAAGAGAATTGACTGGTTCACTGAAGAGATAAACCGTTGTTGAGACTCCTGGGGACTGGGAATATCCAGGGGTTCATAGTAAGCCAAGATGGGTATACCTTCAACCATATAAGCTGCAAAAGGTTTGGATTGGCTAATATTAATCGTTTGTCCTACCAGCTTAAGGCTTGAATCAGCATACACTTTTCCATCCAGGTCAGCCAGGACAAAACGCGTTTGTGATGAAGAAGCCATATTTTCCATCAAGGCTTGCAAACCAGACCATATATCCTGTTCACCTGTATGTTGGACAACATATTCCTGAATATTCGCTATCTTTCGATCGAGGCGCAGGTTGCGATAGCGTAATATACCCGCAACTGAACGTTGATATTCACTGCGTGTAGTAAGGCTGGTATAGATTGCCATGGTGGCAAGAGCGACCCCGACCACGGCCAATAAGGAAAGGAGCAAGCGTACCCGCAGGTTATTCAGCATCTCTTATATCAAGCCTGGCCGCGGTGTTATTGGATACGATGGTGGCACTCCCGAACTTATAACCGACGCCGTATACAGTTTGTATATAGATTGGATGCTCTGGATTTACTTCAATCTTGTTACGCAGGTTCATGATATGGACATCCACCGTGCGCTCAAGACCGCCATAGTTATATCCAAATGCACCTTCAAGGAGTTCGAGGCGCGAAAATACCCTTTCCGGCTGACTGATGAGGATTTCCAACAGGCGGAATTCTTTTGGAGTGAGGTGAATTAATTCACCTTGAAGGCAAACTTGCCGGCGAAAAAAATCTATCGTCAGATCACCGCAATCGATGCGATTCGGTCCACTCTGCTTTTCCTCTGCAGAACGGCGTAAAACTGCTCTTAGACGCGCCATTAGCTCACGCGGGCTGAATGGTTTGGTCATATAATCATCCGCACCCAAATCAAGGCCGATAAGCTTATCCTGTTCGGTAGTTTTAGCGGTCAACATGATAATTGGGATGTCGGTCTCTGCCCGCAGAATACGGCAGATATCGAGCCCATCGATTTTTGGCAGCATTAAATCGAGGATCATTAAGTCAGGACGAAAACGCCGAACAGTCTCCAATGCCTGACGTCCATCATAAGCTACCAACACCTGGTACTCGTCTTTTTCGAGATAAAGTCTGATCAGGTCAACTGTCTTATGATCATCGTCGACGACCAATATAGTACGACTCATACGTTTACCAACTAATCCTGGGTCAGATATTAACTGAATAAAGTAATTCCAATCAGTATATCAAATGATTTTAAAGATTTCATGAAGTTTTTAATCTTTATAATTTTGGTTATATAGAATATGTCGCTTGAATAAGATTGATGGGGTAAAATGGTAGATTGTATGGTAACGGACATCATGATTCCCACTTTAGTCAATAGGCACCTGCGGCGTCTCGATATGCGACGCGACCTGGCTAAGGTGGCTGATTTGGTGGAGCTATGCTTTTACGATACGCTTGACCCCGAGGGGAAACAATACCTTAATGAAATGCGCAGGGCTGCCCAGAATCCGTCCTTCATTGGATGGGCAAGTGGCTTAATTGATGAAGCTCAAATGCCACCCTCCGGTTATGTATGGGAAGAAGATGGCCGGCTGGTGGGAAATCTTAGCCTGATACCGATCTCTGTGCAAGGGAAAAAAGCGTATATGATCGCCAACGTGGCAACACACCCAGAATATCGTGGGCGAGGCATTGCGATGGCCCTCACCGCTACGGCTTTGAAGCACTCCCGGGAGCATGGAGCTGCCAGCGTTTGGCTGCAGGTGCGCGATGATAACCCGAGTGCCATCCATATTTATGAAGTTAATGAATTCAAAGAGCGAATGCGTCGAACCAGCTGGTACAGTGGACCGGATCATGCCGAGCTACTCATCCCAGTGGGGGTAAGTGTTGGGAGGCGCCAACCGAGTCATTGGGCGTTACAACGCGAGTGGCTAAAACGTATTTATCCAATCGATCTTTCCTGGCATATCCCTTTCGATTGGAATTTATTCAGGCCTGATGTATGGGGAAAAATATATCGCATTTTCACAGTAGAATTTCTCCATCAATGGAGCGTGGAACGCAATGGCGAGCTGAAGGGTGTGTTAAGTTGGAGCCATTCCACAGAGTTTACCGACACATTATGGCTGGCAGTACCAGAGGAGATGGATGGTGACGCCACATTGGCATTATTATTTAAGGCACGAAAAGCAATCCGACAAGCACAACCATTAAGCTTGAACTTTCCTGCAGGAATGGCAGTCGATGTGCTAAGACAGGCAGGGTTCTACCCGCACCAAACATTAATCTGGATGGAGTACAAATTTTCACAATAGAAACCTAATAAAAATGTAGGTGAATCGTAGGGTAAAAGTCAGTCTGGATGATTGACTTTGCATTCATTTTGGCTTATACTGAATTTAACCGGAGAAGATACCGCTATGCGAGTTTTTCTCTCAAAATTGAATAGCAGCTGATGATAACCTAGGCACACGTTTATAAACGCGTGCCTTTTTGTTCAAAAATATGACCCATGAAAGGAGACAAATAGAAAGATATGGATTCAGGCTTGATCCGCAAGCGAGAAAAAGCAAAGCGCTATGCCGAGCAGCGTGAACGTATCCATGTAAAATCAATCTTCGTTACATTTGATGGGGATAACAACCCGCACATGGTGAAATATATTGATAATGCCTGGCAGTGTGATTGTGACTTCTTTAAGACGCGCCAGACATGCAGTCATACCATGGCATTGGAAATGATCCTGGAGGGTTGTTCCTGGGCGAGTTGAGCTCAGAAATAATAAATTGAATAGCTGCAAAACCCTGCGAGCCCAACAAGGGCTCGCTTTTTTTATAAATTCACCCGCTCATGGGTCAGGGTAATCGCCTCCTCCAAGGCTGCCTGGCGGATAGTTATGGGGAAACGATTATGGAGCGGGCTGATCCGAGCACCCAAAGCAGTTGATTTCCAGAATAGCCAAGCGAATGGCTTCATGAAGGTGCTTAGGTCGGCTGCTCGCCGGACCTCTTCCAGTGTAGCATCATCCCAACCACCAAAAAGCCCGTAGAAAAAGGCGAAGATTGGATAAGAAGGGAGAATGGCGATGGTAAGGATCAGGATACTGGTGACCTGATCCCCCCGCCAGATCAAACCGCCGATCCAACGCACCAGTGCATAGTGTGCAAGTCCTGCCAGGAAGGGGGCTCCCAATGATTGCCAGAAATAGAAACGCTGTGGAAAGCATAATTTATTATTCAACAGATAGGCAATGATATTTTTGGTCATCAAAGCGACGATATAAGCAATGATCAGGGCATTGATTTGTAAGCGGGCAATTAAGGTAAAGGCTAAGATGATGCGGATGAGTTGTTCCATTCCCACTAAAGCACCTTTCATCCAGGGTTTGTTGGCTCCCAGCTGTACATTATCGCCCACCCAGGAGGGGTACTGAATGATCCCCCAGATGAGTAAAGGTGTGCTATATTTGGCGGCTCGGACGAACTCCGGACCACTGGCTCCCAGGATGAACCTATCTGCCACTGCCAGCAGGAGCGCACCAAGCATGGCGCTGATCATTCCTCCCCACTTGTACCCCATCGCGGAATAGTATTGGCTAAGAATCTTGCGCCCGTGTGAAATCGCTTCGGAGATAGAAGGCATGAGGTTGTTGTAGAGTGTGGAAGTGACCTGGAAAGCATAGACGAAATTCTGGGCAAGTACCCAATTCCCCCAAACTTCAGCGGAGTTTATCAGATATGCCTGACTTATGATAATCTCTACAGATTGACCGATGCCCCAGGCGGCCGATCCAAGCATTTCAAACACCCCGAAACGGAAGGAATCCTTAATCACCGACCAATCGAAATGAGCCAGGAAGTACAGGCGAGCGTTATACCCGATACGGCGATAAAGCCACATGCCGAGTATAAATGTCAATAATTCGGCGGCATAGGCAGCCAAACCCATTCCGAGCAATCCACCCATCGGCGCTCCAAAGATCGGGTGCGCTTTTCCCCAGGCGAACATCAGAGTGACCAAGATCGGTTGAGCGATAATGGGAAAGATAACCGCCAATGCCAGGTCCAAAATCTGAGCATAGTCATAGCGCTGCAATCCAGTGAGGGCGTTGCGCATCACCTGGTAAAACCCAGGGATTTGGATAAAAGTGTGGATGATAATACTCCAGGCATAAATGGCATAAACCGTGCTGGGCAAGAGGGAGCCGGCAAGAGCTACCATGATAGCTACCTGAACCGCCCCCGAGAGTGCCTGCCACCAAACGAATACCTGCCCGTATTGGACAGCCCGCCGTGGATCATGGACCCGGTATTGGGATAGAAACTTAATAAAAGCAATGCCGGTACCCATATCGAAAAAGTTCCAGATCAGGGCAAAGAACTGGGTCACCCGGCCCCAAATACCGACGGCCTGGGCTGAGGGGAGGATGTACACTGGCAGAATCAGATTTTGATAGATGATGAGCGGGATGAAAACGAGTATGCCCAAAAAGAAAGCCATGAAAAAGCCTGCCAGCGGGCGGTGAAATCCGATATCTTCCCAATCCGTGCTGGCTTCACGGACGATAAATTTCTCACGGTCCGCGACGACTACATCCAAGGCTTCGGGGTGTCGAAGGCTATAACGGCGCACAATCCAAAATGACATACCGGAGATCAGGAGCAAACCCGCCAGGAGGAGGTACAGGACGACCTGATCACTGGTGTGGGGCACCGGGGAAGCGGGATAGCTGGCAAAGGAAAGGGGAGTGTGCCCAGATGAACTTTCCACGAGGTGATAGATGAGATAGTTGAAGTATGCCCATTCTTGAAATTGAGGATTATCAGCGTTGAGAAATGCTGTAAATAAATAAGCCTGCCCTGAACCGATGCTCATCTTACCCAAGACCGGTGATCCATCTTCAAAGCCGGAGATCAATGAGGTGAAACTCAAGCCTGAGAGCTGATAACGCTGACGCACCTGGGGGGCGCTGGTCCAGACAATCTGTTTCTGAACAGGGTCTGAGCCCGCAGAAGAGATGTTCAAACTTAAGGGATCTTCCCTCACAAGAACAGATACATTTTCCCCGAGCAATGAATTGATCTGTGATGCAACCAGGTCGGGACCGAGGATCAACACCAAGCCCGCCCCTTGGTTAAGACGCCTCAGGATGGCTTCTCCATCTGGAATCTCCCCATTAAGGACAAAAACATCCGTTGTGGAAACAGCTTTGCCCAACCTAATATTATGATCCAGGGTCAGGGCAGTAAGAACTGCGCCACTTGGTCCTGCATAATAGACATTGATAGAATTATCGGCGGATGCCTGTTTGGGTGATAAGAAAAGTAACGATAAAAGCAGCAATAATAATAAATATCGCAATGACAGTCTCAGATGAGTAGTTTTATACCGAGATAAAAGGCGAGCCATGATTAAATTGCAATCCACTTATCCGAATCCAATAAGTTTATAGTATATCCCTCTGCGGGTCAATCAATCATGGAGGGATTAAGGCGAGGAATGAAATCGATAGGATTATGCTATACTGTAGCGTGGCTAAAAATTAATCAACCTGACAAGCACATGGCGAGAAAACCGACCCCCACCAAGGTCATCCTTCCGCAGCGCCGCAAGGAGCTGTTCACCCGGCAACGCCTGATCAACCTACTGTATGACCTGCTGGATGAAAAACTCATCCTGGTGATCGCGCCGGCAGGTTATGGAAAGACTTCTTTACTCATCGATTTTGCCTATCAGGTGGATTTGCCCGTGTGCTGGTATGCAGTGGATGACCTCGACCAGACACCGGATCGATTTTTTACTTACTTCATAGCCGCACTGCACCGGCGCTTCCCCGAATTTGGAGAAACATCCAAAGCCGCCTTGAAGGCCCTCAACCCATTTAATCCTGATATTAACCAGCTTGTCTCGGTAATCGTCAACGATGCCTACGAACATATTCAGGAACATTTCCTGATCATTCTGGATGATTACCACATAGTTAGCAACGTCAGGGAAATCCAGGCATTCATCAATCGTTTTATCAACGAATCAGCCGAAAACTGCCATTTAATTCTCAGCTCGCGTATATTGCTCACCCTGCCGGACCTACCCCTGCTCGTAGCTCGCTCACAAGTAGGCGGCATCGGCTTTGAGGAGCTTGCTTTTCGAGCAGATGAAATCCAATCCTTTGTACTGCAGTATTACCATGTAACCCTATCCGACTCAGCTTCACAAGACCTGGCGCGTGACACAGAAGGCTGGATAACCGGTCTGATGCTCTCCGCTCAGGTAATGGGATCGGGAATGACAAACCAGATGAGGGCAGCCAGGGTGACAGGTATAGAGCTGTACACTTACCTGGCGCAAGAAATCCTGGACCAACAAACCGAGGACATCCGGGATTTTCTGCTGCAAACCTCATTTTTGGATGAATTCGACGTGTCGTTGTGTGCGTCAATCTGGGGGTCAGACGGGAATTGGCGGGCATTGATTAATCAGGTGGTACAAAATAATTTATTTGTTTTACCAGTAGGTGAGGATGGAAGGTGGCTGCGCTACCACCACCTGTTTGGTGAGTTTTTACGAGCACAATTCGAGAAGGAGAGACCGGACCAATTGGAAGCCCTGTTGCGCCGGATTGCGCACGTATATACCGAGCGCGAGGAATGGGCGCGGGCTTATTCTCTATACAATCGGATCAAAGATAATTCAGCCACTGCAGGACTGGTCGAGAAAGCTGGTCCGGCACTCGTCCGCAATGCACAAATTGCTCTATTGGCAAAATGGATCGACGCCTTACCTGTTCAAATCCTGGACTCACACCCGAGTTTGATCTCGCACAAGGGAACAGTCCTGTTAATCCAAGGTCAGGTGGAAAAAAGCCTGGATTATTTGAACCGGGCGGAAGCGGCCCAACGAGAAAATAATGACCGATCAGGTTTGGCACACACTCTGGCAAGACGCGCCACAGCTCAGCGCTATCTGGGGAGATACCAGGCCTCCATCAGTGATGGCATGGAGGCGCTTGAGCTCTCTGAAGGGGATACAGAATTACGTCCAATTCAAGCGGATGCTTATTGTACAGTGGGAATCAGTCTCCACCATCAGGGGCAGCTCACTGAAGCCCACGAAAAGCTGGACCAATCTCTATTATTGTACCAATCCGTCCAAGATGAGCAAAACACAGCCATGGTTCATATGGAATTGGGGATATGTTGCCAATACCAGGGGGATACGCCCCAGGCAGTGAAACATTATGAGCAGGCACTTGTATATTGGCAGAGTGTCAGGAATACCACCCGGCAATCTTTCGTCTTAAATAACCTAGGCAGCCTGCACCATTTATCCGGCAATTATATTGAAGCCGCCAAATTATTCGAACAAGCGCTGACCCTGGCTAGAAGTAATGGAATCCTGCGCAGTGAGGCTTACTTGTTGTTCAACCTGGGTAACCTGTATGCCGATCTGGAGGCACATGATAGCGCCAGGGATGCCTTCCAGAAAACACGTGACGCTTGTCAGACATTAGCTGACCATTTCCTGATGCTCAATATCGACCTGGCAGAATCCGCCCTGGCCAGGCGCGAGGGGGAATATTCCCACGCCAATGCATATCTCCAATCAGCACAGAAACTGGTCCAGAAAAGCCATTCCAGTTTTGAGACCAGCGTATGGGCGATGGAAGCCGGGAGCCTGGCTCTAACACAAAATAATGTTCAAATAGCATTGAAGCACCTATCCGAAGCCTATGCAATTTTTAACAAGAGCGGACAGAAGCTAGAAGCTGCCAGTGCAGCCCTGTTGTTAAGCCGGGCTTATTCGCTTGATAATGACACACAAATGGCGCGAACTATTATGGACCAAGCGCTGCACCTGGTAAGTAATTTAGCTAGCATCCAACCATTGGTGGTGGTGGGCAGAAGCACCAAGGAAGAGCTCAATGAATATGCAGGAGACGGAAATATCGGCCCTGCAGCGGTTAAACTGCTGGGCAGAATTGAAAATTTTGAGAGGCAAATACCTTCGTTGCGCCGTCGATTACGCCCGCATGCTGCCACAGTGTTACTCATCCCACCAAAATTGAGTATCTTCACATTTGGCAGGTCTACGGTGAAAGTCGATGGCAAAGCAGTGACCACATACAGCTGGGTCAATCAGAAGCGAGCGCGGGAGCTATTCTTTTTCCTGGTAGCACACGCCAATAAAGGCATGACCAAAGAAGAAATCGGGGTAATATTATGGCCCGAAAGTTCATCGGAGCAACTCAGGCTGCAGTTCAGAAACACACTCTATTATGTGCGTTATGCCCTTGGTCAAGAGGTAATCCTCAGCAGTGATCGCCATTATTCTTTCAACTTGGATATGGATTACAGTTACGATGTGCAGGAATTTGAGCGCAAAATAGAGCAGGCGGAAAATTCTGAAACACAAGTACGGAAGATCGAGCTCTTGCAGGAGGGCATGAATCTTTACCAGGGTGAATTTTTCCCAGAAGGGGAGGGTACCTGGGTGATGACTGAGCGTCAGCGATTAGCCCAGTTACACGAGCATTCCCTGCTGACTTTGGCACAGCTCCTCCTGGAGAAAGGTGAGCCAAAAACGGCATTAATTCACCTACAGACGGTTCTGGCAGAAAATCATTGCATGGAATCGGCGCATCGCCTGGCGATGCAGGCATATGCTGCCCTGGGAAATCGGTCAGGAATTGCCAACCAATATGAACAATGCAAACAGATATTAAGGGATGAGCTTGGGTTAGAACCCTCACCAGAAACAACCCAGTTATATAAAATATTGCGTTAATTTTTTGAATAAAATGGCGAAAAAAACCCTTTATTGGGCTTTTTTTTAATCTTTAACAGACTGTTTAGAGGACATGATTGTGTAATAATATGGAAACCAAGATCGTCCAAATACTATTCTTTAAGAGGAGATATTCAAATGAACACCTGCCTTTCTGTAATCTATTTAAAGCTCAATCAGATCGATTCCCGCTCCATCCGCATGGCACTCATGGTCCTGGCTTTCTTAGCCTCGGGTATTGGTATTTTAGGCCTGCCCATCCATGGTGATGTGGGTTCATAGTCATCCACAGAAGATATCATGATCATTGAAAATCAAGCAAATTTGTCGCAATCCTATATTTAAAAACTGAGGTAAATCTAATGTTAATCATTGAATCACCTATCATGGAAGCTAGTGGACAGCTTGATTACCCATCCCGCAATGACGAATTGAACCGTTTGCTCAGTGCAGCAGTGGTCAGTAAAAGCTTTTGCAATATGCTGCTCGTAAATCCTGAAATTGCGGTGGTAACTGGGTATCAAGGCGAGTCATTTACTTTAGGCGACGAGGATCGGAGTTGGCTTTTTTCAATGCGATCAACCAGCCTGGTTGATTTCGCCGCCAATATGGTCACCTACCAGCAGAAACTTAGCCAGGAATTCCCGGTGAAATTACCACTGGAACCTGCGCATCAGCTTGTGAGAGTGAACTGATCTGATAAATATTTTATTATCCTAATTTTATAAGGAAGTGCTTATCTGGACACCGATTTATTGGTGAGGGAGATATCTCCCCGCTTTAATACTTTGCTTGACCAAATTCCTGGCATGGTATACCAGTCTAGGAATGATTTGAACCACACCCTCGAATATGCCAGCAAAGGCTGTTATGCTTTGACCGGCTATCAGGCAGAGGATTTAGTTTTGAACCAGATCATCCCCTATGGGGATTTGATCTATCCTGATGACCGGGATATGGTTTGGATCAATGTACAAAATGCGGTACTCCAACGAAAATCCTTCGAGTTGGTATACCGCATCTATACCCGCAGCAGACAAATAAAATGGATACGGGACCTGGGGGCAAGCTCTTCAGCCAATCATGGTAGCCAGCAATTAGTGGAAGGGTTTATCACTGATATTACCGACTGGAAGTTGGCTGAAGAAAAGATTCAGCGCCAGGTATGTCGATTCCAAGCTTTGCGTGCGATCGATTTGGCTATCTCAACCGGACCCGACCTGCAATTCACCTTGGGAATCCTGCTTGAACAGATCATGACACAAGTCAATGTAGATGCTTCAGCCATCCTACTTCACCGAAAAGGGACCCCGCTGTTGGAGTACGGTGCAAGCCGAGGATTCAGGACGGAAGCACCTCTCCATGCAAAGATATTCATAGGAAGAGGGTTCGCGGGTATGGCGGCTTTGACCCATAATACGATCCATATTCCCGATCTATCGGTCAATTCTGGTGCAAGAGATCAAGTGCTCCCCATTGAAGCAGAGGGATTCAAGGTCTATTATGGTTTTCCTTTGATTGCCAAAGGACAGGTGAAGGGTGTGCTGGAGGTCTTTTCGCGCACACCCCGCTCGGTTGACCAAGACCGGTTGGAATTTCTCGAAGCTTTGGCTGGGCAAGCTGCTATCGCACTCGACAATTCGTCGCTGTTTGAGCAGCTACAAGATTCGAACAGTGAGCTTTCGGTCGCCTATGATGCCACCTTGGAGGGCTGGGCGAAGGCGTTGGAATTGCGCGATCGTGAGACTGTGGGACATGCCCACCGGGTGATAGAAATGACCTTGCAAATTGCGAATAGAATTGGGATTCAGGGCGAAATTCTGCAACATATCCGGCGTGGCGCGCTCCTGCATGACATCGGCAAGATGGGCATACCGGATTCGATATTATTAAAACCAGGCCCGCTCACCCCCAATGAATGGGAAATCATGCGCCAGCACCCGGTGCATGCATATGAGATGCTGAAGACCATTGATTATCTTTCACCTGCTTTGGAAATCCCCTATTTCCATCATGAGAGATGGGACGGGAATGGATACCCGCAAGGGTTGAAAGGCAAGAATATACCCTTATCGGCACGTATCTTCGCGGTGGTGGATGTATGGGATGCACTCACTTCTGACCGCCCTTATCGACCCGCATGGTCTGAAGATCAAGTGTTGGAGTATATTGAAAGAGAATCAGGCAGACATTTTGACCCTCAAGTGGTGAATGCTTTCTTCGGTCAATAATGTCTAATCAGGATAAAACACGGCGCACTTAGGAAGAAGTGCGCCGTATTTATAATATACATCACCAACCCATTGGGGATTTTGTAACCAAATTACCCCAGTTACTCTAGGTGCCCACAGGCGGGTTGGTAGACCCGTGAGTATTGATAATTTACTTTTTCTTTAGTACAGGCAGCCCGGTCTTGCTTTCGGCAACCATATAACCCTGCGGAACAAGATCTAAAGCACCCGCTTTCTGGGTTTTTGCAAAGTAATAGAGATGTTGTTTCTTTCCACTCTTGAGGACACGTGTCGTGGCATGAAGGAAATAAGTTTGCCCCTTCGAGTTTTTAAAGCTGTATGCCATGGATGTGCTCCTTTCTTCTCATCAGGATGAAATGAGACAAATTTCCTAAGCAAGGTAGCTCGGATGGATTAATCATACATCATTTACCTGTAAAATGGGGATTAAATAAGCATGAGTATTTCAGGTGATTTAAATCAAACCTAAGGTCTCCGTATCGGTCCAAAACCATGGGACTCGGGTTCTTGGAGCCACGCGGTGATTTTTGCATAACCCTGAATTAAACCCCTAACAAGATGGCACCCAGCACGAATGGAAGCAGGGTCAATAACGCCAGGAATGGGCTGTGACCACTGCGCTGATTTTTACTATCCCAATTGAACAAATAGATTGCCAATACAAAAGCAATCACTCCACTGGCGAGTAGAATAAGCAATGCCCAACGGGGATCAAAGGTAGGTGCCAGTCCGAAGGCTAAGCCCCGCCAGGCATTCATGGCATAACTGGTAGGCAGGAGTAGTGAAATCCGGTATAAGCTGGCTGGCAACATGTTGGAAGGGATCATCAGGCCACCCAGGATCATGGAGGGTAAAAAGATTGCTTGGCTGAATAAAACGATGGAGCGCGAATTAGGTGAAACGACCCCTATTAACATACCGAGGCTAGCCATAGTAAAGGCAGTCAGGAGTAATATCAATACAAAATATCCCCAATTTACCGGAATGCCCGCTTTGAAGAAAGGTCCAGCGGTAAAAGTGATGATGATAGAAACCAGAATGATGTGCACCAAACTGGTCAATACCGGAATCGTGATGATTGAGAGGGCTGGAATACCATTGATCTTGAAACTGCGGAATATCCCAGCTTCACGTGATTCCACCACAGGGTTGGGTAAACCCAACAAGGTACAAGCCATCATTGCCACAAGGATCATTGCAGGAATCATCGTGGGGGCAAAAGTTGGATTTAGTCCGGTCATGAGTAAGCCCATTAATACATAGAAACCTAGTGGAAAGAGATAATTCATCAACAGGAGGGTTTTATCGCGTAAACCGGTTCGAAAATCGTACATGAAATGGTGGAAAAAAGCGGTCATGACTTGTCTCCATTCGAGAGGTCGGGTTGGGTGATTTCTAGAAAACGGTCTTCAAGCGAGGGGCGCTCTACGCGCAGATCAACCAGATGGTCATCTCTTGCTTTGAGAAAATCAAAGATGGCTGGTACAGTCTCCCCCTCCTCACGACTGTAATAAATCGCATATTCATCCTTGATGATCTGCTGTGATACTGCCGGGAATACCCCCGCATTCTGCAACAAGCTGCCAGCCTCTGAGGAGACCGAAATCTTAACCAATCCACTACCAGTAGCAGTCAATTGGGTGGGACTTCCCGTGGCGGCAATCTTTCCTTTAAGTAGGATGGCGACCCGATCAGCCATTTTCTCAGCTTCGGCCATATCATGGGTGGCAAGGATGATCGTCGTACCCTTGGCCCGCAGCTCGCTCATCACCTCGTGAAGTTCAACCCGTGAGCCAACGTCCAGACCGGCAGTAGGCTCATCCAGCAAAACCACCGGCGGGTCATGAGCAATGGCTAAGGCTAACGCAAGCCTCCGTTGTAATCCGGTGGAGAGGGTGGAGAATTGAGCCAATTTCTTGTCACCCAGGCCGAGACGCTCGAGCAAATCATGCCGTGGAGCTACCTGGTGGTAGGCACAGAAAAACTCCATCGCTTCGTGGGGGGTCATGCTCCCTGGAAGGCCGGAGGACTGCAGCTGAACGCCGATCATGCTGTGTAATCTTTGGGGCTGCCGGGTTGGATCAACCCCCAAAATACCTAACGAGCCGCTACTAGGTTGCCGTAATCCCTCCAGACTTTCCATGGTGGTGGTTTTACCCGCTCCATTGGGTCCGAGCAGGCCAAATATTTCTCCCTGCTGAACTTGAAAGCTGATCCCATCCACTGCGACCGTTTCTCCATAGGCTTTGCGAAAATCCTTCACCAGTACAACATCCTCTTGCATAAATAACCTCCACTTCTCGAAGTTGATAATAATAACCCATTTTATCAAATAAAACAATCAGTCAATCCATGATTCAACTGGTGATTTACCGATTTCCTGGCTTGGTGCCCGATGACGTCCGATGCGTCGGTTGTGTGTATCCAGTCTAACGTTGCCCTGCCCTTCCAATTCTTGGTGGTTCCAAGAATATTCACCATGAAGTAATCTCTATATGTTAAAGCTACCGCCCCCCAAAAATTTATTTTGGGGGGCGGTATTTATTTTATGTCACCAATTATCACCTGGTGAGTAAACCTCGGAACCCATTTCCCCCTTCCCTATCACGGATGCTTACGCACCCAAAACGTCGCGTGCTATAGACCAATTTCCCCCATAGCGTCTAGTCTAATGAGTCATGCGGGTCAAGGTCTTACCAATGTCCGCCAGCAGCTGTGGCGATCTTTGAGCAATCCATTCCTTCTGCACTGTCTATATATGTACCATGGTAATCTTTTTTACTTCTTCTAGAGAATTCCTCTTTACCACGTAGCTACAAATTGCTCCTAAATCCTTGTATTCAAATATTAACGTACGCTATCTCCAAATCAACTTATTTAAAATAGAGATCTTATTCTGCTACAGAACCGATTTAGTATAGACAGGTTCATTCATGACTATAATACTCCTAATTATCCTATTTGTCAAATAAGGAATCCATTAACGAAGATTGCATCCTACTCTTGGAAAGCCTTCCAGTCGGTGTGATCATAAAATTCTTGGGAGAAGCGAGCTGACCTCGAAAACATCAGTAAAGATACAATAATTTCTCAGGATCTTATTAGGACAAATATCATCATAATTATGATATAGTGGATGGGTTTAAAGCAAAGTAGGTGCATGAAACTAAAAGCAATTCTAGAATATAAATCACGAGGAGTTAAATATGGAGAATAATATTACAGTTCATGACGCGACCAATCGGGGAAACAACCTGCTGATCGTCGGTCTCCAAACATTCACCGCCATTGGACTGCTCGGGGAAATTATTCGTGAAACCGAGCTTCGTGACAAAGGTGATGATATCTTTATCGTGCTGTTAGCACTTGCCTCGATCATCTGGTATTTCACAGGTAGAAATCGATTCAAACTATCATGGTTCCCATTTGTCTTACTGGCAACAACTGCAGTTGTGAAGGTGGGGACTCTTATCTACGAGTTCAATGATCAAGTGGCTGTTGGAGATGAGCTGGGGCTCGTCTTACCCCTTGTGGTGATGACGATCGTTACCGCGATTACGATTGCCCGAGCGCACCGTGACCAGATGCGCATGGTCACACCGCAAGCACCTGAGATGATGCATTCTGGCGATTAACAACCACCCCCATGGACTCTTCCATGGGGGTGCTTCTTTATGTGACTAAATCAGGCGATGATTTTCGAAAAATCGCCCATATATTATTCTACACTATGGGAGCAATTAGTGCTGAAACCGGGAAGCCGGAGCCACCTTTAGGATGGGTTGCTTTGCGTCAAAGCCAGCCAATTTTCGCTGCTCCAGCGTGCGCCCCAAAAGGCGCTCAATCGTGCGGATCATCGGCAGGTCGTCCTGTGTGACGAGAGTAAGGGCAGTACCCTGCCTGGCCATGCGCCCTGTACGCCCGATGCGATGGGTATAAGCATCCGCAGTATCTGGCATGTCGAAGTTGATTACATGTGAGATCTGAGATACATCGATTCCGCGAGCGGCGATATCTGTGGCTACCAACACCTTGATCCGTCCGGTGCGGAAGCTATTCATCGCCTCCTGGCGCCGGTTCTGAGACAAGTTGCCCTGCAACGAGGTGGCGGGTAATCCGGCTTTGACCAACTGCTCGGCGAGCTTTTTTGCCCGGTGTTTCGTACGGGTAAAGACCAGGATCTGACCACTGCCTGACTTGCGGAGTAATGCCAGCAACAGCTCGGTTTTACGGGTTTGATCCACCGGATACAGCATATGTCCGATCGTCTCGACCGGGCGGGTTACCCCCAGATCAACCTTTACCGGATGATTAAGAAGCTCATTTGCCAACGAGCGGATCTCGTCTGGCATGGTGGCTGAAAACAACAGCGTCTGGCGTTGGATGGGTAAGGCGGCGAGAATACGGCGGATATCTGGTAAAAATCCCATATCGAACATCCGGTCCGCTTCATCGATTACCAGGATCTCAATCCGACTCAGGTTAACCAGCTTCTGTCCCATCAGATCCAACAAGCGACCTGGGCAAGCAACCGCAATTTCTGCCCCTGCTCGCAGCCCTTTTATCTGAGGTTGGGCGCTAACGCCTCCATAGATGGTTATACTGCGAAAGCCGGTCTGATGTCCGAGTATCCCAATATTGGTGTGAGTTTGTTCGGTCAATTCACGTGTAGGTGATAGGATGAGGACACGCAGCTTGCCGCGCGGACCAACAAGCAGATGTTCAAGGATGGGTAATACAAAGGCCGCGGTTTTCCCGGTGCCAGTTTGGGCTAAGCCCAGTACATCGCGCCCTTCTAAGATTGGCGGGATGGTATGAAGTTGTATAGCAGTCGGAGTGGAATAACCAGCAGCCGATATCCCCGAATTGATCTGGGGATGAAAAGCAAACGAAGTAAAGTTCACAAAAGGTCCTTTTGGCACAAGATTGAGCCAAGGCGAACCCCAGCCCGTCCGCCTCCATTTTGGATAAAGTTTATCCATTTCGGAAGCGGACGCAGGATTATACCACATAAAAACAGTATAATTTCCGATAGTATTCAAGCATGATGATTTGATCCAAAGATTATCCAATCAGTCATGGCTGATAATATTCTTTCCCTAAATGATAGGCTTCCTGTAAGTATTTCCGCCTAACTTCATCACCCACCGCACTGACAGAATAGAAGTATTTATGTTCTACCTTTTTTACCCCAGGATAGCGAAATCCAAAGTCATCTATCAGCCTGGTCATAGCTTCTCGTAAACCATCATCGTATGCCCGCTCATCGAAAAGAGTCGTGCTAATGAGCAAGGCCTTATCGTGTTTAAATAGCGGAACCCGGCCTTTGATGTCACCCTTCCAGCCCTCTGGATTGAGAGAATAAGCAAAGCTGTAAGTGAAGACCCGTTCAATCCAACCTTTCAGGATCGCCGGGAGACCCACGAACCAAACCGGGAAGATAATCGCCAAGCCCTGGGCTGCAGCGATTTTTCGCTGCTGTTCGACCACGTCCCCGGGTCTGAACTTGCGGATCATTTCCGCCAAATAGGCAGCATCCTTATTACGGATCCAACGCTGCAGAAAGAACCTCTGGATAGCACCTCCGCTGTTTTCAAGGATCATGCCTCGGAGTGTATCCAAAGGGAAATTTTCGTCCACCCAGCTGGGGTAATCACGAGGCGTCAGGACCGGGTTAAAGTGCATGGCATAGAGGTCAACGACCTCATTGGAATGACCGGCGTCCTTCAAGCCAAGGGTAAATTGCTCCAAAATGGCGTGGCAAAACGATCTGGGGTTAGGATGTGCGTAAATGGTCAAGATATTCATCGGTTTTTCCTTTCATAAAATTTACACATCCATTTACGTTCACTCCGTTCGCTTCTAATTCTTTCATCATTTGTGCCCACTCATCCCAAGTACATCCGCAGCTTCTATCCTAACTAAGCGATTCGGAAGCTGCATGGGCTGGATGTTTGAGCTATTGGGCAGAGCCCTCTTTCATCTGGCTTCGTAAGAAAATGAATGTTCCAAGGACGAAACCTATCGTCTCGATGAGAGAAATGGCGTAACTGCCGAATCCACCCTGAAATGACAGGAGAAACAGGAGCGGCCGGCCGAAACCACCCACCAACCCTGCAATCACAAATGACCAGCTTGAGATTTCCTTTTGCTGCCTGCTCAGGTTCAGCCGGTCGATGCAATAACCGAAAAAGAAATTTACAAAAGCCAGGAAAACTCCATAGGCATGTAGTACTTTCCAGGACTGGTATTGGGCATCGGTCAGCATTGATCCCCCTAAAAGATCCACGGTTAGTGGAATACCAATCACGGCGCCAAGGATTATAAATAACACGGTGCCGAAGGCAATATTCTTCCTACCTACATCTACATTAGCAAAAAGTCTATCCATATCCAACGCTCCTTTCAATATGTTTTTAGTTTGTAAGGTTTCAAGCCTGGGCCAGTATCTGCTGGACCTTCTCAGCCACTTTCTCTGCAATCATCTTGCATCTGGTTATGCAATCACCTTCTATATAATTGCTAATACCATTCGAGTCAGAAAAATCACATTTCGTAATTGCCTGACACTGGGTGCTACCAAATTCTTTTGTGAACCACTTGGAAAGCTTATAGCCACGGTTCATACTCCGGTTGAACTTGTTGATCTTCTCATCGAAGGCATACCCGCCGATGGTCATGATGGCAAGTAGCCGGATGACCCGTAGAGGGCTGTCTTCGATTTCACCAGCCCTCAAGCCAATCGCCATCACACCCGCGGTGAAGGCGCTGCAAGTGCGTCCCATGAATAACGTCCCTCCTATGAAGGCGGAGGTGGCATCGAAGAGCTCCTTATTTCCGTCAGGGGTGTAGCCAAGATGGACGAGCACTGCTTGGGCACAGTGGAAATTATAATCGATCAGGTGCGAGTACAGCCTAGAGTATCCGGCCCTTCGCGCAGGAGGAATGGGTTCCCGGTGGTTGCCATTGTTAGCTTCCATAAAGAGCCCAGGTGAGCGCAGCACCGGCGGGATGCAATGCCTTGGAAAGTGGTCATTCCCACGAATCTCACGGCATCGAAGGGTATGATGACAGGCGAGAAAGTCCATGCACAGAGCGTGACCTCTATCAAAGATTGCCGGCAGACCACGCTCGATATTGCCCAGGCCGTAGTGAGTGCCCAACAGCACCAGTGGCGAGGTGACGCCGCCACATTCAAAGCCGGTGTTGCCGATACCTCCTGGCATCCCGGCGCTGAGCCTGATCAGCCATTCCTGTTCGGTGGAAGAGATGTCCAGGATGGTCTTCATTACCGTCGGTGCGCAGTGGCCCATCCTTATAAGGTTGGCGAGGGCATATCGGTAATACTCCCACCTTGGATTTCTATCGTTCTTCGGGTTTATTTTTAGATTTTCCATAAGATTTCTATTGGTCCTTCTGAAGGTAAATTTCTTCCCAAGAGTAACAAGCTGTAAATCTATGCTTCGCTGATACGCCCATTTCATATTTCCGGTTTATTGGTTTTGTCTGCCTGGCAACCCGGGGACGAGCACGATCACCCCCAGCACGATCAGTAAGATGGAAAAGATGGGCAGCTCGAAAGGCAAGCTCAAGAGAACCCCCAACAGTTCCAATCCACCCCAAACGAGCGCCAGGATGCCAATGGTAATTGAAAAACGATTGACGGGAACACCGTATCTCGAGCGAGCTACATTAACAATGATCAAGATCAGGCCTAATCCGATTACGATGGTGCCATTTGGCAGGGAGGTGATCAGCTCGGTGATGCCCCACCAGATTAATAAAGCACCCCAGGTAATCGCTTCTAAACTACGGTTTAGTGTTTGTGTGTTGTTCATATTGACTCCTAGCATTTGATCCTTTCACTTCATTTACGGATAGTAAAGTCAAGTTCAGGCGGCCAAGCTTGTTTAACACACCCATAAGAGCTGCCTGATCAACAATGGGTCCAAATAGAATCATCTGTCCATTCTCCAATAACTTCACCTCCAATCCTTCCAACCATTGCGACCAATTGCTATCCAGATGGCCTTTGACATGAATTTCAAAAAATCTTGCCTCGGAACTGCCGGATAGCTGGTTCTGGGCTTCGTCTTTCGACGAGAATAAGCCTGATTTATCCTTTTCTCCTTCTTTTGCCATATTTTCTCCTGCTTACTATTATGCAGATTACAGAGAAAAATTCATCGACTGAAGGTTGTAGTAAGGGTCGTAATTCGGGTTGCATTTCTATAGGAGATATGATAAAAAAAACCGGCGGCTGATCCTAAATCGCCACCGGTTTCTATAGCAAACGATCTCGCTATTCAATTAGTCAAATAGCTTTAACTCTTTTCCAAGAGAAATTGCCTGGGTCCGATTTTTGGCACCAAGCTTGGAATAGATATTGCTGATGTGACGCTTCACTGTGGGTATGGAGATTACCAATCTATCCGCGATGTCCTGATTGGTGCATCCCTCCTCGATGAGCTTTAATAATTCCAGCTCACGTCTCGTCAATGGCTCGATCAGCAGCTGGGAATGCGGCAAGGCTTTACTGGAATCCGCTCCCAAGTGGAATAGCAGCTCTGATAAGTAGCTACCTCCAACCTGATGAACTTTAGCCTGGTAAAGAAGCTTCGCCATAGGATCGCCTTCGTCCAGAAAGACACGCAGGTATCCCTCTGGCTGAGCAAGCATGAGAGCTCTTCCCAGAATGACCAAAGCTCGCTCCGCTTCATTTTTCGCCTGATAAACGAGCGCCTGAAGAACCAGGATCTCGATAACTCGTCCAACTCTATTACCGGCCTCGGCTTTGTGAAGTAAACGTTCACTCAACCTCAGAGCGTGATTATATTTTCTTTGGGCCAGGGACAAACGCAAAAAAACCAAATATATGGGCTCAAGCAGGTATGGGATTTCAGCTTCCTCAGCGATGTTACCCATATTGATGCCAGTTCTCTGAATGAGATGAGAGGCATTCTCCAGATTGCCTTGATTAATTAATAAACGCGCCAATGCAGATTTCACCCAGATGGAATACCTGGGAGCAAGATCGTACCCATTCACCAGCTGCTCTGCGGCTTGAGCTGCAACTTGCGCCTCTTCCGGATGGGAATGTAGATGCTCTATGCGTGCCAGTTGGGCATAGCCGACCGCCTGCAGATCCATATTTCCCCACTGCCTGCAGAGGGCGAAACTCTGTTGAGCATACTGTAATGCGTCTTCCAGATGGTTCCATTCGTAATAGACCTG
>Ga0153916_10000726_pt1 | contig 22630 bp, 21 predicted proteins | sample Opewatmetagenome_FD_109642 | JGI IMG/M metagenome (GOLD analysis project Ga0153916, IMG submission 109642) | Freshwater wetland microbial communities from Ohio, USA - Open water 3 Core 3 Depth 4 metaG | ecosystem: Environmental > Aquatic > Freshwater > Wetlands | place: USA: Ohio, Lake Erie...
CCACCGGTATGCCGAGGCGCTGCTTGAGATCGTGATCCGGCGCGATAGCGCCGAACGCCGACAGGTCGATGCCGTTGTAGATGACTGCGACTTTTTCAGACGCCACCTTTTCCGCCGACACAGTCAACTCCTTCACCGGGCGCGAATTGGCGACAATTTTTCCGGCGAAACGGTCGGCGATCCGCGTCGCCAAGAGATAGCGGCCGATCATCCATTCTCCGTAGTCGCGCCGGCTGCTCACGATGTGGCGCAGGCCGGCCAGCCACGCCGCCATCACGCCGATCACGTTGGCAACGGGGAAAAACGTGTGCACCACGTCCGGTTTGCGCGCGCGCAGAAAACCGACGAGCCGGATGATGTTGCGGTACGCCTGCAGACTCTTGAAGCGGTGAATCTCGAAGACGGCGATGTCGCAGCGTAGCGATGCCGCGTTTTTTTCCAGCCATGGATGATTCCTCAGGCACACGAGGGTAATCTCGTGCCCGCGCGCGGCCAGGCCGTTCACCATCTTGATCAGCTGGTTCTCGGTCCCGGCCTGGGCCGTGTCGAGAACATCCACGATGTAGGCGATTTTCATGGGCTTCTTCATCGTCGCGAGGCGCAGGCGATCAGTTCTGCACCGCGTCCGGTTTCCGGGCCGGCTTGATCAGGCGCTTCAGCCGCTGTTTCAGCCCGAACCCGGCACGACTCAGTCTCCCACCGGCGGTGGAATTGAAAACGTTCGCCGTCAGCAGCGGTCGCACCTGCGAGGTCCAGTCATACTTGTATGCCTCGTTTCCCTGGAGCAGGTTGTACTCCACGCATCCACGCGCATACGCGTCCTGGATGCAGTCATGCAGGATGACGCTGCCCGGACCGAATTGCCCCCAGCCCGGGTGGTTTCCCTTCTGGTATGAAAAAACCCGGTTGCCGAAAACGAAATTATACGAAGCTGCGATTGTGTCGCTCGCGTTCTTCAGCAGGCTCAGTGCGATCCAGCCTTTGTTGCCAGCCCGTTCGACCAGGGAATCATGGAACGCGCGGATTTTCCCGCCCTCGAAGGTGCTGTCGATGCCCTTTTTCCTGGCGCGCAGTTCGTGCAGCGCGAACAACGCGTCCAGCCCGGCTTTTTCCTCACCGGCGGCGCAGGCGAGATATTTGATTTGATGCTGTTCGTACAGCTTTTTGCGCCGGCTCCTGATGTTGTAACGGGTTTTCTTGTCGAGCTTGCCGATATACTTTTCGAAATCCTCGGTCAGCGGAATGTACGGCGCCACCGACGTCTGGATGATCGCGGCCTTGAAGGAGAATCCCCGCGATCGCGTCCATTCCGCGAGCGCGCTGTCGGCGGTGATCAGCGGCAGCTGGAGCACGTCCCAGGCGCGGTATCCCGCGGATAACAACCGTTCCACCGCCTCCATGCAGGCAGCAGCGTCGTGCTCGGCGCAAATGACGTCCAGATGATCGGGGTAGACCTCGGTGGTGCCGGCATACGACAGCACCCGGCCGGTCAACCACCCGCCTTTGAGGACGGCACGATAGGCGAACAGGGGCAACACGCCTTTCAGCTCCTCCCCGTCATGAATGAAGACCACCGCCAGCTCATGCTGGCGGCCGAAATGTTCCCACCAGGTGTATATCCACTCCCAGGTGCAGAATATCGTGGGAAAATGCATCGACGACGCCAGCCTGTCCCAGGCGTCGCGGTTGTCGCGGAATTCGTCGGGCGATGCGATTCTGGCTTGGTACATGGAGCGGTGTGTCTGCTGTGATGGTGCAGGAATGATGAGCGGGATCGGGGATGGCGGCGGCTTCAGGCCACGCTCCGGTTCCACGAAAGCAACTGCCTGACCCCGCCGATCAGGTTGATCCGGAAACGCTCGGGCGTGTCGTACCGGCCGATGCTGACACGCGGTATCGCGAACAGGGAATCCGTGCGTCGCCACGGGCGCGGCGTGGTCGCCACGGCGGATTTGAATCCAGCCTCCCGCACGATCCGCGCGACCGTGTCGTCATGGTCGCCGTTCGGATACGCGAAATGATCGACCGTCCTGCCAGTCCACGATTCCAACAGCTGCTTGGAACGCACAACGCTCTCGCGTATTTCATCGGCCGGCAATTGCGTCAAGATGTTATGGCAATGCGAATGCGCCCCGATCGTCACCAGCGGGCATGCCGCCAGCTCCTGGAGTTGCGCGATCGTAAGCGGGCGGATTTGCGCGAAACCATCCTGCGTGCCCGGGCCCAGCTCGCGGACGATATGCTCGCAGGTCTCGATTCTGATTTCCGGCGACAGGTTTTTGAGATCCACCAGGAGGCGCTCGATTTCATTCCAGTTGTCGCGCCCGCGGCCGCGGTTGATCGCGTATTCGCCCAGGCCGCGGTTTTTCAGGTCGAGGTTTATCTCTTCCTTCCTTTGCACGGCATTGATCAGGCGGTCGAACCAGTACCCCGTCTGTTCCTCGACCTGGCGGGTGGCGACGAAAATCGTCACTGGAAGGTTCATGCGCCTGACCAGCGGCAGCAGGACCCGGTGATTTCCCGAATCGCCGTCATCGAAGGTGATCACCGCCATCGGCGCTTCGCTATTTCCGCCCCGGCCCATGCGCTTGACGGCCTCGTCCAGGGAAACGACGTCGAAATGCCGCCGCAGGTAATTTACCTGTTCGATGAAGGCGCCTTGACCGACGACCGTCCACGCGTCGATGTCCTGTCGGTCTTCCGCCAGTTCATGGTAAGTCAATACGATCGTCTGTCCGGGCAACCGCGCCTTCTGCCAACGACGCAGAAACGGTTCCCGGGCGACGCTCTTGTAGAGGAGTTCTTTCAGCATGTTCGGACGGCAGTATGACGATGCGCCGATATGGCGCGATTACTCATTGAGTTCCCTGGCGAACACCTTGAGCAGATGGCGGCGGAGCTTCTCCCGGTTTTCGTTGAAGTGTTTCGAAGTCCACCAATTGGCGCCAGGTTCGATCACCACGTCAGGCGGCTTTTGAACGCTCCAGCGCTCGATCGCCTTTTCTCTGTATTTATCGACCGAGCCAAAGGGCCGCGCCGGGACGCCGATGGCGATGGTATTGGGCGGAATATCGGTGATGACGATCGATCCGCCGCCGATAATGGAATTGCGGCCGATGCGGATGTTCGGAAACAGCACGGCGTTTTCCCCGATGACGCAGTTGTCCTCGATGATGATCGGGCCGAACACCTGCATGTCCGGGACTTCGTCCCGGAACAGCCAGACGCCGCCGTCGTGCGTGACGAACCGCACTCCCTGGGCGATCGCCACGTGGTTGCCGATCTTGACCAGGTACGGTTCCGTCCCGAGCCGGTTGACGTGGATGCTGCAGCCCTCGCCGATCTGCGCTCCCTGCCGGCGCAGGTACTCCGGAATGGTGAAGGAATTGTATTTCCGGATCTCCAGGGCATAGCGAATCCGCGACACCGCCGCCTTGATTGCGCTTAGAAATACTGATGCCATACGGAATTTTTTCCTCCTCGATGGAAACGTTATGCCGGACCGCACGACGGCAAAAAGTATGATGTCGCTATATCAGCCGGTAGCCCTTGCGCCGGAACGCGCTGACATCGTCCTTGGACGGAAAACCGAAATAAGTCGCCTCCGCGGATGAATTCGGCATCGGGCGCAGCGTTCCGTTTTTCATCCCGTCTATCGCCTGGATCATCACCGCCGCGCCGATTTTCTTGGTTCGGATGATCAGCGAGTCCAGGGTTTCGCCGGACTGAACCGGCGTTTCCTGTTGCAACAAAATATCGCCGTCGTCGAGCCGGACGTTTATCCGGTGGACCGTCGTTCCCACTTTCTTCTCGCCATGATACATCTGCCAGAAATTCGGTAACATGCCGCGATATTTAGGCAGTTTGGCGTTATGAATATTGATGCACCCCTGTCGCGGGATGGCGATCAGCGCGCTCCGGAACACCTGCGGCGCCGCCACCGAAATAACGAGGTCGAGGTCGTAGCGCCGGATCGTGGACAGAAAGGTCTCGTCGTTGATGTTGTCGGCGTACAGGACCGGCACCTTGTAGTGCTCGCACACCTGTTTGATCGAATAGAAACGACCCACTGGCAGAATCCCCGCGAGACGGTTGCGCAGCTTATAGTAAGTGTACTTGATCCCGACCTTGATGAAATCCTTCGTCCCGTAGAAGTCGTGCATCTGCCGCGCGAGCTTCACCAGGCTGCGCTTGCCCATGGTCGGCGCGATGACCACGGCCCTGATTTCCTCGCGTCGCGGATAATCGCGCAGGAACTCCTCGAAGAAGATCCGGACGTAAAACGGATCCTCCTGGGTGATGAACAGGATGTTGAAAGGCTTCATTTGCGCAGCGTCTCCCAGGTCACGGCCTTGTGGCCCTTCCAGATGCGGTACATCGAAATCAGCGAGGCCAAATTGACCGTGGAAAAATAAAGCGGAACGGACAGGATCCGGGAGCGCACGTGGAAGCGTTCCGCCAGCCAGCCGAGTATCGCGAGCGCGTAGAACGTAACCTGCAGCGCGAACGTCAGGTTGTAAAACGGCCGCCCGAGCATGAATGCGTTCGAGACCAGCGCCGCCACCATGAACACCGGCATCAACCAGCGCAGCAGCTTGTGCGAGATGAGCTGGAACGACACGAAACCATGCCGCAGGGGGTTGAACAATTTTCGCATGAACAGCATGCCGCGCATGCCGCGGGTGATGACGCGGATGCGCATGTTGAACTCCTCCCCGGTTTTCTCGGTCGTCTCCTCGTGCGCGACGGCGTCGGGCTCGAACACGATGCGGTATCCCTTCTCCAGGATTTTCAGCGGCTCGACCAGGTCGCTGATGATGTCCGGCGGCAGCGGCTCGTACAGCGCCCGGCGCACGGAATAAATGCAGCCGCAACAGCCGGTGATGGTCTTGATGCGGGTCTGGGAGCTCTTGATGAAGTTTTCATACTTCCAGAACAGGATGTTGCCCACGCCGATGCTGGCGCCGGTCGGGTTGAAATATTCGTAGCGCCCGCTCACCGCGCCGACCGTCGGGTCGGCGTAGTTGCGCACGATCTTGCGCAGGTTCATGCGCTCGTATTTCGTGGTGGCGTCCGAGAACACGATGACGTCGCCGGTCGCCTGCCTGACCGCCTGGTTCTGGGTCTCGGTCTTGCCGACCCGCCCCTCGACCCGGACCAGCCTGACCCCCTGCGGCGCGAATCCGCGCACGATTTCGTCGGTCTTGTCGGTGGACCCGTCCGAGGCAACCAGGATCTCGAGCCTGTCCCGGGGATAATCCAGCGCCAGCGTGTTTTGCAACTTCTGCACGATGTCCCTTTCCTCGTTGTAGGCGGTGATCAGGAAAGTGACACGCGGCTCGATGTCGTGGCGCGCCAGCTTGTCGCGGCTGAACCGCGCCATCAGCATGATCAGCAGGGAATAACCGACGTAGGTGTAGAACACCAGCGCCACGGTCGCCCAGAAAATTACCTCAGCCATGGCGTTCCCCCGATGATTGCCCGGATACGATCGAATTCATCTCATGCCACCTTGGTGCTGGACGTGCCGTTGTTGATCCGGAATCGGCCGGCATCGCGCGCCAGCAGATTTTTTGTCTGCAGGATGTCCTGCAACGGCGCGAACGGAAAATCGCCCAGCAGCGATTCCAGGCGCGAGTGGCAGCGGTCCAGATTGTAGTAATGCCGGAACCGCGACAGCAGCCCGGCGTTGGCGATGCGCGGCTGCGCCGGATCGACTTCCCAGGGATGGATGTAGAACACGAATTCCCGGCCCGTGGCATTCAGCTTCTTCAGGCCCCAGCGCGTCAGCGCGTAGGGAAAAATCCGGAAGTAGCCGCCGCCGGCAACCGGCAGGGTCAACCCCTTGTAGCGCAGGACCGATATCGGGAACTCGACAAGACTGTGTCCCTCCGGCGTCTGCATCAGGTGCGGCACCGGATTCGCGTCCGGGATGCCGTAGCGGTCATGACGCATCGGGAAAATGCTCGAATCGTAGAGAAAGCCCTCCTCGGCCAGCACGTCGAGCGCCCACAGCGACCGCCGCGTGATCGAATAAGTCGCCGCGCGATAGCCGATGACGGGCGACTGACAGATGTCTTCCAGCAGTTTTTTCGCCGATCGAGTTTCATCGCGGAACTCTTCCGGCGACTGGTTGTAAATCAGCTGGTGGTTCATGCCGTGCGAGGCGACCTCGTGACCCTGCCTGGCGATCTCCCGGACCAGCGCCGGGTAACGCCTGGCGACCCAGCCGAGCACGAAAAAAGTCCCGCGGATATCGCGCGCAGCAAGCAGCTCGAGCAGCGCGCGCGTGTTTCTCTCCACGCGCGGCTCGCGGTTGTTCCAGGAAGACAGCGCCACCGTGTCGGCGAACGCGGTCACCTGGAAATAATCTTCGACATCGACGGTAAAGGCATTATTCATATCGGTACTGGCTTTGTCTTTTTCGAAACGGCTTCTACGCGAACGGGGAGATCTCGTTCACCTTGTCGATCAGCACGGCCTTGGAATGCAGATACCGGGTCGTGCCGCGTTTCTTTTCGATGTCCTGGTAGATGTAATTCGCCTGCTCCGCCGAAACCCCGAGACTGCCGGCCAGCTCGGCGGCGGCGATTCCGTGGTTGTGCGCCCACAGCGCCACGTCCATTTTCTGATACGGCAGGGCAAAATAGAACTCATCCTGCCCCTGCGGCAGGCTGTAGGTGTCGGTCGTCGGCTTCGCCGTGCAGATTACCTCCGGAAGCCCCAGGTAACGCGCCAGGGCGTACACCTGCGTTTTGTACAGATGGGCGATCGGCTTGACGTCGGCGGAACCGTCGCCGTTCTTGACGAAAAACCCCTGATCGTATTCCAGCCGGTTCGGCGTTCCCACCACGGCGTAATGCAGGCGGTCGGCGTGGAAATACTCGATAGTCTTGCGGATGCGCTGCTTGTAGTTGGTCGCCGCGACGATCTGCAGATACTGTTTGTGGTCGAGCCGCTTCTCCTGCCGCGTGCCGTCCGGCGCCTGGACCACCAGCTTGAAGTAGTTGAACTTGCCGTCGATGCCGCCGGCGATCACGAGCTTGCTCTTCCAATCCCCACGGTAATCCGGGAACACCTCGGCGATGGCTTCGTCGCGCCAGCGATAACAACCGATCGCCTCGAGCGTCGGCGCGATGTTCTGCTTGATATGCTCGATCCCCAGCTGCTCGGCCACCAGGCGCCCCAGGTCCTCGCTGGCGCTGGACGAATCCTTCTCCGGCAGCAGCAGCCCGAACACCCGGCCGGCGCCGAACGCCCGCACCGACAGGGCGGCGCACACGGAACTGTCGACTCCGCCGGACAGCGCCACCACCACGCCGCGTCGTCGCAGGTCTCGGCCTACGATATCGACCAGGCGCTGGCAGATATGATCGGCCACGGCCTGGGGGTCGATATCCAACACGGCTGAATTCAATTTAACGGCGGTCACGCGATCCTCCACAGGGTAACGAGCGGAAATAATCCGGCTCAGGTCAGTTTGCCACGTACGTATTTTTCGATGTTGTCCAGCGTGTCGAGATTTTCCGGAACCATCTCGGCGTCTTCGATGCGGATGCCGTAGGTCCTTTCCAGAAAAGCCACCAGCTCCAGCACCCCGGTCGAATCGATGATCCCCTTCCCGATAAACGAAGTATTGTCAGCCACCTTGTTTGCGTCGACACCCAGCAGGAAGTTTTCGAGTATGTATTGCTTGATCTGTGTCTTGATATCGTTCATAAGTCTCCATCCACCGGCGCACTTTTTTTGCGTCTTCAATTTTTCTCTGTAGCTTCATGCAAACGACATCCTTCCAACTACACCAGCGCCACGACAATTGTAGCCGCATCCATGCAACGCGACGGATCGCGGCAGCACCGGAGATCGGGCCGGCGGCTGTCGGCGTCCGCGGCATGCCCGTTGACCCTGTCACCGGTCCCGCCCGCCTCCTGTGACCGGACCATGTACATTTCGCCGTTCCGCCTGGGCGTTTGCGGCAAGCAGATTACGCTTGATTTTACCCGTCGGCGTGCGCGGCAGATCGGTATCGAACTCGATATGCTTCGGAAGCTTGTATGCCGGTAACCGGCGCAAACAATGCGTTTTCACGGCCACCGCGTCGAGACCGGAGCCCGGCCTGGGCACGACGACCGCCTTGATCGCCTCACCGAGAATCTCGTCGTTCACGCCCACCACGACCACCTCGGCAACGCCGTCGATCTCGGCAATCACGTCCTCGATGTCCCGGGGACTGATGCGGTGGCCGCCGCTCTTGATCATGTCGCCGCGGCGGCCCTGAATGAAGATATAACCCTCCTCGTCCATGTACGCCATGTCACCCGTCTTCAACCAGCCGTTCTTGATGACTTCGGCGGTGGCCTGCGGATCGTTCCAGTATCCGACCATGACATTGGGCCCCGTTGCATAGATCTCGCCGACGACGCCGCGCGGCACGGGATTGCCGTGCTCGTCGCGAATCTCAAGCTGCACCTCCGGTATCGGAATACCGGCGGAACCGGGTTTCTGCTCCAGTTTCTCGGGCGGCAGATAAGTGAGGCGCGCAGTCGCCTCGGTCTGTCCGTACATGACAAAGAACTGCACGTGCGGCAATTCCTCCTGCAGCCTCTTGATATGCACTGGCGCCAGGGCACCGCCCGCTTGGGTCATGTAGCGCAAACCCGTGAGGTCGTAGTTACCGAGTCTGAAGCGGTTCAGTATCAGGGCGAATGTGGATGGCACGCCGGGGAAGCCGGTGATGCGCTCGGTCTTGATCTGGCTCAACACGACGTGCATGTAAGCCTGATTATTCTGCAGCACCAGGGCGGCGCCGGCCGCGAGGTGCGTGTGCAGCACCGAATTGCCGTAGGAGTAGTAAAACGGTAGCACGTTCAGGCAACGGTCCCGGTGCGTAAGGCCGAGGTAGGCCAGAATCGATTCCGTATTGCTCGCGAGGTTGCGGTGGCTGAGCGCCACCCCTTTCGGTCTGCCCGTGGTGCCCGAGGTATAAATGATCGCCGCCGTCGAGTCCGGTTCGAGGGCGACACCCGGGGCGAACCGGCCGTCGACGGCCTTCATGACATCATCCCAGTGCACGGCTGCGTTGGCCGGCGCTACGGCCTCGCCCACGCGAATGACCCGCAACGTGGGAGACGCTGCTCGCAACAGCTCGTCCAGTTCCGGATGCTGCGCATCCGCGACCAGCCAGCGGGCTCCGCTGTGCGCCAGTGCGTTCGCCAGTTCCTTCGCCTTGGTGGCGGTATTCAACGGTACTGCGACGCCGCCCGCCATGAGCGTGCCGTAATAAGCCGCGATGTACTCGACCGAGTTCTCCAGCAAGATGGCAACGCGATCGCCCGCCTCGAATTCCTTCCAGACGAGGAACGTGCCTACGGCGCAGACGTATTGCCACAGCTGTCCGTAGGTCACCCGGCGGTCCTGATGCACGACCGCTTCGGCATCGGGGTGCCGCTCCACGCTGTGTCTGAGACGATCGACGAGTGAATTAAACATGAATCACCACGCCGCCGTCCCGCGCGGGATGCGGTTCCGGCGCGCCGCGCCGGAACCGGTATTTCCGTGCCGGACGAAAGAACGAAAAAACATCAAAGCCGGGTGAAACATATCAAACAGCCTGAGCGAACTGGGCGAAGCGGGTTTCCGAAAAACTGCCGGCCAGGCGCGATGAACGGATGAACAGCTCGTCGACCAGCATGGCGGAGAGGATGCCGACGAAGGCCATGTTGTCGCCGAACCCGATGGCGCGGCCGGCGCGGCATTTCTCCACGAGCTTGGCCACCGACCTGGGGTCGAAATAACCGGCGTCGCGCAGGCGCGCTTCGCTCAACAGTTCGGCCACGTAGTCGAGCGGCGCGCCTTGGTGGAAAAAGCTCTGACTGTCGGGCGCGCGGTACGGCTGTTTCACGCGCGTGCGGATCGACTCGGGCAGCAATCCCTGCATCGTCTGCTTGAGCAGGTATTTTTCCGTGAGACCCATGAGCTTGTAGCGCGGCGGCAACCGGTTCGCGAACTCGATCAGGCGGTGGTCGAGGAACGGAAAGCGCCCCTCGACGGAGTTGGCCATGGCCACGCGGTCGCCCTGGGAACACAGCAGGTAACCGGACATGAGAGTATGCGCCTCGATGTACTGGTCGCGCCCCAGCGGCAGCCAGCGCTCGATCCCCGGCGGCAGCACGCGCTCGATCGCGGAATACGGATCGAAGCCGCTGACGGCGTCGCGCAACCGCGGGCCGAAGAACTGCGAGATGCGCCGCGTCGTGGTCCAGCGCGGAATGTGCGCGAAGTACGGCTTGTCGTGGTGCTCCAGCCCGGCGCTGAAAAATTTCTGGGTGAAGGCCTGGGCCGAGCCAGGCGAGTGCTTGAGATACGGATACAGGCGCTCGTATATCCGCGGGCGTATTTTCGATTCCGGCGCGCGCGCGCAGAAACGCCGGATCTTCGCCTCCTTGAAGATGTCGTAGCCGCCGAAAACCTCGTCCGCGCCCTCTCCGGTCAGCACCACCTTGTAGCCTTCCGCACGCACGCGCGCCGACAACAGCATCAGCGGCGTCGGCGCGGTGCGCACGATCGGCGTCTCGGTGTGCCAGATCGCGCGGGGGAAGGCGGCGCCGATGTCGGCGGCGGTGCAGCGCACGTTGGTATGATCGGTGCCCAGATAGCGGACCAGTTCCTGCTGGTGCCGGCTCTCGTCGAATTCGGCGTCCTCGAACGTGACCGAGAAGGTGCGCAGCGGCGTATCCGTGAAGTTCTTGATAATCGTGGTCACGATGGAGGAATCCAATCCTCCGCTCAGATACGCCCCGACCGGGACGTCGGCGCGCAGTTGCAGCCGCACCGCGTCGATCAACAATTCGCGCAATTCCTCGGCGTACGAAGCGCCGCTGCGCGCCTCCGGCGCTGATTCGGGGAACGACCAGTCCCAGTAGCGGCGGACCTGGACGCGCCCGTCCTCCACGACCATCAGATGCCCCGGCGGCAACGCCTCGATGCCTTCGAAGGCGGTCGCGGGCTCGAGGGGCGACCAGTAAGTGAAGATTTCTCCCAGCGCGCGCTCACTGAGCCGGCGCGGCACGTCGGGCAGCGCGAACAACGCCTTGACCTCGGAAGCGAACAGCAGGCGGCCGCGCGAGGTGGCGTAGAAAACCGGGCGGATGCCGGTGCGGTCGCGCGCCAGAACCAGGCGCTGTTTGGCCTTGTCCCACAGGGCGATGCCGAACTGGCCGTTGAGATGTTGCACGAACTCATCGCCGTACTGCTCGTAAAGATGAACGATGACTTCGGTGTCGGAGTGGGTATAGAACCGGTGGCCGCTCGCTTCCAGCGCCTGGCGCAGTTCGATGTAATTGAATATCTCGCCGTTGAACACGACCCAGACGGTCTTGTCCTCGTTGTGGATCGGCTGCCCGCCGCCCTCGAGATCGATGATGCTCAGGCGCGCGTGCGCCATTCCCAGGACATCGTCGGCGTAGTAACCGAAACCATCGGGGCCGCGATGCCGCAGCATGCCGATCATCGCGGACAGCTCCGGCCTGGCCGGAGGCGGACCGGAGGAAATGTTCAGAATGCCAGCAATGCCGCACATGGCTGTCTCCGGTAAGACCTATTTGTCCCTGAGTTGCTTCGCTTTGGTGCTCTCCATGCCCGGTTTGTCCGATTCCAGCGAACCGGCGATGCGCTTGAGCAGTGCTTCGATATTCGCCATCTTGCCCGCGATGGAAGACAGCGCCGGCGTCATCCCGTCGAGGCGGCCGAGCTGGTTGCTGATGTCCGCCAGCATTTTGGCGTCGTCCGGCGTCAGGCCCGGCGCGCTGCCGGCTTCCGCCGCGGCGCAGGCGGCGCGGCGTTCGCTCATGCGCTTTGCGTACGGCAGCCACCGCAGTTCCTCGATCGCCGTCTTGAGAACGTCCCGGGACAGTGTCGTGACGTTGTCCGCGAAGCCGCAGGTCATGGCGGTATCGCACAGAGTATTGATGAGCCGGGGTATGCCACCGGTGTACTGGTAGATGATCGGAAAGGTATCCGGCGTGAATATTTCCTCCGGACGCGGGGCGCCGGCGACGCGCAAACGGTGCAGGACGTAGTCGCGCGTGTCACTCTCGGACAGCGACTTGATGTGATAGCGCAGACGTACGCGTTGCAGCAACTGCTCCATCTCCGGCGCGTCGAGCTTGTCATTGAGTGACGGCTGCCCCACCAGGATGACGTGCAGCACCTTTTCCTTGCGCGTCTCGAGGCCCGACAGCATGCGGATCTCCTCGAGCACCTTCATGTTGAGGTTGTGCGCGTCGTCGACGATCAGCAACAGCTGCTTCAGCTGCAGGAAGTTATCGACCAGGAATGTATTGAGCATGTCGATCAGCTCGACCTTCTTGGCGTTGAACGGGTTGAGGCCGAACTCGACCAGCACCGCCTGCAGGAATTCAACCTCGTCCAGCTGGGTCTGAAATATCTTGGCGACCACCACGTTTTCATCCAGCTCGGACAGCAGCTTCTGGATCAGCGTGGTCTTGCCGGAGCCGATCTCACCGGTGATCACCACGAAGCCTTCGCGGTTCCACACGGTGTAGTCCATGTAGGCCTTGGCGCGCGAATGCGCGCCGCTCATGTAGATGAACTCCGAATCCGGGGTGAGCCGGAAAGGAAATTCCTTCAACTGGAAGAATTCAAGATACATGGCTGACCTACCTTGCAGACAAGGTTCGGAACACGGGGCCAGTGCTGTACAGCACGGTAAACAGGACCCGGTTGTCGGTAAAGGGCGCGGTGGGATCGGTGCTCGCGCGCTCGATTCTCCGGCCCTCCAGCGTCATCAGGATATCCCTTCCGACCCGGTGTGCGAAGCGCAGACCGGCGTTCCGGTCGATGTCGCGCCGCTCGAGTATCGTGTATCGCGTTTTCGTGTAATCACCGAATAACGTGGTGGTAAAGGTGTCCGAATAATAGTAGGAAAACCGGAGGTTGCCGCCGGATTGCCGGTTGTCGTCGGGCGTCAGCTGGTAATCCACCTGCTGGCCAAAAACCTGAAATGCGGTTCCGAAACGGCTGCTCTGGAGCGAATAAAAAACCTCTCCGCGCTTGGTCCGGTAAACGTCGCTGGTCACGGCGCTCGGCTGAGTGACCGGCACCGGCGAGGGTACTGGCCCGGTCGCCGGCGTGGACGCCGCCAGCACGTCGTTACCGGTGTTGGAGAACTCGGAACTGAACGCCGCGCCCATGCTCGAATCGGGGTTGATCTGGCGCATCCAGGTCAATTTTCCTCTTCCCTGGCGGACGTCGGCGGTGCGGTCGCGGCTGATCTTGGTGGTGCCGAGATCCAGAATGAATTCCGAGCGGGAAGGACGGGTATGCACGCTCGCGTAAAGATCCTGCTGCTTGAAATTGGTATTGGCTACGTCGTCCTTGTACCGGACGTCCTGCGTCTCATAGTTTAGCGAGTACGTCGTGCGCGGCGTGGACTGGTACAGCCACCTGGCGTATCCCGAAGCGCGGTCGTTATCGGTGTTGTCGTGAGCGGTATAAACGTTGCCATAACGGCCGCCAAGAGCGATCGTTTGAACCGGGCTGACATGCACGAGGAAATCGGGGCCGGTGCTGAACACGTTCACGTTTTCGCGGTTGGCGGGAGTGTCCGTTGCCGTGACGTCGATCGGGAGTTGCCGGTAGACGTCCGAGGCCGACCAGTTGAACCGCTGCGGCGATACGGTCCATACGGCCGACGAATCGAGATTGAACAGCGTATCGTTGGCGAAAACGTTGTTATGGTAATTGAGGTATTGCACCTGCGACAGCACGTGCGCAACCAAATCTGGCGTGTTTTCCGCGTATCCTATTCCGGCCATGACCGAATTGATCCACTCGTTCTGCGCATTATCCGGCACGTGCGCGATATTGCTGCTGTATTCGCTCGAATATCCCAGACCGTAGGCAAACTCGCCGGCATGCAACACGGCCGGGCAGAGTCCGTAAAGCGCCAGCGCCAGAACGACTACCGTGTCGCGTTTCCTGATGTACCGCGGTTTATTCTTTTTCACTTTGAGGCATTGCGACGGCTTCGGTTGCGCCAGAGAATTCCAAACGGGTTCAGGAACAACTTCCGCCACTGGATGTGCGGCGGACGCGGCTCGTTGTTGAGAACGACCCCGAGCAGTTTTTTCTCGCCCAGCGCTTTGGCGCACGCGCTGATCTGCGTCTCCGTCACCTTGCCGTACGGGGCCACCAGCACGGCGTAATCGCACAGTTCCGCGAGGATGCGTGTGTCCGCCGTTTCCGTCATCGGCGGGGCGTCGAGAATGATGAATCGTTCCGCGTAACGGCGCGTAATGTCATCCAGAAGCTCCTTCATCCTGGTGGAGGTGAAATACTCGGCGGGAATCTCGCGCCGGCCGCCGGCAGGAATGATGCGCAATCGTTCTATGCCGACTGCGTGGATGATCTCCGCGACGTCCATCCCCGGGTGCTCCAGGTAATCCGTCAGGCCGCGCGCGTTTTCGGGCAGGACCGTGGTCTGCAGCGAAGGGTTCCTGAAATTGCAGTCGACCAGCAGCGCCGTCTTGCCGGCGTCGAAGGCGAAGGCGGCGCCGAGATTCATGGCGACGAAGCTGCATCCGCCCTGCCCCGTCACCGAAGTAACCATGATCGTGCAATTCGCGCCGCGGGTTTTTTGCAGAATCTTGGTTCTGATTTCGCGGAAAGCGCGTACCGTGGCGTTTTCTTCCTGCTCGGGGTAAATGATGCGATTTTCCGCCAGCACGTTTTTGCCGAGGAGCGTTTTCTCGCGCATGCGCGCGATCGCGCCGCTGGAAATGAGACGCTGCTCGGGACGCGGGACGATGGCCCGGGCCGAGGACACCGCCTGGGGCGACGATTCGACGCCCGGCTTCGGCTCGGCGGGAGGAACCACCTTCAGAAGGCCCGCGCTGCGGGCCTTGTTCAGCGCTTTCTCTATCTTGCTCATAGCATCATTGTCTTCATGACGTGCAGCGATGCGACCGCCACCACGACGGCCATGGCGCCGACAATCGCCAGGTACTGCCAGGCCAACTCACGCCTGACTATCTGTACTTCAGTGGGTGACCACAGATGCGGCACTTCCGCCAGCAGCGGCAGCTTGCATTTTTCGGTTATCGCCCAGCCGGCGTTGACCCGGCGATTCATCTCGACCTTGGCGTACAGCAGCCCGAACGGGATGCCGATGCCCAGGACGATTCCGCCGAGGATGAAATGGATGAACCGGATCCCGCTCGGATGCAGCGGCAGCACCGCCGGTTCCTGAATCTTGATGTTCAACCCCTGCTTTTCCTTGTCGAGATTCATGGATACCCGGGCACTTTCCCGGCGTCGCAGCAGATCCTGGTAGATGTCGCGGTTGACCTGATAATCGCGGGTAAGCTCGGCGAGGTCGGCCTCGCCCGTGTGTACGCGTTTTCCGAGATCGACTTCCATCTGCAATTCGCGCCTGGCTTCGGCAATGCGCGCAGTCAGCGTGTCGATGGTGATTTTCACCTGCGACAGATCGCGCTTCAGTTGCTGGTACATCGGATTGTTGATCACGCTGTCGTCGATCGTGACGCGGCCGGCGGCCTTGGCCTCTTCACGCTGTTTCCGGTCCTCGGCGATGGCCTCGTTCAAGTCCTCGATCTGGTGCTTGATCCGGATGATGTCGGGATAGGTGTCGTGATAATTCAGCCGCAGCGTTTCGAGCTGCGACTGCAATTCGCCGATGCGGGCGCGATATTGCCCTTCGCGCGAAAGTACGGTTGCCACTTCCGCCTCGCCCGAGAGCTGTTTTTCGATGGATTTTTTCTTGGTCTCGGCTTCCTGAAGATCCTGCGTGGACTGTTCGATGCGCAGTTGCAGAGCGCTCAGGCGCGTGCCGATATCGGCGTCGCTGCCGGGACGCGCGTCGAGATTGGCCGAGCGGAATTCCTTCAGCTGCTCTTCCGCCTTGGTCAGCTTCGCATGGTACGCTTCGGTTTGCTGGTCGATGAAGTCGAAAGCCGCCTGGCTTTCCGCCGCCTTGGCGTTCAGGCTCTCGGCGATGAACAGGTCGGCGTATTTCTTGGCGGTCTTGAATGCGCGCTCCGGGTCGGCGTCCTTATACTCGATCCGGATCAGGTCCCGGCCGGTATTGGTGATCTTGGTCTGCCGGATCAGATTGTTGATGATTTTTTCCTGTTCCGACGGCGACGGGTTGTCCTTCAGCCAGCCGGTATCCTCCAGGATCTGATTCATGATCTTGCGGCCGAAGATGACGTCACGGGCCAGCCGGGAACGATCCGCGACGTCGGTGGTGACCGCCGCGCCCTGCATCAGCGGCTGAATGATCTTCTTGTCCTCGACCAGGATCGTCGTGGACGCGGTATATCCCTTCGGCCACAACAAGGCCAGCGTCAACGTCAGCAGATTGACGGCGATAAAGATGGCCACGACGGCCTTGCGGTGATGAAAAGCCTCGGTGGCGAGAACCGGTATGAATTGATCGGGGTTCAGTTTCATGGCGCGGGCCCGGGCGTCAGAACAATCTTTCCGGAACCGTCACCACGTCTCCCGGCCTGAGCTCGACGTTCGTCTCAAGCTTGCCCTTGGTCAGGATGTCTCCCAGATCAACGTCGATGACTTCGACCTTGTTCTTCAGCTTGCGGTAAACCTTGGTCCGGTTCGGCACGGCAAAATCGTTGACGCCACCGGCCTCCAGGACGACGTCGAGGACCGTCATGCCCTGGCGATAGGGCATCGACCTCGGGGTGCGGACGGCGCCCGTGACACGGATGCGCGAGAGGAATTCATGACTGCGAAGCTGGGTCAGAATGACCGCGACGTTCGGCTCGCGGATGTAACCCGAAAGCTTGTCCTTGATGATGGCCGCCACCTGCATAGGAGTGTTCCCCCCGGCTTGCACATCGCCAATCAACGGCACCGATATCTTCCCGTCCGGCCGCACCGGCACTGTCACGGACAGTTCGGGATTACGCCATACGGTGACCTGCAAAACGTCATCCACGCCGATGCGATAATCGCCTTCAACGTAGCTTGCAAACTGGTTAGCCCCTTTCTCCTTCTCGTCCGTGAGATCAGGTCTGGACGCACACCCCGACACCAGTACTACGACTCCCGCCAGCAACACCAAAACCGCACGAAACAGATTCTTCATTGTTGTACCTGCTGATGCATGTAGCTTTAAAGCGATTCTAAGTCATAACCATTACTGTCCTGCGAACTGACCAAGCATCCCAAACTGCTGCTAATTGCACATCCGGTGTTTATTGTTGTTGGCGTAGCGAAGGGTAATGAATTGTTGTCGGTTTATTTGTCGGCCTGCACAAACCGGTGATTTAACCGCGGAATTCCATGATGCTATATCCTGTTCCACCGTTCCACAAACGACGCATGCATTATACAGCCAAAGACTGAGGTTTTGTTGCAGTAAATGCGCTGCGGAAAGATTTTCATAGCGAAACATAAGGTTACATAACATGAATATCGCAATCGCCGGGGCTCATCCACAGGAAAACATTACTGCACCCGCTGCCGGTAACTCACCCTGAGTGATTCATGATAGCCCCCGCCTCCCATGGTAATTCCACGTCGTCGCCACCCGGTACATTCCCCGCATCGGTGGCAGATTTCGGCTTTGCCAACCGGGGGATATCCCCTGACAATACGCCACCATGAGTGACCGATACACCTCTCATTACCATATTCTTGGCATTGGACCGGAGGCAAGCTGGGACGATCTCCGCCAGGCCTATAAAAGCCTCGTCAATATCTGGCATCCCGACCGGTTTCAGCAGGATGGCCGGCGGCGTAAATTGGCCGAGGAAAAAACCAAGGAGATCACCCAATCCTATAAGGTACTGGCCGAATACTATAAGAAACACGGCGCCCTGCCCCACGTCTTCGAGAGGGCGGAAATCCCCCTCGCGACGGAGGATGTCGCCCCGCCTTACGCCGCGGACGGCGTTACCGAGCCTGAAATCCAGGACGTGGAGCCGACGGCCGCACCGGTCGAAACGCCAAAAAAGAAACGGTTCAAATTCCCCTCGATCATCACGGCCGCGGCCGTGGCCGGTACCATCTATTTCTTCATGCAAATCGTCGCGTGGGAACACGCCAACAATCCGTCCCAGGAAAAAACCCCGGACGAAACCCCAACGGCGCAGGTCTCCGAGGCACAAAAGGACAAAGACGAAGACGAGGATAACGAAACCCCAAAGACCGAAAAATTCTTCACCGTCGGCACGTCGCTGGGTGAGGTATACGCCATCCAGGGAGTACCCACCAAAACCGAGAATGACGTCTGGTATTACGGCCAATCCAAGGTCTATTTCTCGCAGGGCAAGGTCGTGCGCTGGGAGGAAAATCCGGATAACCCGCTGCGGGCAAGCATCAACCCCGAGGATGAGAAGATGCGCAGCCAGTTTTTCGGCAAGGGTTCGTCAAAAAGCGATGTCCTGGCGGTACAGGGCTCTCCCGACCGGGACTCGGGAAGCGTCTGGGACTATGGCACCTCGAGGGTGTATTTCGAGAACGGTCATGTGAAGGGCTGGGACGAGTCGCCGTTCAATCCGCTGAAGGTGCGGCGCTGATTCAAACGCGCCTGACACCGCTCAGCGCGCGCCTTTGCCGAACAGGACCACCTGCGCGGTCTGGAGCAGAATGATCAGGTCCAGAAACAGGGTGTGGTTCTTGACGTAGTACAGATCGTATTGAAGTTTCTGAACCGCGTCTTCGACGGTCGCACCGTAGGGGTAGCGTATCTGGGCCCAACCGGTGATTCCCGGCTTCACCGTGTGTCGCGACGGATAATAAGTTATTTTCTTCGACAGTTCATCGACAAAAAAAGGCCGTTCCGGGCGCGGTCCGACGAAACTCATGTCGCCCTTCAGTACGTTGAAAATCTGGGGCAGTTCGTCGATGCGCAGCATGCGTATGACCCTGCCCACGCGCGTGACCCGGGCATCCTGCTTCTTCGCCCATTGCGGCACGCCGTCGCGCTCGGCGTCCTGACGCATGCTGCGGAACTTCAGCACCGCGAACACACGCCCATGCTCGCCCACGCGTTCCTGCCGGTACAGGATCGGACTGCCGCTTTCCAGCCACACCAGCAGCGCCGTCAGGAGAAACACCGGCAAGGTCAGCAACAGCAACAGGCTGCTGACGACGATATCGAAGACGCGCTTGGTGATGTCCTTCATTGAACTGCGCTGAAAGCCGTCGGAAAATATCATCCAGCTCGGATTCAGCGATTCGAGCTGGATATGGCCCATCTGCCGCTCGAAGAATGACGGAAGGTCGATGACTTCGATCCCGGCAAGCTTGCACTCGAGCAACTGGGACGTCGGCATCCCGCCGTTCCGGCGTTCGCGCACCCCGACGACGATTTCATCCACCTTGTATTTCCTGGCGACTGACAAAATGGATCCCTGATCGGGCAATATCCTGATTTTGTTATAGTCGCCGTTTTCGTTCGAAAGCGGCAGACACCCGACGAGATTGAACTGAACCTTGCCGGTGGCGTCCTTCTCCAGCATTTGCACCTTGGCGGCGCGGCTGCCCGACCCCACCAGCAATATCCGTCGTCTGAGCGCAGTGTGGTCGGCGAACTGCATGAACAGGACGCGCGCGATCAGGATGGCGACAAACGCGTAAAGAAAAGCGAGCGCGAAAGCGCCGCGACCGAGATAAAGATCGGGGAACGCGTAAAAGATCAAAATCATCGCGATCAGGCCGACGGAAAAACTCGCCGTCACACGGATAAAGTCGGCCCAGGGACCTTGCTCCGCCGAATGCCGTTGATACAGCCCGAAGGCCGTCATGATGCCGAGAATGACGACGGTAAAAGTTACGGCCTTGGGTGCCAGGAAACCGACGGAGTGGATATCGCCGGGATGGGTTGTAATGAACCGCAGCGATACACCGACGTGCATGGAGGACAACAGAATCAGCGCCTCCGCCATCGCCAGCAGCAGAATGGGCACAGGCACATAGTGCTTGAAAAGTCTGATCATGAGAGCAGCTCTGTCAATCCTTATACAAAGGCTCTGTTACAGCCTCTGGAAACAACCGCCCATCGATTTCTATTTCCATCGTGGACAGGAAGTCCGACCGCCCCACCTTATAAAATTACGCCTTTTGGCGACATTTCAGGTAAGAAACGATGCCTATATAAGAATTAAGCAATTAATATGCCAGCCAGTTAGACCAAAAAAGGCGTGATTTTCCAAGGAGGAACTGAAGCGATCAACCCGGAATTGCGTGCCAGAACGACATTTATTTTATCCCTGACGGACTTGGGAAAGTGACGCCAGGAGGCACCCCGCCCTTCGTCACACTGCGAAATATCTTTGATATGCACGTGCATTTCTTGTTTTTGCCCCATAAGTTCTTCTGCAGTTATTTCAGGTGTAATCAATGGACAATATGTTCGACTAATTGTTCGGGCGAATTCAAGGTCGGCATTGTTCCGTTTCGGAATACGCCCTTGAGGATTTTGTCCTAAAAAATCGTGGGGGTATGTATCAAATCGCACCCCGACGGTTACGTGAACCAACCCATATCAGGAGATTCATACTTATGAACGCCAAAAAACTCACCGGTCTCGCCCTGGCCACCGCGGCCGCCACGCTGTTCGTCACCGCCGGCATGGCCCCTGCATTCGCCAAGGAGGAAGCCAAGGTCCATTGCGACGGCGTCAATGCCTGCAAGGGCCACTCGGCCTGCCAGACCGCCACCAATGCCTGCAAGGGCCAGAACAGCTGCAAGGGTAAGGGTTGGCTGTTATTGGGCAAATCGGAATGCGACGCCGCCAAGGCCAAGATGAAAATGGAGATGGGGAAATAATCGTCGCCTCAGATCTGTCGATCAGACACCGGGCGCTGAAAAGCGCCCGGTATTCTGTCAGGCAGGAATTTTACTCGCAAAACCGGGAAATAGCCCGGAATCTCTCACCCGGTGCCTTGTCCGTGACGTTCCAGCACGCGCGCGATGCGCTCGATCGCCTCGGGCGCCAGCCGCACACGATTATCGGTTTCCGGCTGTTCGCGTGCGAACCGCTGCGTCGCCTCGCGCAGGAAGCGCATCTGCCGGGTAAAATTCCGGCAGGCATCGCACGCCAGCAAATGCAACCGCACCCCCAGCCGTTCGCGCCAGGAGAGCCGCTTGTCGTAGGACATCGAGACAAGCCGTGCCGTCTGTTTGCAGGTCAACATGTCGTTATCACCTCGCGCCCTGCCCGAACCAATGGGCTTCCAGACACTCCCTCAGCCGCAGCCGTGCCCGATGCATCATGACCCATAGATTAGTCGTGGCAATACCCAAAACTTTACAGGCCTCCTCGCCCTCCAGGCCCTCCAGCTCGCACAGGCTGAACGCCTGCGCCTGCCGGACGGGCAAGGCCTCGATGCATTCGATGAATATCTTCCAGAACTGTTTCTGTTCCAGGGCCTGGGTCGGATTGGCCCAGTCGGCGGGCGGCTTTTTCCAGTGGTCATCGTCATTGGCGTCAAACAGCGCATCGATCTCGCTTTCAGTCCCGGCCAGTTCGGCCAGTGGACGCTCGCGCACGCTTTTGCGCAGATAATCGACCAGTTTGTTCTTCAGAATGCCGATGAGCCAGGTGCGCTCACTGGAGCGGCCGGCGAATCCCTGTCGTGCCTGCAGCGCGGCGATCAGGGTTTCCTGGACCAGGTCCTCGGCCTGCGCGCGGTCGCGCAGCCGGAAATAGGCGTAGCGGTAAAGCGCATCGCCGTGTTGCGCCAGCCAGGTTTCCGGATCGGAAAGCTGGCGGTGCGGCGTGGATGATTCGTTCATGTCTCCATTGCCTGGTGAGCGGCGTTACCCATGGCCACCAACGTCCAGGCCATGAATAAGCGTGCAACATATTCTGTATTCTTGTTTGGAAGCGGCGCCCACAGTACCTGCGATTGATTTGATTTTAAAGAGGCCAAACTGCCGGCTTAACCCGGGTTCTGATTATATTGCGCCCGGAGGGACTGCCGATCCCGGACCTGTGGCCCGCGCCCGCTTTGCGCCTTCACAGCGTCGTTCGCCCGGCCCTCGGCGCAATGGCACAGGCAGTTATAATGACGACATGTCTCGACACATAGCCCGCTCCGGTATCCTGAGCGCCCTGGGCGCCGCGGCGCTCTTTGGCGCGAGCACGCCGCTTGCCAAACTGCTGGTGGGCGCAGTGCCGCCAGTTCTGCTTGCCGGGCTGCTTTATCTCGGCTCGGGCGTCGGGCTGCTCACGTGGTTTCTGCTGCGCCGCCTGCGAACCAATCGCAGCGCGCGCGAAGCGGCGCTCACGCGGCGCGATGTTCCGTGGCTGGCCGGCGCCATTCTCTCGGGTGGCGTGATCGGACCGCTACTGCTCATGCTGGGCCTGGCGCACACGCCGGCCGCGAGCACCTCGCTCCTGCTCAACCTGGAAGGCGTGTTCACGGCGCTGCTGGCCTGGTTCGTATTCAGGGAGAACTTCGACCGGCGCATCGCGCTCGGCATGGCGGCCATTGTCGCCGGCGGTGTGTTGCTGTCCTGGCCGGATGATGCCGGCGATAACGCTTCGCTGTGGACGCTCGCTGTCGCCGGCGCCTGTCTCGCCTGGGCGATCGACAACAATCTTACACGCAAGATCGCG
>Ga0153916_10000727_pt1 | contig 22615 bp, 19 predicted proteins | sample Opewatmetagenome_FD_109642 | JGI IMG/M metagenome (GOLD analysis project Ga0153916, IMG submission 109642) | Freshwater wetland microbial communities from Ohio, USA - Open water 3 Core 3 Depth 4 metaG | ecosystem: Environmental > Aquatic > Freshwater > Wetlands | place: USA: Ohio, Lake Erie...
CGGAAATACCATGGGCTCATGAGGGGAAGGACCGATCCTAAGCCTGCCGCGGCCGCGCTTCTCTCTCACTTGGGTTCCGACGGGCGGATGCCCGTTCACGGTTACCAGAAGTGGCAGGGACCCCTGTGGACCCTCGTCTGCCTGGCGGAGATCGGTCACCGCCGGGGCGACCGGTCGCTTCTGCCGCTGCGCGACCAATTCAGGGAATGGCTCTTCGCCGAGCGTCACCTGCGGCCTCCCCACTCCCTGCTCATCCCCGGACAGGAGGATCGGTTCCGTCGCTGCGCCTGTCAGGAAGGGTTCCAGGCCTGGAGCGAGATGCGCCTGGGCATCGCCGACGAAACGACGGAAGAGCTGATCCGGCGGCTGAAGCGGTGGCAGTGGCCCGACGGCGGCTGGAATTGTGATAAGCGCCCCGAGGCGCACGTCTCCTCGTTCGTCGAAACGCTCCCGCCGCTTCGCGCCCTCGCGCTGCACGCGCAGCTCACGGGGAGGGCGTCCTCTCGCACCGCCGCGCGCCGGGCTGCCGAGGTGTTCCTCTCGCGCCGGCTCTTCCGCCGGCGCAGTGATGGATCGGTGATCAACCCGCGTTTCCTGCTCCTCTCCTTCCCCCACTTCTGGCCCTACGACATCCTCTTCGGCCTCCTGGTGATGGCCGAGGCGGGCTTCATAGGCGACCCGCGCTGCGCGGAGGCGCTCGACCTGCTCGAGGCGAAGCGCCTGCGGGACGGGGGATGGCCGCTGGAGCAGAAGGTCTGGAAAGCCGCGGCGACTTTCGGGTCGCGCGGGACGTTCTACGATTGGGGTCCGGCCGGCACGCGCCGGTCGAACCCCTGGGTGACCGCGCAGGCCCGGTCCGTGCTGGAAGCGGCGGGACGGATGTGAGCGAGATCGGCGACCGAACGGCGAGTGGTTCTCCTGCACGCAAAACGGCGCCGCCCTGATCGGTGAATCGTGCGTTACGGCTTATCTGGTGCGCAGTTGCCGATGGTCTGGCGTTTCCTCAAAGGCCACCGGCTGCAGGAGGGCAAAGCGGCCCTGGCGCGCGGCCCCGTCGTGCGCGGATCCGCTCTTTTGGAGTTTAAGATAGGCTGTTGCGGAGGTAAGGAAAATGCTGCCCATCGGACCCTTGATGATCGAGCACCGGCTCATCGAACGGATGATCCGGGTCATTGAAGAGCGGCTCGGGAGGATCCGGGTCGAAGAAAAAGAGGATCCCGCTCAGGTCGAGAGGATCATCCATTTTATCCGGGCTTACGCCGATCGCTGTCACCACGGAAAGGAGGAAGGGATCTTGTTCCGCGCCCTTGACCACAAGGCCATATCCACCGAGCATAGACGGATGATGGACGAGCTGATCAAGGACCACGAACTGGCGAGAAAGATCACTCTGTCTTTGATGGAATACAACCAGCTCTATCAAAAAGGCGAGGCGGAGGCGCTCGCCGATATCACCGTCTCCCTGCGGTTGCTGGTCGACTTCTATCCACCTCATATCGAGAAGGAAGACAGGCACTTTTTTATACCTGTCATGAACTATTTCAGCCCGGAAGAAAAAGAGCAGATGATCAGAGCGGGCTATGAATCGGACAGCCGGATCGTCCATGAGGAATATGCGGATCTGGTCAAGAACCTCGAGATAAACAAGAGACAGCTCCCTTCAAAATGAGAAGACTCGGCCAATCGGACCTGGCGGTTTCACCGATCGGCCCCCTGGGCATGACTCGGAGGAGAATCATTGCCTCTGGAACGTCCTCCCCGATTTTTCCTTCGGCTGGGGCGGGACGACGGTGGTGTGACGCGGGATCACGACCTCTCCACTCTTGACCACGAGATAGCCGTCGCGGATGACGATATCCACCTTGGCCAGGTCATCCAGGTTTTGGTCGGGTTTGCCCTCGAAAACGGCCACGTCGGCCAGTTTCCCGGGCTCCAGGGTCCCGAGTTTGTCGGACATGTCCAGGATCTCGGAGTTGGTTTTCGTCGCGGCCGCCAGGGCTTCGGGGATCGTGAAGCCGGCCTCTACGAAAGACTTGAGTTCTGAAATGTAGGGAAGAGGAAGATAGCGGAACCAGTCGATGACTAGGTCGGTCCCGATCCCCAGCTTGATCCCCGCCCGTTTCATCCGGCGCAGGACCTCGAGGTTGGCCTCTTTGGAGAAGGTGAATCGGCGCGATGTGGATCCGAAATAGCCGCCCCATTGGTCGAAAATGTAGGCGTAAGGCACGAGCGTCGGCACCGACTCCGTCCCCTTCCGGGCCATGAGCTGGATCGTCTCATCGGTGCGCGGCAGGGGATGCTCGATGACGTCGACTCCCGCTTCAACTGCCCATTGGATATAGAAGGTTTCCGCGTCGCAACCCACTTTGAGCCCGAGGGCGTGGGCCTCCTCGACGGCTGCCTTCACCTCTTCGCGGCTGAAATGGCTGCCCACTTTAATGAGATCCGCCCCGCGGTTGAACTGCTCCCGGACGGCCTGCCTCCACTGGTCCGGACCTTCGGCCAGGCGCGTGCTCTTGGGAACCAGGATGTCCGGGTCGACCCCCTCGGCTCCATGGCCTCCCGTCGACGTGATAAAAGCGCCTGCGGGAAAGACACGCGGCGCGGGAACGCGGTTTTGAGAGACCCATTCTTTGAGCCGGAACGGCACATCGTGGAGCGAGCCGACATCCCGGATGCTGGTGATCCCGCACTCGAGATAGAACCGGGCCTTTTCCACGGCGCGGAGCATGGCGTCGGCCTCGTTGACATCCAGGAATGCCGCGGTCTCGGTCTCGGCGTAGTCGATGTGGGTATGGGCGTCGATTAGGCCGGGCATCACGGTCTTTCCGGTAATGTCGAGGAGACGGGCTTCCTTGGGCCAGCCCGTGGCGCCAACCGGGAGGATTTTTTCGATCTTGTTGCGCCAGATGACGACCGTTCCGTCACGGACAGGAGCGCCCGTCCCATCGAAGATCCGTCCTCCGCGCAGAACGATCACCCCCTCGGGGCCGCGAGGGCCGGGAGGCACGGGGATGCGGCGCGGGTCATCCGAGGTCTCTGTTTTGGAGTCGAGCGATTTGCGGCGGTCCTGGGCTCTCTCCTGGCCGGCGAGTAACGACCCTGACAAGCAGAAGCACAAAATCCAGCCGATTGCGGCTTTGGCCGTGGTTTTGTCCATTTGGTTATTTTCCGCCGAAGTGGACGCGGCTCCCGGCAGGGGGCCAACTGCACCTGCCCGGGAACGCCTTGGCCAATTCGGCATAGGCGTTCACCCCCGTGCAATGGGAAAGCAGGATCTTCTGGAGGTCGAACTGACGGAAGGCCGCGATCGTCTTCTGCATGCGCTCGGGCGACGCGCTGACCAGATGGGTCCCGCCCATAACCGCATAGATCTTGTCTTCGCCGGTGAGCTGGCTCACATACTGGATCGTGTTGACAACACCCGCGTGAGCGCATCCGAGGATGATGACCACACCCTCAGGGATGCGAAAGAACACAGCCTGGTCGTCGAGGATTGGATCGGGGGTTTTCATTTCCGGGTCGAGGAAGGCGACGCCGCGCAATCCGGTATCCTCATATTCCGCAGGCCTGGGGATCTGGCCGGTGACCATCACTCCGTCGCAGACGGCTGCCGGCTTCGTCGTCTCGTGGAGAGCACGGACCCGGCTGCTCAGCTGGTCGCGCGTTATCGGCATGGCGTGCGTCTCCACTCCCTGACCCCAATTCCAGTACCTTGTGGCGAAGGCGCCGGGGTGGATGAACAGGTCGACAGAGCCGCAAGCGGCCAGTGCCTTTTCGAGGCCGGCGGTATGGTCGAAATGCTCATGGCTGATCACGATGGTCTCGATCTTGCTCAAGTCGACGCCCATGGCCCGGGCATTCTCGAAAAGAGTTTTCCCGCCTCCGGTGTCGAACAGGATCCGGTGGGAGCCCGTCTCGATGAGATATGCCAGCCCCCATTCGCCGAGTACGGACGGGTTCCCGGCGAAGTTTTCCACAAGGACCGTGATATCCACGCCTGGAAGGACAGGCAATGTCTTGGGGTCCGGCGATTGTGCCTGTCCGAATGATACGGCGGCAATGCCCAAAACCAAAAGAAAGGTCCGGGACAAATTTTTCATTTTTTCCCTCGCGGCAAATTCTAGGTCGCGGCGAGCCCTGGTGTCAAGGTTGGAGCGGCATCACAGCCTCCAGAGATAGGAGACCTTGAAAAAGAAGTCGCGCTTTGTCTCCAGGAAACGGTCGGACGGCTCATATTGGCCCTCCTGCCAAGCGAGTTGCTCGTAGAGCGAGCCGTAACCGATGTGGACGACGGTGCCCGGAATGTAGGTGAATGAGGCTAGAAGGTCGGTCATCATCTGCCTGTAAAACGAGTTGTATTCGACGATCACGCGAAAGAATAGGTACTTGTTGGCTTGAAAAGTATTCTGGCTGCGGATGATCGAGTAATCGTATTCTTTTTCCCCGTCGGCCGAACGATAGAAATCCGAATAGGCTAGGGCCAGGCCGAAATTGAGTTTCTCCGATGGCAAATAGGAGGCGCTGAAGCTGGCATCACTGCCCCGCCCCTGGTAGGGGGATTCGACGTACCGGATCTTCTGCCCATAGCCGTAGCGCGCATCCAGCAAGACCCGTCTGGTGACCTGGCTCCTCGCGATCAATCGGAGCCCGCTCCGGCCGAAGCGCTGGCCGAGATAGATTTCGGTCTGATAGCGGCCGCCGGCGGTAAGACTCGTGTTCCGGGGCATGGTCAGGCGCAGGTCGAAGGCGTTATACGTCTCGAAGAGCCCGCTGAACTTGTCCCGGATGTTGATCGTGTGGAACATGGGGTCGATGCGGAGGAACGTCTGCGATTTCGGATAGATCATCGGGAGGAAACCCACCTTGAGACGGGTCAGCCCATTCCGGGTGAGGTAGCCGGTCTCGGTCCAGAATTCCTTGCCCAGGTCCTGGAGGGTGACCTCGAACAGGCGGTTCCGGGTCGAATAATAGTACATAAAATTCAGAGCCTGTCCTTCCACCTCGCTGTCCTGGCCGGTTGGCCTCGTCAGGGAGAAAAGAGCTTGATAGCCGAAAATGCTGGCGGGATTAATCCGGATATTGCCGTCCGAACCGGCGACGACATTGTAACGCGGTCCTACGAACCGGCCCGTCCAGATCCCCCCGATGAAGCTGTCTTCGCTCAGGGCATGTTTATAGCGGGCGATGGTGACGTGGGCGTAGTCTTCCGGAGCGTCTGATGGAAGTTCGTCCATAGCGTAGATGGCCGCGACCGTGTCCCGGGGACCGACCTTGCCAATGAGCTTGAACCCGAGAAGCGGATCGACGATCGTCCGGGTATAGACCGCAGATTCCAGCGGATTTCCCGTTTCAGTGGCCGCCAACGTGAACTTTTCCTGTCCCTCCAGGAAGAAAGGGCGTTTTTCGGGGTAGTAAAGCGCGTAGCGAAGGTTGAAATCGACCTGACCGGCGTCGGATTCGACCTGGCTGAAATCGGGATTGACCGTCCCGTCCAGAATGAGCTGTGAGGAAAGGCCGTATTTCGCCGTCAGGCTCAGGTCGTTTCTCGCTTTTTGCGGTTCCAGAGTTCCCCGGTCGATCAGGCTCGTCTTCCCATAGGTGATAGCCGGGAGCACTTCTAGGAGCGTGTAATGTTTTATGCCGGTGAAGAGGAGCGGCCGAGTCCGGTTCAGGAAATCGAGGCCCCGGGCGGGGTCGAGAGCCGGGTGGGTGCCTGCCTCGGAAAACCGGCTGATATTCCGTTCGAATATGATGCCCATCTCGACAGGCTCGCGGCTCCGGTAGCGGATGCTCTTGAACGGGATCTTGACCTCGATCGTGAATCCCTCGGCATCGATCCGGCCTACCGAGTACCAGACGACATCGATCGTGAAATCCTCCTGGCCGCCCTCGAACCGGGAATCACCCTGGATGCCGAGAGGGTTGACGTAGAACGCATAGAGGGACTGCTGGTCATTGAAGGTGTCGAGGTTAAGGCAGATCCAGTCGTCCTGGTTGATGGTGTCGCGGGCTGTGATCGAGGCCTTGATCTTGGACGGCTCGCTGTCAAAGCAGCGGTAGGCGAAGTAGAGGTTCTCGCTGTCGTAGGCGTAATAGACAATTGTTTTTTCGTGCATGTCCTTGCCGAAGTCCGGCCGCCAGGTCTTGAATCCCGTCTCCCATGGCGCTTGCGTCCAGACCGGGTCATCGAGCACGCCGTCGATCTTGGGCGGAGTTTCCGTGCGGAGGGGGGTCAGAGGCGGCAGTTTTTCATCCTCGGTTGCGAATCCTGTGCCGCCGACGACGACGGCTAAAAACAATGCCCATATGGCCAGGCGATATCCTTGGTTCATGGTGATGTTCATCCATAATCGCGAATTCTAAAAACGAGTGCAAGTTATTTCCTTAGACTTGGGGGAGGCTAAAATAAGTTTCAACGGGTGCCCGGCCGTCGCGGCCAAGCGTGGGCCGATTCCGAGTAACCTCAAGCTTGAGGTTCTATTCTTTAGGCAGCGGCAGCTCGGTGACTTCTCCCATTCCCAGGGCTTTCAACTGATCGATGAGTTCTGCTTTCTTGCCCACGACTAAAATGACCAGGCCATCTGGATGGACCGCTTTCTTCCCGATCGCCAGCACCTTGGCCGCGTCGACCTTTCTGATCCGGGGGAGGTAGGTATCGAGGTAGTTGTCAGGGTAGCCATCAAGCTTCAAAGAGATCGCCTGCGAGACCACCGCCTGGGCCGAATCAAACTTGTGCACGAAGGCGTTCACCTCGTACTTTTTCGCCACCTCTAGCTCCGCGGCCGTCACCGGGTTCTTCGTCATGTCCGCGCTGATATCGCGCATCAGCTTGATGGCTTCCCCGGCCGACTGGCTCTTGGTCATGCAGAAATTATAGAATATGCCTTTGTCGCGTCCGAAGCCGATCATCCCTCCTGCGGAGTAAGCCAGGCCCCGGTTCGACCTCACCTCCCGCATCAGCCGCGAGTTGAAGCTGCCGGTGCCAAGGATGAAGTTGAAGATCCCCGTCTCCACGTTGTCCGGGTCGAGGTTGTTCAGGCCGAGATGGCCCATCATGATGACGGCCTGGGTCATGTCGGGTTTGTCGACCAAGTAGACGCCTGGTTTGGCGGCCAGTGCGGCCTTGGGAAGGTCAAGCTTGGCCGGAGCAGTCCCCTTCCAGTCCTTGAAGCTTTTCTGGAGAAGCGCCAGGGCCTGCGCCTGTTTGAAGTCGCCGGTGAAAGCGATGACGATCTCCTTGTCGCGGATACTCTTTTCGTAAAAGTCCTTGATGTCGGCGAGAGTGATGGCGTTGATGCCGGCGCTCGTCGTCCGCCGCGCTTCCGGAAAATCCTTGCCGTAGAGGAGCTCGCTGAAGAGCGTGAAGCCAAGGGACGTGGGGTAATCAAACCGCCGCCGGATCGACTCGAGGTCTTTCTTTTTTTCCGTGTCGAAACGCTCTTGGTCAAAGGCGGGGTTATGGAGGATGTCGAGCAGCACCTTCCAGGTTTCCTCAAAGTTCTTGCTGAGCGTCCACAGGCTGACCTGGGAGTATTCGGGCCCGGCGTAAGAACCGATCGTGGAGCCGAGAAAATCGAGCTTTTCCTCAAGCCCATCCGGGGAGAGGGTTTTGGTGCCGCCGGCCTTGAGCATCCTCATGGCCAGGGAGGCCAAACCCACTTTGTCGGCCGGTTCGTAGAGGCTTCCCGTCTTGATCATGATCGTGCCATTAATGACAGGCTGCTCGTGATCCTCTTTGAAATAGAACATGACGCCCTTCTTGACGGCCGTTACACCCGGTTTCTGCGCCTTGAACTCGAGGTCGGCGAATTTCAGAGTGTTGGGGTCTTTTTGGGCTTGGACAGCGGAAGGTGACAAAGCCAAAGCCGCAAAAATGATAGCCGCAACGCCAAGGACGAGCCATTTTTTTCGATCGGGTCTCATTTTTCACCTGCCTTTTCTTTGCGCAGAAGAATTCCGACGGTGCGGTTCGTCTCGGTGAAATAGGTGTTCGCCGCCGCCATGATGTCTTCCGGGGTAATTTTCTTCAGCGCTTCGACCCGCTTAAAATCCGCATCCATGTCGTCGAAGATAATGACGTTCCGGAGCAGCCGCATAGCAAAGAAGACGTTGTCGGCGAAACCCATTGAGCGGTAGAGCCCGGCCTCGGCCTGGTTGATCGACTTGTCGATCTCCGTCTGGGTTACGGGTTCCTTTTTTAGGCGGTCGAGGTGCTCGAGTATCGCTTTATCGAGGTCCTGGACGGTGTTGGGGTGGCGCGGCTGGCCCATGATCATGAAGAGCGCGGGATAACGGGCAGCCGACGCCGAGGCAAAGACGGAGACGGCGATTTTCTTGTTCGTGACGAGGTCGCGGGCAAAGCGCGAAGAACTGCCACGGCTCAGGATCATGCTGGCCAGGCTCAAGGTCAGGTTGTCCTTGTCCAGGGTGCCGGGCATGTGATAGCCCATCAGGAGCCGGGGCTCCGCTTCGAACCAGGTCGTGACCTGGCGCTCTCCCCGTTGTCGGGGCTCGATTTCGGTCGGCCTGGGCGGGTCCGGACCCCGGGGGATATCGGCGAAATATTTCTCGGCCAGACGCTTGACTTCGTCGAGCTTCACGTCTCCGACCACCGCCGCTACCATGTTATTCGGGATGTAGAAGGTTTTGAAGAAATTGACGGCTTTTTCTTTGGTATAGGACTGGATGTCCTCCATATAGCCGACGACATCGTGGCGGTAGGGATGAAGGGCATAGGCAATGTTCGTGAATTCTTCGCGGAGAAGGCCGTCCGGGGTGTTGTCCCGGGACATCCGGCGTTCCTCGGCGATGACGTCCCGCTCGGAATAGAACTCGCGGAAGACGAGGTCCTTGAAGCGCTCAGACTCGATCAGGAACCAGAGCTCGAGCCTGTTCGATGGCAGCATGACGAAGTATTGAGTCGAATCGTTGCCGGTCGAGGCGTTCAGGAACTCGCCGCCGTTTTCGGTATAGAACTTGTCGAGTTCGTCTTTGGCGGCGAAGGCGAGGGTTTCCTTCTGGAGTTCGGCCAGCTTGCCCCTGAGGTCCTTCATCTTAGCCTGGTCAGCCTGGGCGCCCCTGAGATACTCGGCGGCCAGTTCATCGCCCAGGCGGTCCATCTCCTCGAGGATGGGCTTTTCCTTGGCGTAATCGCGGGTGCCGATGACCGATGTGCCCTTAAAAGCCATGTGCTCGAAGAAGTGGGCCAGGCCGGTCTCCCCTTTGCGCTCATCCACGCTTCCCACCTTGACCATGATCATGCCGGCAAAGGTCGGGACCTGCGGCCTTTCGTAAACGAAAAAGCGCAAGCCGTTGGCCAGAGTGAATTCCTTGACCTTGCCCGCGAAGCTCTGGGCGAAGGCCGAAGAGCCGGCCAATGAGAGCATAATGAGGAAAACGAGAAGGAAAATTGAAAAACGCGGAATCTTCATGGCTCCTCCCGAAAACTTAGGTCTTAGCGAATCGTAGAGAATTTCTCGGCTAAAACTTGGATGTCCAGAATATAGGCCGGAAAAAGGGGAAAGTCAATCCCGCCGGACCTTGACCCACCGGCCCAGCTTGTTGGACTCGACGGCTGCGTCGATGACGCACATTTCCTCATGGCCGGTCGTAAAATCGGGGAAATCGACCTTATAGGGCCGACCTTCGCGCTTGGCCGCCAGGGCACCGTAGTAGTCCCGGAACAGGTTGTAGACGGCGTCGTGGTAACCCATCGGGTGCCCCGTCGGGAGGGTGGCGTATTTCCGGGTTCCCTCCGCCTGCAGCTGCGAGGATTCGTAGAAGACCTCGTTCCCGCGGTCGCGATGGCCGATCCAGAGCGCGTTGGGATGGACGTGGCTCCAGGCATAGGATTCCTTCGACCCGAATACCTGGAGCTCGATGTCGACTTTGCGGCCGGCGGCCACCTGGCAGGTTGTAAAATTCCCACGGGCCCCGTTATCGAGGCGCATGAAGAGGGCCGCATAATCGTCGAGCTTCACTTCGACATCCTCATAATCGGCCGCCGTCTGGGCGCTGAAAGACAGGGGGCCGGTCGTCGGCTTGCGGCGTTTGGGCAGGCAGGTGTGGAGCTCGGCCATGACCTCGGCGATCTTGTGTCCGGTGATGAATTGGACAAGGTCGCACCAGTGGCTGCCGAGGTCGGCGATGACATTGGCGCCCCCCGCAATCTTGGGGTCCAGGCGCCACGAATAATCGGTTTCGAAGAAAAGCCAGTCCTGGAGAAAATGACCCAGAAAGGCCCGGACTTCTCCCAGGTCCCCGCGGCGCGCGCGGGCGGCCGCTTCCTGAACGACGGGATAGTACCGGTAGCAGAAATCGATGGCCGTCAGGGTGTTATGCTTTTTCGCCAGATCGACAAGCCCGGCCGATTCCCGGGAGTTCAGGGACAGAGGCTTTTCCGAGAGAACTTCCTTGCCCGCGAGGATGGCCCGGCGGTTGATCTCAAAGTGGACCACGTTGGGCGCGCAGTTGTGGACGACGTCGATCTCCCGGTCCGCGATGAGCTCATCAGCTCCCGGGTAGACCTTGGGGATGTTGAGCTTATTCGCCGCTGCTGCCGCCAGTTCCCGGTTCGTGTCGGCCACGGCCAGGACTTCGATCCCAGCCAGGCGACGCAGGATTTCCAGATGAACCAACCCGATGTAGCCAGTGCCGATCAAGCCGACTTTCATGCTTTTCATCCTGTCCTCCCAAGGCGTTCAGCTTAACCCAGCAGGGGGGATGAGGTAAAGACGGCTGCTGAAATTTGCCATCCGGCCCAAAATCGGATAATAGATAGGGGCTGGAAAGACGAGTTTGCCATGGCGCACCGGACCGCGAAAACGGGCTACGACCGGCTCGTCCGACGTCTCAACAGGTCCCCCCAGGGCGCTCCGCCGTCCGCGCTCCTGTTCGAGATCCTCAAACTCCTGGTCAGCGAGAGGGACGCGTCTCTCATCGCCCTTGTCCCTATCAGGCCGTTCACCGTCGAGAAAGCCTCCCGCGCCTGGAGGATGAGCTTATCTGACGCGCAGAAGGTCCTGGACGAGCTGGCCAGCCGCGCCATCCTTCTCGATATGGCGGGCCCGGAAAAGCAATACTACGTTCTTCCTCCGCCCATGGCCGGATTCTTCGAGTTCTCCATGATGAGGCTGCGGGGGGACCTCGACCAGAAAGTCCTGGCCGAGCTCTACTATCAGTACATCACCGTGGAGGAGGATTTCATCAAGGCGCTCTTCACCCAGGGCGAGACGCAGCTCGGCCGGGTCTTCGTCCACGAGCCCGTCCTGTCGAGCGAGAACGCCCTCCACGTCCTCGACTATGAACGGGCGAGCGAGGTCATCAAGACTGCGTCCCACCGGGGCATCGGCCTCTGCTATTGCCGGCACAAGATGGAGCACGTCGGCCGGGCCTGCGACGCGCCGCTCGATATCTGCATGACGTTCAACGCTACGGCCGCTTCCCTGGTGCGGCACGGGTTCGCCCGGGCTGTCGATGTCTCCGAGGGGCTGGCCCTTCTTGATCAGGCGCAGGAGAGGAACCTCGTTCAGTTCGGCGAAAACATCCGGAGGAAGGTCAACTTCATATGCAACTGTTGCGGCTGCTGCTGTGAGGCCATGATCGCCGCCCGCCGGTTCGGGATGCTCCATCCGGTTCACACCACGAATTTTCTGCCTCAGGTCGATCCCGTCAAATGCACGGGGTGCGGCGAATGCCTGGCTGTATGCCCCGTAGAGGCCATGACCCAGGTGTCTGCCAACGATCCCGCCTATTCGAAAAAGAGAATGGCCAGGGTCAACGAGGAGATCTGCTTGGGCTGCGGCCTCTGTGTCCGGGTTTGCAAGACCAAGAGCCTCTGCCTGAAAGCCAGGCCCGAGCGGGTCATCACTCCTCTCAACTCCGTCCACAAGGCCGTGCTGATGGCCATTGAGCGGGGCAAGCTCCAAAACCTCATCTTCGACAATAATGCGCTGGCCAGTCACCGGGCCATGGCGGCGGTCCTGGGCGTGATCCTGCGCCTCCCGCCTTTAAAGCAGGCGATGGCCAGCCGGCAGATGAGGTCCCGGTACCTCGAGACCTTAAGCGCCCGGCTGAGGCTCTGAGACCCAGGCCTCCGGTCTTATGCTGGGGTGCCGTACTTGCAGGCAGGATGCTCCGAAGAACTTTCGGATGGGTTTTTTCGTAGGTCATAATGAGGATTCTGTCCCTCGCAATCCGTACGAGGCAGGTTATCATGGGAAAAAGATGGACCGCGGTCCTGATACTGGTTCTCCTGTTCTATCCATCCGCTCGGGCCGGACAGGAGGCAAATGAGGAGCAGCTCCCGCCGCGCCACCGGGTCGTCAACCTTTCCTTGTTCTACCCGGCAAGCATGAACCGGTCGAAGCAGGATACGGCCAATGTCAGCTTGAGCCTTCTTTACGGCCACCTGGGAAGCGTGCGCGGGCTCGACATTAGCTTTGGAGCCGCGGCGGTCGAGAGGTCGCTTGAGGGCGTTCAACTGGCCGGACTGCTCGCCGTTGCCGGAGAGTCCATGGAAGGCGCCCAGGCGGCCGGGTTGCTCTGTGTCGCGGGAGACAGAGGCGAAGGCATCCAATTGGCCGGCCTGGGAAGCGTCGGGGGAGAGGAGTTTTCCGGGCTCCAGGTTTCCGGGTTATTCGGGGTCGCCGGCGAACGCCTGCAGGGAGCTCAGTTCTCCGGCCTGTTCAGCATCGCCGGTGAGTCCACCAAGGGCTTCCAGGCCTCCGGCCTGTTCAGCGTGGCAGGAGACAATCTGGACGGGGTCCAGATAGCGGGGCTCTTCAACGTGGCCGGTGAGGACAGCCGGGCTCTCCAGGTCGCCGGTCTGATGAATGTGACGGGAGGCACTTGCCGGGGTTTGCAGGTCGGGTTATTCAATGTTGCCGGGAGACTGACGGGCGTCCAGATCGGGCTGGTCAACGCGGTCGATGAGATCGAAGGCCTTCCCATCGGGCTGGTCAATTTGACCCGCAAAGAGGACCGCCGCATCCAGATGGCCGCCTGGGCAGGGAGCGTTTCCTTATTCAATGCGGGAGTGAAGATCCGGGCCAAAAGGTTTTATTCGATATTGTATGCGGGGGCCATCAACCCTCCTCAGAGTGTCGAAGATTGTCTGGCCTATGGGTTCCAGTATGGCTACGCCTTTCCCCTTCGCGCGTCCGGAGGAGGCGGCGCCAGGAAGCGGATCGACGTCGACGCGGGCTATCTCTATCTTGACAACAGCACTCTGTTCCGGCACCTCGAAGGAAATCCCGACCGACATGTTTTGTCGGTCAGGGGGGCGTTTGTTATCGAACTCTCGCCGCAGGTTTCGCTGGCCGGGGGTGTCGGCCTTGGCTACAGGGTCGACTACGGCACGAGCTTCGGCGGCGGCGCCTTCTTTCCGCTCGTTTTCGCCGGCGTCGAAATGTTCTAAACCCGCATTTGCCATCCACTTGGCAATCCGATATAGTGGGCTTAATAAGAGGGACATCATGAAGTCGCGCAATGCCTTTTATCCTCTTGGCCTGGCCTTATTCATGGCGTTTTCTGCCTCAGGGTTCACTCCGGGATTGGCCCGCTCCGAGCAGGAGGTTTTTCTGAGCCCGGAGAGCCTGGTGCGGGGCCTCTATGCCGCCGTTAGCTTCGATCCGGGCAAGCCCGCCGACTGGAACCATGTAAGGAAGTTCTTTTTTCCGGAAGCCGTTTTCGGAGTTAGAAAGACCCGGATGTCCATGGAGGTCCTGAATCTGGACGGGTTCATCCAGTGGTTCGAGGACGATGTCAAAAAGTTCAAGATGGATGAGAAAGGGTTCGAGGAGATTGTCGAGAAGTTGAAGATGACTGTTTTCGGAGATACCGCGCAGTGCTTCGTCGTCTATAGGGCTCGGCTCAAGAGCCCGCCTGGCGCTCAAGGCCAGATCGGCCTGGACAGTTGGGCTCTGATGAAGAAGGAAGGTAGGTGGTGGGTCGTATCCGTCACCAACGAGATCGTTGCGCCGCAAAGGGCGCTCCCCGAGGAGCTGAAATAGAGTTCGCGTGACATGGGGCCGAGGGAACTGGGCAACCGGTCCGACATTTTCAACAAATGAACACCGCAAAGGGCTGATCAGAATTGTCCGGATCGGGAGGAAGAAGATAGATGAAAATTAGACGGGGGGATGCATTTAGCCTGGCCGGAGTCTTGGCGCTGGCCTTAGTGTGCCTAGGGGGCTGCTGCAGAAGCCGAAAGAAAGCCCCCCCGACCTGGGTCAAGGAGGGGAGGCCGATTCAATTTGAGGCGATACCTGAGGCCGACTACGCTTATCTCCGCGATTGGCTGGGCTGGAATGCCCAGCCGGCGGCCGATTACTTCATCGGACTATACAAGCGCCACGACCTGATCATCTTCGGCGAAGGCCATAATGTGCGCGAACACAAAGAGTTCATTATCAACCTTATCCCACGCCTTTATAAGGAAGCGGGCGTCCGCTGCATCGGCTGGGAATTTTCGAACCCCACGGCCAACCCGGAACTCGAGAAGCTGACGACCGCTCCGGAATACGATGCTGAAGCTCTGCTCAACTTTGCCCGCAGCCAGGGCGCTCACGAGTGGAACTCGAAAGAGCACTGGGACCTGATCGAGGCGGTCCGGAAACTCAATGCCAGCCTTCCCCCCGGAAGCGAGAAAATGCGCTTTGTCGGGCTCGACAAAGTGATGGATTGGGTGGATACCTACATCAAGATCAAGACGGTGGCCAAGGATTCGCCGGAGGCGAAGGCCCTCAACGAGCTCGAACAAAGACGGGACGTCGAGATGGCGGAAAACGTGGAACGGGAAATCCTGGCTAGAGGAATCAAAGGACTCGCCTTTGTCGGCCGCGGCCATGATGAGACCCATGTCGGGACCCCGCCGGATAAACCTTATAGAAGGCCGATCATGGGGAAAGTGCTATATGACAAGTACGGCGATAGAGTGCACCAGATTTGCCCGGACTGGGGAGGATTCCCGGCGGTCACAAAGGCGTGCGATCCGGCGCACCCACTGCCGATCGGGTTCGAAATGCCTTCCTCGCCGTTCGCTTCCATCCTCACTCGTGAGATGGGCGGGGTGCAGGCGAAAACGGAGAAAATGGCCCGGGGATATGTCTATTTCGGCCCGGCCGAAAGGCTTCATGCCAACACGCCCATCGTCGGGTTCGTCACCGACGAGATGTTCGCCAAGTACAAGATTTATTATGAGAGCGATATGGGCCGGAGCTTTGCCAGTGCCAGAGAAGTGGATGAGTGGCTGCAGAAAAACCGCTGGCCGCAGCCGGGCCGCTAGGGGAAGGAGGTTCCAAAAGTGGTTAAAAAAACTGTTCTTTCGATCGTGCTGATGGCCTTTGCGTCCGCTGCGCTGCCTTCCGAAGTCCGCAAGTTCAAACCCGTGCAGGGATATCAGACCTATGCCGTTCGTGAGCCCGTCCTGCGCATCAACCCCGGCGATACGTTGGAGACAAACACTCTTTATTCGGATTTTTTCACCGAGAAAGACGGCCCCTGGCCGGGAGAGGTCGGGCCGGTTTATGTCAATGGGGCGACTACGGAAGACACGCTGGTCATCAAGATCCTCAAGATCCGGCCGAATATCGCCACCGGCCGGTCCGGCACATCGACTGACTACGGCTCGTTAACTGCGACCGGATCGACTCCGATGCTCCATGATCCGGTTCCCGATAGGACCTATATCTGGAGGATAGACGGGAAAAAGATGACCGCCACACTCGACCTCCCCGGGAGCCGGATGAAAAGGATCGAGGTCAAACTGAAGCCCATGCTGGGACGGCTGGCCACTGCTCCTCCGGGAGACCAGGCCATCCCGGGGGGAGTGCCGTCCAATTTCGGGGGGAATATGGACGCTTCCGATGTCTGCGAGGGAACGACTGTTTACCTTCCGGTCTTCCATGAGGGAGCATATCTTTACTACGGCGATGTTCACGCTCTGCAGGGAGACGGGGAGATCATAGGCGCGGGCATCGAAACATCGGCTGATGTGACCTTGGAGATCGGCCTTCTCCAAGGCAAGAAGATCGCTTGGCCCCGCCTTGAGGATAGAGAATTCATCATGGTGGCCGGGTCCATCCGGCCGCTGATTGATGCGTTCAGAATCGCGCACGTGGAAATGGTCAAGTGGCTGGAGACAGATTACGGATTCGACAGATGGGAGGCGCTCGAGGTTTTCTCTCAGGTCGGCAGCGCGCGGGTGGCCAATGTCGTCGACCCGAACTTCACCGTTGTGGCCAAGTTCCCGAAAAAATACTTGCCCCGGTGAGGGCGACCGCCTGCCTAGCTCGCGGTTAACAATCTCCGGGAGGCAGCGGCGATTCGCTCCACGTTAGGAAGGGCCTCAGCCTCGAGGCGGCGGGCGAATGGCAGTGTCTCTTCGAGGCAGACCCTAGCATAGCCCGGCCTAAGTCCCGCTTCCAAAGCGATTGCGCCGACCTCACCAGAGAGCCCGCATTCCCGGTAGTCCTCGTCGACGACGAGCAACCGCCCGGTCCGGGAGACAGAGGCAGTGAGCGTTTCCCTGTCGATAGGCCTTGTGCTGCGCAGGTCGATAACCTCGCAGCTTATCCCTTCAGGCTCAAGCCTTTTCGCCGCTTCTAGAGAACGATGAATGCCGACGGCTAAGGATACGATGGTGATATCCTGGCCGTTCCTCACGACCCGGGCGGACCCGATCGGTACCGAGGGAAAGTCTTCCGGGACCTCCGCTTCGATACCCTCGGCCGGGACGTCGAAGTCCAACGTAGTTCGGCCCATCCTTCCGAGGTATTCGAGCAGCCGCTCGGAGAGGAGTTTGTGCTCAAGGAAGATAACCGGTCCGTCATGGGCAAGGGCGGATTTCATCAAACCGAAAGCGTCCGCCGGATTAGAGGGCACGAGGACTGTGAGACCCGGAATGCCGCTCAACATACCCCAGAGCGCCTGTTCGTGCTGCCCGCCGTCGCCATAGCCACCGCCACAGGAGGTGCGAATGACCAGCGGGCATTTCCAGCGGCCGCCGGAAAGAGCATCGACCTTGGCAAGGTGATTGAGGACGGCGTCCATCGCGCAGCCGATGAAGTCGACCATCCAGATTTCGATAACGGGCCGTAATCCGGCCATGGCCGCCCCCACGCCGGCCGCCGTGAAGGCCGCTTCGCTGATGGGCGCTTTCAAGACGCGGTTCGGGCCAAAGCACGCCAGAAGGTTCGGGCGGAGCATCGGAACATCCTCGCCCAAGACGATGACGCGGTCGTCTCGGGCCATGGCTTCGGCTACGGCCAGGTCTATGGCTTCGCTGAATTTCATCCTGGCCATTACACTCCCTCCCCAGGGGCAAGCGCTTTCTCCACGGCATCACTCACCATGCGGTCGATCTCTTCCTCGATGCGGGCGACCTCATCTGCTCGCTTTCTGATTATGGCCAGGCTGCGGAAGACCGGATCCTCGCGGCTATCGTACCGTCCCCTGCGCACACTCTTCAGGGTCTTCAGCATGATGGTAATGCCGGCGGCGCGGGCGCCGATGGCCGCTCCCGAGCCGGAGAAAGCCGCGGTCGCGGCTTTGCGCCAGACCTCGCCGCCTTCCTTCAGCGGCCGCCTCGCCAATCGAAGAAGTGGATCACCCAGAAAATGCCCGTCGAGCCGCGAGCAACTCAGCAGGAGAAATTGCGGACCGTGGCCGCGACGAGCTTCTTCGAACGCCCTGCCGGCTGTCTTCCAGACGGTCTCCACGTCCAGGCCGTCGGCTTTTTGAGCGGCGAGTCCGAACCCTTCGGCCCGTCGAATCAGATCGCCGCCAGTGACAGATTTGGACTTCGTGGTGATGGCCCACCCGTTGTCCTTGCAGACAAAAATCAGGGGAAGTGACCAGGCGACGGCTAGGTTCTCGGCTTCCATCGCCATTCCCTGATTGGCCGCGCCTTCGCCAAAAAAGGCCACGCCGACCCGGCCCGGCCGGAGGTGTTTAGCTGCCAGCGCGAACCCGGCGGCCAGAGGTGCGGCCGAGCCGACGATGCCGGAGGAGGCGGCTAAGTGCTCCAAGGAAAACAGGTGCATATGGCCACCGCGACCTCGGCAGAGCCCGTCCTCGCGGCCGAGCATCTCTTTAAGCATCAACCCCAAATCAACGCCGAGGAGATTGAGCACGGGTGATCCACGATGATCGAGGGCCACTCCGTCTCCCCGCACGATGTGGGCAACTACCCCTGCTACTGTGGCCTCTTCACCCGTGCCCAGATGGAGTTCTCCAGAAATGAGCCCCTGGTGCCATAGCGCAGCTTGGGCTAGCTCAAACGCCCTCGCTTGGTACATATTTTTATGGAGTTCGAGGAGATCCACGAGCATCCTCCTGAGATGGAGTAAAGATCTGCCAATATGGAAACACCTCTCAGCCGGAAAATCAAGGTTTTCCCGGAACTTCGAATCTATGTTCATGCCGGGAGGATCGGCTTCGGCTCACGCCAGGCCGTTGACTTGGTATTTCGAGGACTGTATAGATATGAGATGGGCCCGGCGCAAAGCCGGATGAACATGGAAGGTCACCTATGAGCGAAAGGCTAGAATGGCCTTTTGCCGCGGAAACCATGAAGAAGAGGGCGCTGAAACGGCGGGATTTCATCAAGCTGGGCCTCTCCGGCGCCGCGTTGGCTAGCCTGAACCGCGGTTGCCAGGAAAAATCCCAGCCCGCTCCACCTTATCACAGTGACGAGGTCACCGAGCTGACAGACGGCCGGACGCTCTACGATGATTTTGACGGGAACGGTAATCTCCAGACATATGACAATCAGAACCTGGCTGAAGCCGGCCGGCTCAACTCCCAATTATGGGTTGGCTCCCAAGGAGCGGAAGTTGTCCAAGACCCTGCCGGGCAGGCACTTCTGACTGTCGTCAATGAGGAAGGGGAGAGGGTGGAATACCGGCGGCAGCAGGGGGAGGCCGAGGACACCGAGTATGTTTATGATAGCGAGGGAACGCTTGTCCGGGCTGTTCCCCATATGCCCGGGCTGCCCTATCGGAGCGCCAAGAGACTGGTCTGGCTGGGAGCCCGGAACGGACAGCATGAGGCCCAAGACGGCCTTCTGAGCATAAAGAAAGGAAGCGTCTATGGGAGCGCCGAGGTCATGCCGTCCGGTGGTGGAGGGTGGGCTCTCAGGCTCAGCAGCAGCCTGACCCATCTTATGGGGTGTTTGCTTGCCTCTCCGAGAGAGATCGCTTTCGCCGATTTTAAGACCTTCGGCGCCGATGTCATGGTGTCTTCGACATCGACCGCGCGGAGCTTTTACGCCGCCCTGGATTACCATACGACGATCCCCGAACAGCCGCCGGGAAAAAGCTGGGTCTCCGATATCGGATTGCACAAGCTCGCGAGCGGTGAGCTCTATCTGTTCGCGCAATGTCTGAATGTCAATGCAGGAAACGGGGCCTATCTCCGCCTGGGACAGGCTCAGTTCGACAGTTGGTACACTGTCCGGCAGGATATTGTGACCTGGAGAGAGGATCCCACGCTAAAGGATAACGAACTGAGAATCAAGTATTATGTGAATGGGGTACTGAAAGGGACGGAGTTCCCCATCGATAGCGAACTCCTGCTCGATCCAAATAGAACGGGGTGGGGACCGAACCGGCTTCTCATTAATTATGTCGTCGAGGCCGACGGGGAAGGTGTGGTCTTTTTTGATAACATAAAAGGCGTCTATAGGAATAGAATAAGCTGAGATGTTGAATATCGTTCTAATTTAGCATACAATTGTACTCAAAATAGGTATAAATATGAGTAAAAACATTCTCGAGGCACTTTTCGGGAAAGCCAGAAGGCTGGTATTGGGGCTTCTCTTCCGCCAGCCCGATGAGGCTTTTTATGTCAGGAAGATCATCCGGCTGACAGAGCTGTCCCCAGGGTCTGTTCAGAGGGAGCTGAAGAGGTTCACAGATTCCGGGATCATCGTGCGCTCGGAGAAGGATAACCATGTGTATTTCCAGGCCAATCCCGCCTGCTCCGCCTACATCGAACTGAGAAGCCTTTTTATCGGCTCTGCCTGAAAGCCGAACTGAATAAGGAGAAGGTGATGGAATTCTTGGAGTTGATAAAGGAGCGCTACAGCGTAAGAGCGTACAAGTCGACGCCGGTCGAGGAAGAGAAGCTCCAGAAGATCCTGGAGGCCGCGATCCTCGCTCCGACGGCGGCCAACAGGCAGCCCTTTCGGCTGATCATCCTAAAGACAGCCGGGCGGGAAGCCGACCTCAAGCGGATCTATGCCCGGGGCTGGTTCGTCCAAGCCCCGCTTGTGGTCTGCGCTTGCGCTGTCAGGGAGGAATCCTGGGTCAGGAGGGATGGGAAGTGCTATGCGGACGTGGACACCACCATCGCTTTTGACCACCTCATCCTGGCAGCCCGCGACCAGGGGCTGGGGACTTGCTGGATTGCCGCCTTCGACCCGGAAGCGGCGCGTGAGGTATTGGACCTGCCTGCCGGGTTCGAGCCCATTGCCTTCACGCCGCTCGGCTACCCCGCCGATAGGTGGAAGCCGAAAAAGCGCCGGCCGGCCGCGGAGCTTGTCCGATACAAGTCATGAGGAAATAAAGACCGGCCTCATTTCCCCGATCTGCATTTTTGAAGGGGAGATCTCGGTTAGTCTCCCCCGTCTAATCGGGTGAATACATATGATATCCCCCTTTTCAACCCTATCTCAAATGGTGTTATAATAGGGGACAATTCAGAGGGAGACACTATGGACACGATCATCAGAGATTATCTTTTGGGCCTCAACGTCGAGGAACCCCAGCGGCACAAGAACATGTCTGTGTTTCCACTGTTGACTCAGCTCAACGGGGGACCCGACTATACCACCCTGAAGGATGCGCTTGAAAAAGCACTGCTCAGCGTCACCGAGGTGAGCTCGGGAGGGTCGGTACCGGAACTAAAGGTTGTGAACACGGCGGGGATCTCGGTCCTCCTCCTCGACGGTGAAGAGCTGGCCGGCGCCAAGCAGAACCGCGTCCTCAACACCACGATCCTGATCAAGGAAAAGTCTGAGACGGTCATTCCTGTGAGTTGCACCGAGCAGAGACGATGGTCCTACGCTTCCAAGGCCTTCCAAGATTCGGACACCGTCATGTCTCCCAAGTTGCGGGTGGAAAAAGCCCGGACGGTCTCGACCTCTCTGAGCAGCACCGGTCAATACCGCTCTGACCAGGGGACCGTCTGGCAAAAGATCGACGAGCAGGCCGCCAAGGCCGGCACCGTTTCCCAGACGGGAGCGATGAAGGACACCTTCGTCCAGAAGGCGGCTGAGCTCGACGAATACCTCAAGGCCTTCCGGCATATCCCCGAACAGAAAGGCCTCCTCGTCTTTATCGGAGGGGAGCCCGTGGGGTTTGATTTCATATCCAAGGACAGCGCCTTCGGGCTTCTTTACCCCAAGCTCATCCGGAGCTACGCCATGGAGGCCGTCCTCGAAGAAAAAAAGGACGGGGCGAAGCCGGACCGCAAACAGGCGGAGGAGTTCCTCAAAGAAGCAGCGGAGTGCGAAGAAAAGAAATACGATTCGATCGGCCGCGGGAATGATTTCCGCTATGAGGGCAAGACGGTGGTCGGGTCGGCGCTCGCCGTGGACGGGAAGGTCGTCCACATGGCTTTCTTCCGGGTCAGCGAAGCCGACAAGACCGGCGAGATGGCCCGCACCCGGCACCGCATCAAATTCAGGTTGTAGTCCCGGATGATCGGGTACCCGAGCAATGTCCTGGTCGTGGCGGATTACCCAAAGCCCCGGTTCGAGGAAGCCATAAGGTCCAAGATCGATTTCGTCCTTTCCCTGGGCGACGTCGACCCTCCCATTCTCGAGGAGATCCACCTCCGTTTCCAGAAACCCATCTTTGCGGTCAAGGGAAACCATGACTCGACCAAGCCCTTTCCCGATTACGTCACCGACGTCCATCTCCGGTACGTCCAGCATCGCAACTGGTTCATCGGTGGGTTCAGCGGCGTGCCTTCTTATAAAGGCTCGGATGCCTATGAATGGGATGACCTGTCGGCCGCTGAGAAGCTCAGCAAATTCCCCTACGTGGATATTTTCATCTGCCACGCGCCGCTCCTGGGGATCACCGACAAAGAGGACTTTGCCCACCAGGGGAGTGAGGCCATCCGGCGGTACATCGATGCCCAGCAGCCCAAGTTCGTTTATCATGGCCACGTCCATGAAAAGATGGCCGCGATGGTGGGGGAGACGGCCGTTGTTAGCGTCTACGGCGCCGATGTCTTCTCCCTGACCTACACGTCCTGATTATTTCCCGGCCGGGAAAATCGGCGGCGGTCAGCAAATTTCCCGGCTGCCAAGATCCGACAAGCGGCGCAGGGTGGTACTTTGGGGAACGTCCCCGTTGAATTTTAGGCGGGCGGAGAGTATATTGGCTTTTTTATTTCAGAGGAGCTTCAAGATGCCCAAATACGTTTACTTTTTTGCCCCTGCTCATACGGAAGGCAATAGAGACATGAAAGACCTCCTCGGCGGCAAGGGCGCCAACCTGGCCGAAATGGCCGGGATCGGGCTTCCGGTTCCTCCGGGGTTTACGGTTTCGACGGACGCCTGCAACCTCTTCTCAAAGGCAGGGGGGACTCTGCCGGCTGA
>Ga0153916_10000728_pt1 | contig 22601 bp, 18 predicted proteins | sample Opewatmetagenome_FD_109642 | JGI IMG/M metagenome (GOLD analysis project Ga0153916, IMG submission 109642) | Freshwater wetland microbial communities from Ohio, USA - Open water 3 Core 3 Depth 4 metaG | ecosystem: Environmental > Aquatic > Freshwater > Wetlands | place: USA: Ohio, Lake Erie...
CCGCGGAGAAAATTTTCGCGCCCTCTGCGGCCGGGAGAACGCAGGGTTCTCGCGACGATTTCAGGCGTGAAAACCGCGCCGGTCACGCCCGCCCGCAAGGACGCAGCAGCCCGCCAACTCAACCACGGGAATCGCCAAAACGCCAAGGGACGAAAGCTCGAAACCCAACACGATCCTACGGATGGTCCAGGGGCCGATTCCCGAACGGCTTCTCGCTTCCCGAGCGAGCCCGAAGGACCCTGGGCACCAAGATATGGGGGTATGGCTGGCACGATTACCGTTCTTGCCGGCCCGGGGCAAACGTGGTAGGATAACGATACGCAAAGCGCCGAGCCGGGCGCTGGGGCCCGGCGGAGCGTTCGCGGATGTGGTCCTCTATCATGTTCGTGCTGCCGACGCCCAATATTTGGTGAGCCGATAATTCGCCCGTTGGGTGCCTGTAAGCAAAGGTCCCCGGCCGCGTGTATAGCCGCAGTTCCGACCCCGGCTTGCCGGGGCGGCTGCGGATCACACAACCCGGGGCCCAGGTCACCCCCGTTGCTGAACGGGCTCTCAAATACGCGTCGCCACGGCATTGCGGTGGAGGACCGCCTTTTTTTGTCCTCGGGCTTCCCATGGCCGAGCTGCCTGCCGACCTGGCCGCCAAACGGGACCAGTTGATCGAGCTCTTGAAGAGCTTCGGGAGCTGCGCGGTCGCCTTCTCCGGTGGCCTGGACAGCACCGTCCTGGCCAAGGCCGCGCAGTTGGCCTTGGGCGACCGGGCCGTGGCGGTCACCGGCGCAAGCGCCAGCCTGGCCGCCGGGGAGCTGGAAGAGTGTCGCGCGCTGGCGGCACGGATCGGCATCCGCCACGAGGTCATCCAGACCGAGGAACTGTCCAACCCGGAGTATCTCAAGAATAGCTCCGATCGCTGCTACCACTGCAAGACGGAGCTTTTTGCCCGGGTGGAGACGATCGCCGGGCAGTTGCGCGTGGCGGTCGTGGCCGACGGCTCCAACTGGGACGATCAAGCGGAGCATCGCCCCGGGCTGAAGGCCGCCCGGGACCGCCGGGTCCGCAGCCCGCTGGCCGAGTGCCGGCTCACCAAGACCGAGCTCCGCGCCCTGGCCGCTGCCTGGGAGCTTCCCATCTGGGAGAAGCCGGCGACGCCTTGCCTGAGCAGCCGGATTGCCTACGGCGAGCGGGTCACGCCGGAGCGCCTGGCCATGGTCGACAAGGCGGAGCGCTTCCTCCGCGGGAAAGGATTCCAGCCGCTGCGGGTCCGCTATCACAAGGGGGACCTGGCGAGGATCGAAGTCGCGCCGGACGCGATCGGGCGGTTGCTCGATCCGGAATTCCGCCGGGAGGTCCTCCGCGAGCTGAAGGCGGCGGGCTTCAAGTACGTCTCGATCGACCTGGAAGGGTTTCGCTCGGGCAGCATGAACGAGGTCCTGCCGGCGGAGAGCCTCCAGATTCTCAAGCGCTACTCGGTCACTGCGAAAGGAGGATCGTCGCCACCAGCAGCACCAGGGCCAGCACCGCTCCGGCGGCAATGAGCCCCCAAAGCCAGCCGGGGATCCTCTGGCGGCGCTGGCGATAGGCCGCCAGTTGCTCGTCGCTGATCGAGCTGGCCGGCTCGATCCGGGCGTCGATGGAGACCGCGCTTCCGCCCAGCATGGCGCCGAGCACGTCCTCCTCGTCGATCCGCTCGGCCACGGGGAGCGTCTCCTTGAGGGTGGCGGTCTTCCGGACGGAACTACCGCTGCCGCCGTCGGAACCGGTTACCGGCGCCTTGACCGCGGCGTGCTCGGGCTTGGAGCGGGTGTCGGAGGCGGCGGGCGCGTGGGCCAACGGCTCCGGCTGCCCGGGGACGTCGCGGGCCTTAAGGGCGACGGCCTGCTTGAGCGGTCCGCGCCGCTCCGCTCCGCGCCGCGTTGCCGAGGAGCCGCCGGTCTTGTCCGAAGCGTCCGCCCGCTGACCCACGCCGAAGCCCCCCGAGACGCCGGGCGGACTGCCGGGCGGGGGGCCCGATTCGACCTCCTGGCCGTGGGCCTTCAGCCAGGCCGCCAGGGCCTCGGCCACCTCGCGGGCCGACTGGTACCTCCCGGCCGGCTTCTTGGCCATCATCCGCTTGAGGATCTCGACCAGGTCCTCCGGGGCGTCGGCGCGCTCGTCGCGGACGTCGGGCGGGGGCGCGCCGTGGTGCATCATCAGCCGCTGCGGAAGGGTCCCGTCGGGATAGGGCGGATGCCCGGTGAGCAGGAAATAAAAGGAACACCCCAGGCTGTAGATGTCCGCCCGGGCGTCCACCCCGTGGCTGTCGATGGCCTGCTCCGGGGCAAGATAGTCGGCCGTCCCCAGCACGTTCTCGTCGTACGCCACGGTGAGCGAGGCCTGGTCCTCGCCCGTGAATCGCGCCAGCCCGAGGTCCAGCAGCTTGACCACCCCGTGGCGGTCGACCAGCAGGTTGGCCGGCTTGACGTCGCGGTGGATCAGCCCGGCGCGGTGGGCATGTTCCAGCCCCTCGGCCGCCTGGCGGACGTACTCGGTGGCGCGGGCGTAGTCCAGCGGGCCCGAGTCCCTGACGATCGCCTGGAGATCGCGCCCCTCGACGTATTCCATCACGAGGAAGTGGACGTCCTCCTCGTGGTCCACGTCATAGGCCCGGACGATGTTGCGGTGGTCCAGCGCGGCCACGGCCTGGGCCTCGCGGTGAAAGCGGGCGAGATAGGAAGAATCGTTCACCCGGTTCTTGGGCAGCACCTTGATCGCCACGCGGCGCTGCATCAGGACGTGCTCGGCCAGGTAGACGTGGCTCATCCCGCCGCTGCCGAGATGGTCCAGGAGCTTGTATTGCTTCCCCTTGAGAAAGAACCCCTTGTAGCGCCGCCGCAAGAGGTTCTCGCACTGCCACGCGGTGAGCAGGCCGGCTTCGACCAGTCGCGCGGCGAGGCGGTCGGCATGGTCGGGCTGCTCGGCGCCGATCTCCTCCTTCAGTTGGAGGATGGCCCGCTCGAGCTGTTCCGGCTCCACCAGGCCGCTCCGCCGCACGAGGTCCACGAAATCTTCGACCTTGGAGTTGATCATGCCCGACCGTGAACCCGGCCTCCGACAACGCCCGCCGGGGGGCCACAAACCCCAGAAGAAAAGCCCCGAGGGAAATGGGTGAATGCCGGGGCCGAACGGCCTCGGTCAAGTCCACCCCCTGACATAGGGGAAGCAGGGCGACTCCCTTCTTCCCCCGCCGGCCTCCCGGACCGGCTGCCGCCATTTCCAGCTTACCACGACGGTCCGAGTCTTACCAGCGGTCAGAGCACCGCGGACGGGCCGATATGGGGGCAAAGAAGAAGGCAACGGCGTCCGGGGCCGTGATTCACCCCGCACCTCCGCTGCCGACGGACCGCGCGGGGCCGGCCCGCTATTCCGGCATCACGGTCACCAGTTCCTGGTGGACCGCTTCGACCTGATCGGCTGCGACCGAGCGGAGCTCCTCGGCGTAGCCGATCAACAGGGCGAGATCGCCCAGGCGGTTGATCCGCCGGGGAACGCCGTGGGTAAGGCGGTGGAGCGACGCCAGGGCCGCCGGCTCGAAGATCTCCTGCTGGGCGCCGGCCTGCTTGAGCCGGTGGTTGACGTACTCCGCGGTCTCCCGCTCCGTGAACGGGCGGAGCAGGCACTTGACGGCGAGCCTCTCCTCCAGTTGCGGCGCGCGGTCGAGGATCGGGAGGATTCCGGGCTGGCCGACCAACAGCAGCGTCAGCGCGGGCTCGCCCCCGCCGCGGAAATTCAAGAGCATCCGCAGCGTCTCCAGCGCGGCTCCCTCGTCCAGCAGGTGGGCCTCGTCGACGACGACCACGGCGTGTTGGCCGCGCTGGGCGTTTTCGGCCAGGAAGCGCTCGATCCGCTGCACGCTCTGGTGCACGGGGGCCGCCTCGGGCGTACTTCCCGGCCCACCCCACTCGCCGGCGAGGTAGCCGAGCATCTCGGCGCCGCTCATCTGGGGAAAGACGAGGTGGCTGAGGGGCGCGAAGGCCGGGCCGAGCATCGTCCGCAGCATTTCCACCAGGAGCGTCTTGCCCGACCCGCACGGACCCGCCAAAACCGTCCCCCCGCGGCGGTTCTCGATCGCATAGCGGAGTTTCAGCAGCGCGGCCTGGTGGGACTCGGCCGGGTAGTAGAACCGCGGATCGCAGCGGTTCTCGAAGGGCCTTTCTCGGAGCTTCCAGTACGAGGCATACATGGGGGCTTAGACAAAGTTCTCCACCACGGCAACGTCGACGATCCCCGCGGCGCGCAATCGCTGCCAGCTCTCGGCGATCTCCGTTTCGGGGGTACCTCGCACGTTCTGCACCAACAGGACCGCGTCGAGCCACCGCTCGGGACCCTCGGAAAGCCGCAAGTCGATCCTGCTTCGCTTGGTGTGCCGCCCCACGTCGACCAGGATCAGGTCGTAGGCTTCCCGCAGCACGTCCATCGTGGCCTTGGGCTGCGGACGCTCGTCGATCGCGTGGTCTTCCCCAGCCGGCGGCTCCCCGAGGGGGAGAATGGCCAGCCGATCCTCCACCGACTCGATCACCGTCTCGGCCAGCGGCAGCCGCCCGGCGAGGACGGCCTCCCAGCCGGCCTCCGGGGCCAATCCCAGCCGCCGGGCGAGCCGAGGATGGTCGAAGTCGGCATCCACCAGCACCACCCGCAGCCGACGCTCGGCCAACCGCCGCGCAACGGCCAAAAGGACCGTGGTGCAGCCGTCTCCGCGGCGGCAGCCCTCGAAGGCAACGACCTTCCGTCCCTTCGCCGATCCGACGACCAGCCGGTCGACCACCGGATCAAGACACTGGCCGGCCGCCTCGCCCATCTTCGTCACGCTGGTGGGCCAGATGAAGGCGTCCACCTGGAACGCCGGCCGGAACGCCTCGGTCGCCTTGGCGGCCGGCTCCACGCGACCTTCCGCAACGTTCGTCCCCGCGGCCATCGGCTCTGCGGCGACCGGCTGCGAAGATACCTCCCCGTCCATTCCCATTTCTGCTACCAAGGTCGCCGCAGAAGGTGAAGTTGCCGAAGGCTCCGCGACTTCGCCCATGCTCGCGGCGGGGGCCCCTTCGCGACGCGGCCTCGCGGGCCGTGTCGCCCCCCGCGCACGCCGGCGGGAATTCCGCCGCGACGGGACCGGAACCGCTTCCTGCTGCGTGTAGGCTTTAATAAAGGCTTGATCGAGTGCGCTCATAGGTCGTCTGCACGGGCGGTTTTTGGATCGTGCCTTCGAAGCGGGCTACGTCCGGGTTCGCGGCCGGAGCCGAGACGTCTGCCGCGGGCTGCGGCGCCGCCGAGCCGCCCGTCACCACGTCGGCCGGCGGATAGCCCGTCGAGGGATACCGTGGCGGGTAAGCAAGGGAGGGATCGCCGCTGCCGTACGATGTCGCGGCGCGCCGCGAAGCCGGCATCGACCCAGCAGGCAGATGGCGGGCGGCGCCCCCGCGGTCCGCGTAGCTCAGCGGCCCGGCTTGTTGGCTACTCGCCGGACGGGAATGGTCTTGAAGCCTCGCTGCCGTCGCTGCCCGCGCGGTCTCTGTCGCCAACGTAGGGCCCTGAAGGGCGGCCATCGCCGCGTAGTCTTGATAGTCCAGCCACATGGAAGCCTGGTCTGGGATCGAAGGGTGCGATGTCCCGTAGCCTCCCGGGGAGGCGTGGGCCTGGTACGGGCCTGCGGCGCCTGGCGACGCGCGGTCCGCGATCGCCATCGCGCGGTTCGCCGCCATCGGCGGCTGGTAGTCGCCGTATCCGGGCGCAGGCGCTCCGCCTGGCTCCAGCGACTCCCGGTACGTGGTGGGCATCGCCGGCGGATTGGGCGAGAAAGGCCCGGAGGATTGGCCTATGCCGTCCGAGGGCTCCTCCGGTCGCACCCCCGCTTGCCACGCCGAGCCTTCATTCCTCGTCCTGTCCCAGAGCGGAGTTTCCGCCGTGCTCGACGGAGGAACGTCGGCTCGCGGGGAGGAAGCCTGCGCAGACTGGAGCGGCTCGTCCTTCTTGTCCTCCCTGTCTCGGGAGAACTGGTAGACCGCCGTGATCACGGCGGCACCCAGCAGCACCGCCATCCCTCCGGCAAGGATCCTCGTGGAGATCCACGAATTCAGCAGCCTCGGTTGGCCCTCGGCCGCGGCGCTTTCCCGCCGGATCAGCGGATCGGCGGTGGCCAGACTGGGAATCCGCGTCAGCACTTTGGGAGAAGTGGCACGTTTTCGAGGATTGCTGGCCGCCGAAGTGGATGTCCTTCGTCGGGACCTTCCCTTCGCCGGGGCGCGACGGGCCTCCCTTTCCGGCAGGTCGATGGACTGGTAGTCTCTCATTCTTGGACCCTCGTCGAGAAGGACCCGGACGGTCGGGCGCAGGACCTGACGCAACCCTGCCCGGGTTGTTCCATCTATCGGTTCGGATTCTAAGGGTCTTGACTTTTGCTGAGGTTTTTCCGGTCGCGCAAGATGGGCGGGCTGGGCTTGCCTGCATCATTTCCCCTGTTAGGGTTGGTTGCTTGAGTTTCAATCCTCGGACGAACGACCCTTTCTTGCGCATATATTCCACTTACTCAGCGCACCCCATTTACCCAAGTGGCTACTGGTCCGGCATGACAGGCCAGCGGCCCTCAGGACCAGTGGCCGGTTGCCCCGGACGGGTTATGGGCGAATAATGCGCGGGTCACCTCAGCGTTTGCCACAATCCAACCCTGAATCCCGCCTCGCTCCATGCAGCCGACGATCGCGCTGGTCCTGGTCCTGCTGGCCGTGCGGAGCGGAAAAGACTGGGAAAGCGACGAGAAGGACCGGACCGCAGCGGCCGTTTCGGTCAGCTCGTGAGTCCCGGCCCTTCGGGAGCCCCCACCGCACGCCCGCGGCGTTGCGGCCAAACCGAACGGAGCGGTCAGTCGGGCCGTTGGAGGGGTCATTCGGGTCGTTGGAACGGTCATTCGGGTCGTTTCGGCCCCCGGGGTCCAAGCGCCATCAGGTGGGAAACGGTCCGCAGATAGAGGACGCCGCCGGCCAGCGCAGGAGTGCTGTGGCTCCGCTCGCCGAGGTCGATCCGCGCGAGGAGCTGAAACTTGTCGGCGGCGGCGAGGACGACGAGCTTGCCGTCGCGGGCGATGCAGTACAGCCGATCTCCGAGGCGGACCGGCGAGCCGAAGTAGTCGCCTCCCACGCGCTGGCGCCAATGGACCTTGCCCGTCGGACCGTCGAGGCAGGTGACGATGCCCTGATCGTTCCAGAGGAAAACCAGCGAGCCGCGGGCCACGGGGACGGGGACGTAGGGGAGCGAGCCTTGGATGTTGTAGGCCACCTTGGCCTCGACGCCGCGGTCCGGGTCGCCCGGCTGCACGGCGACCATCTGCCTGCCGACGCCGCCGACCCCCGCGGCGGCAAAGATCAGTCCGGCCGCGACCGTCGGCGAGCCGACCACCCGGTTCTGGAATACGGGGAGCTCCCAGTTCACCTTTCCCGACTGCGGATCGAGGCTGGTGATCCCGTGGGCCCAACTGCTGAGGATCACCTGGGGCTTGCCGCCGTCGGGCTGGAAGACGCAGGGGGTGGCGAAGGCCGCGCCTTGGCTCCGCCGCGGGGTCTGCCAGCGGGTCTTGCCGGTCTGGCAGTCCAGGGCAACCGCCGAGCTCGCTCCGTCCTGATCGTTGGGCACGATCAAGAGGTCCGCCAATACGATCGCTGAGGCCCCGAACCCGTGCTGCGAGACGAACGGCCCCAGATCGCTCCGCCAAATCTCGCGGCCCTGGCCCTGGTCCAATGCGACGACCACGTAGGACTTGGGGGTCGCCCAAGTCACGTAGAGATAGCGCTCGTCGGCCGGCGGCGTGGAGGAGGCGTAGGAGTTGAACTTGTGCATCCGGTAGGTGGTCGACGGAAAGGTCTGCTTCCAAAGCTGCTCGCCGCTGGGGGCCTTCAGGCACTGGACGAACAAGGTGCCGTCCTCCTCGTTGGCACTGGTTACGAAGACCCGTTCGCCCCGGACGACTGGCGACGAATAACCCGTGCCCGGCAATTGCACCTTCCAGCGGTAGTCCTTGTCGGTCCACGGGAGGGGCAGGTCGGCTGTTTCTTCGATCCCCGAGCCGTTGGGGCCGCGGAATCGCGCCCACGACTGCCCGACTGCGGTGGGCAGAAATCCCATCATTCCCAGTTGGAGCATGAGCACGGCAGCAGAGGGGCGCAGCATAGGGAAATACCTCGGGCCAGCGTATGGCAACAAAGGTGTCGCGACCAAGTTGCCAGATTGTACCCGTGGGGAGGTCGCTTTGTCGACCGGCTCGGGCGGACGGCGGGAACCGGCCCGCGGCAGTCGTGGTCAGCGGGCGGGGTCGTGGTGTAAGCCCTTGCCAATGAACGAGTTGAGGACGAATCGTCCAGCCAGCTCGGCAGTCCGATCGGCTGGGGTGAGCCGTCGTCCGGTCGCCCCGCTCTGGCCACTCGCGGTATTGAGGCGCCAGGAAGCCTGACAGCCGGGCTGCCCAGGAGCGCCTCTAGCGCCCCTGGGCGGCCTGCAGCGACCATCGACCTTGTTTGCGAGGGGGACACACGGTACGATGGGAGAAGCAAATGGTTGCGATTGCGGGGTTTATCGAGCCATCTGTCCATAGGGGCCGATCGAGCGATGCTGGATCGGCCCCAATTCGTGTCTTGATGCTTGCCGCATGTTGCCGATCTTGCCGAAATCGCTCAAACATTTTCTGCAGCTTCAAACTCTTCTGAGGGGTGTTGGATGACACGCACGAATGCTTCTCGTAGCCGCTGGGCATTGTCCGTTCTGGTGGCGGCCGGTCTGCTTTGGGCCGCTTTTTACCCCGTGGTGTCGGCCGACCCCGTGAAGACTTCTTCGGCCGAGGCACGGTACATCGCCAAGACCGTCTCCGGTCTGTTGAAAACGGAGCACCTGACCAAGCACCCGTTCGATCAAGAGATCACGCAGCGTTGCCTGACTCAGTTTTTCAAGATGCTGGACCCGCTGAAAGTCTACTTCTACCAGTCGGACGTGGACCGGTTCATGGCGCGGCAAAAGGAGGTGGAGAAGGTCCAGGATGGCGACACCCGACTGGCTTACGAGATCTTCCAGGCTTTTGTGAAGCGGGTGGACGAGCGGGTCAGGCTGGCCGACCAGCTCCTGGCGACGCCGCACGACTTCACCATCGACGAGGAGGTCACCACCAATCGCGACGCCATGCAGTACGCCAAGGACGAAGCCGAGGCGCGCGAGCGGTGGCGGAAGCGGGTCAAGCTCGACCTGCTGGTGCTTCGTGCCGACCGGATCGACGAAGAAAAAGAAGGCAGAGACAAGGACAAGAGCGGCTCGCCGCCCCCGGAAGTCAAGTCCCCCGCCGAACAGGCCAAGGCGGACCTGGAGAAACTGGCCAATCGCTACCACCACATCGCCAAACGGTGGCACCAGACCAACAATGACGAACTGCTGGAGATGTACCTGACCGCGCTCTGCTCCGGCTTCGACCCCCACACCAGCTACATGTCGCCCGAGACGGTGGGCAACTTCCAGATTGCCATGAAGCTCGAGCTGGAGGGGATCGGCGCGGTGCTCAAGTCGGACTACGGCGAGACGGTGATCCAGGAGCTGGTTCCCGGCGGGGCTGCCGACAAGGACGGCCGCTTGAAGGCCGGGGACAAGATCGTAGGGGTCGGCCAGGGAACCAGCGGGCCGATCGAGGACGTCGTGGAAATGAAGCTCTCCGACGTGGTCAAGAAGATCCGCGGACCGCGAGGGACCGTGGTGCGGCTGGAGGTCCTCTCTCCCCGCAGCAAAGAGCGGAAGATCATCCAGATCACGCGGGAGCGGATCGAGCTCAAGGACCGGGAGGCCCGCGCCAAGGTCTTCCAGGACGGGCAGAAGCCGAACGGGAAGCCGTACCAGATCGGGGTGCTCCAACTGCCGAGCTTCTACTCCGACATGGAGGGGGCCCGCCAGGGCCTGCGGAACTTCAAAAGCACTACCCGCGACGTCCGCCGCATCCTGGAGAACTTCAACCGCGACGGCGTCGATGCCCTGGTCCTCGACCTCCGGCAGAACGGCGGCGGCTCGCTCCAGGAGGCGATCAGCCTGACCAGCCTGTTCCTCGGCGACGTTCCGGTCGTCCAGGTCAAGGACTCGGACAACCGCGTCACGCCCTACAACGACCCGGACGGAAGCATGCTCTGGCGCGGGCCGATGGTGGTCCTGATCAGCAAGTATAGCGCCAGCGCCAGCGAGATCCTCGCCGGCGCGATCCAGGATTACCACCGCGGTCTGGTCGTCGGCGATCATTCGACCCACGGCAAGGGAACCGTCCAGAGCCTCACCGACCTGGGCGGGAAGCTTCTGGGTCCCTACGGGCCGGCGCTTGGCTCGCTGAAGATCACCATGCAGCAGTTCTATCGCCCCAGGGGCGACAGCACGCAAAGGCAGGGAGTGCTGGCCGATGTCGAGCTCCCCTCGCTCTCGACCCACTTCGAGGGCATCAGCGAGGCCGACCTCGAGTACGCGATCCGGTTCGACCGCGTCCCCGCGCAGGAGCTCCGGCCGTTCAACCTCGTCAGCAAGGAGATCGTCGATCGCCTCAGCCAGCTCTCCCTGGAGCGCCGCGGCAAGTCGCCCCAGTTCGACCAGGTTCTCAAGCGGATCGCCCGTTACGAAGAGCAGAAGAAACGCAAGCGGATCACCCTCAACGAGCAGAAGTACCTGGCCGAGCGGGCCGAGTGGAACGCCGAGAAGGAAGAGGAGAAGAAGCTCGAGGAGATGGCCGAGGGCCGCAACGCCGAGATCAAGCGGGACTACTATCTCGACGAGGTCCTGGCGATCACCGAGGATTACCTCCACCTGCTGGCCCGCTCCGTCGGGCAGCCCCTCCAGGCGGTCCAGGCCGGCAAGCCGGCGCAGTCAGAGAACTGACCGGAAGCCCCGGGCGAGCAGTCCTGACCGGTCCGCCTCGCTGGAGCGCTCGGCGGACCGCGTTTTTTTGTTCCCGCGGTGTGCCGCCGGCCATGGAGGCCGGGCACGTCGCCGCTGATCCACCCTGAGGAGCAACCCATGGACACGTTGGAGGCGATCCGCACGCGGAGGAGTATCCGGCAATTCGAGCCCCGGCCGGTCGCCGAGGGGCTCGTCGCCGAGCTGCTTCAGGCGGCGATGAGCGCTCCCTCGGCAAACAACCAGCAGCCGTGGTGCTTCGTGGTCGTCGACGACCGCCGCCTGCTGGACCAGGTCCCGCCCATCAATCCCTATGCCGCGATGTGCCGGCAGGCCCCGCTGGCGATCCTCGTGTGCGGCGATCCGCGGCTGGAAAAGTTCCCCGGCTATTGGGTCCAGGACTGCGCCGCGGCCGTCGAGAACATGCTCCTGGCGGCCCACGCCCGGGGGTTGGGCGCGGTCTGGACCGGCGTCTACCCGCGCGAAGACCGGATCCGCGGCCTCCGCAAGCTGCTGCGGGTGCCGGAGCCGGTCGTCCCCATGGCGCTGGTGGTCCTCGGCTATCCGGCCGAGCACGTCCCGCCGGAAGATCGCTACCGCGACGACCGCGTCCACCGCAACGGCTGGTAGGGACCTGGGATGCCATCCGAGTGCGGGCCAGGGCGCGAGCACCGATCGAGTGCCGCGGGTAACCGGCGGCGGCTGACGGTGGTGCTGTTGTTGGTGGGCGGGTACATGGTGGCCGAGGTCCTCGGCGGGCTGTGGACCAACTCCCTGGCCCTGCTGGCCGACGCCGGCCACATGTTCTCCGACGCCGCCGCGCTGGGCCTGAGCCTGTTTGCCCTCTGGTTCGCGGGCCGCCCTCCCTCGCCGCGGAGCACCTACGGCTACTATCGCATGGAGATCCTCGCGGCCGTGGCCAACGGGGCTGCCCTGGTCGCCGTCTCGATCTTCATCTTCCTGGAAGCCTACCACCGCTTCCGCGACCCGCCCCAGGTCCAAGGCGCCGCCATGATGGGAGTCGCCGTGGGGGGCCTGATCGTCAACCTCCTCGGGCTGAGGATCCTCCGCGAAGGAAGACGGGAGAGCGTCAATGTCCGCGGCGCCTGGCTCCACGTGCTCAGCGACACCTTGGGAAGCGTGGGGGCGATCGCCGCCGGGGGGCTCATCTGGGGCTTCGGCTGGACTTGGGCCGACCCGGCCATCTCCGTGCTCATCGGCCTGTTGATCATCTATTCGTCCTGGCGGCTCCTGGCCGAGTCGGTGGCGGTGCTCATGGAAAGCGCCCCGCGGGGAATCGACGTCGACCAACTGCACCGCGCGATGGCCGGCGCGGCCGGCGTGCTGGAGGTCCACGATCTGCACGTCTGGACGATCACCAGCGGCATGGACTCGCTCTCGGCCCACGTCGTCGTCGCGGAGGGCTGCCCGCACGGCGCTCTGCTGGGCGAACTGAAAAACCTCCTCCACCACCGCTTCGGGATCGATCACGTGACGATCCAGATCGAGCCGGAAGATTTCGAGCAATGCTCGGGCCGGGCGTGAGCAGCGTCAGGAACCGCCCGGGAGGACTAGTTTTCCCGGCTCGCCAGCGGAGCGGTAGGCCTGGATGACTGTGCCGAGCGACTCGCGATCGACCCCGTGGATCGCCAGCGGCCGCGGGGCGAGCATCCCCAGCACCTCCGGCACGTCGCACACCCGCAGCACGTTCAACAGTTCCGGCGCGGAGGGCTCCATGTGGCCGAGCGGCGGGCGGCTGAGCACCGCGCCGGCGATCTCGGGTTCCAACAGCGCCGCATAGGCCGCCAGCACGCCCCCGCCCCCTTCGCCGGCCACGAACACCGGGACTTTGCCTTCGTGCTTGGCGTGGAGATAGCGGGCGGTCGCGATCACGTCCCACACGCGGCCCCCGTCCACCGTCCGGCCCAGCAGCACGTGCGATCTCGCGACGTAATTGGGCGGGTTCTTTTGGGTCCAGCGGGTGGGCCCTTCGCCGCGCGGATGGAGAAAGTAGCCGCGATCCCCAGGTTCGGGCGTGACCAAAACCTTCCCTTCAGGATCCGAAGCGACCAAGAGAACCCGTTTCGCCCGCAGCGGTTTTTCGATGCTCACATCACGCAATGCGACCTCGATCCCCGGCTCCGTCTCCAGGCGAAGCTCGTTCCCCTGGACCTCCCGAAGAACCTTTGCCGGCGGGACCCGCTCCGGGAAGCCGCGGAACGTCACCCGCCGCAGCTCGTCCATTAAGCCCTTTTTCCAGGAATCAAACTGCCCCGGCTCGGGCGGCCGCACGCGGGCCATCGGCACGAAATGTCGGTCGATCGTCGTGTTCAGCTCGTCCTTGGGCAGGTCCGCATCCGTGGCGAACACCCGGAGCTTCGCCGGCTCGATCGGATAACGCTTGCCGGCCTTGTCGTTGGCCACCAGGTCGACTTCGCTGTCTGTGACGATCCGCGGGTCGTTCTTCAGATAGATGTTGAGGAAGCGGAAGGCCCCCTGGCGGATGTCCTGGCGATAGGCGTGGCCGCCGATGCTCACGAAGGCGTCGACCAGGTCGCCGGCGCCGTAGAAGCTGTAGACCCGCTCCAGCCGGTTGATGACCCGCTCGTTGGCATCCATGGGAAAGATCGCGTCGTTGTCGCTGTTGGTGAACAGCATCGGGCGGGGAGCAATCAGGGCGGCGATCCGGGCCCAGGGCCACTGGAAGGTGTTGTAGAGGAACATGCAGTCGCAATGGCCGTTGATTACCCGGTTGGAAACGTAGGACCGCAGATCGGCCATGCCGCTCACGGGGACGGCGACCTTGACGCGCTCGTCCGCGGCGGCGATCCAGAAGGTGGCCGCCCCGCCGCCGCTGATCCCGGTGACGGCGATCCGTTGGGGATCGACGTCGGGCCGGCTGGCGAGATAGTCGATGCCGCGGACGCCGTTCCAGCATTCGACGCCCGCCGGCGTGTAGCCCCGCGAGTGCCACCACCAGCGGTTCTCCCGGTAGGTGCCGTGGTGGATGGCCGCGATCTCGCCCAGTTGCAGCGAGTCGACGGTGAGGCAGACGTAGCCGTGGCGGGCCAGCCAGATGCCGTGCGACTGGTAGGCGGTCTTGTTCCCGTTGCGGCCCATCCCCGAGTGCCCGCAGACGTAGAACACGGCCGGCAGCCGTTCGCCCGGCTTGACCTGGCGGGGGCGGTAGAGGTTCCCCGTCACGTAGAGCCGCGGCCGGCTCTGGTAGTGCAGCTTCTCGACCACGAAGCCCTCGCCTTGGAGCGTTCCCGTGATCACGGGCTCCAGTGGCGTCCTCTCCGGCAGCGGCGCAAGCCCCAGCATGTAGTAGTACTCTTCCCGGTACTCCCGCCGGAGCTTCTCCCAATCGTCGCGGGTTTTGACGCCGACAAGCCACGGGCCCTCGATCCTCTCGGCCTGGCGGGCAAGATACTCCTGGATCATCCGGTCGCCGGGCGCCTCCCGGTCGGGCTTGCCGTACTCCTGCGCACCTGCCGAAAAGGCCAGGCCGCACGTCGCCACAAAAGCCGCAATCACGGGGCAGGACACTCGCATGGTCGGACCTCCTTACTCCAGGTCGTCATCTGGCCTCGACGAGAAACGCTCTCGCACTCTCCCTCGTTGTTTGCCCGAACAGGGGGGCTGAACGAGGGAGTATTATAGAGCCCCGACGGGCTGTGGTCTTCAGCTCTTGCCGCCGGATCGGATTTTGGTATCTTTGAGCATGGCCGAAGCGCTTGGAGAGGTGGCTGAGTGGTCGAAAGCGCGGGTTTGCTAAATCCGTGAGTCCGTATAGGGCTCCGCAGGTTCGAATCCTGTCCTCTCCGCTAATGATTCAGGCAAGGTTTCGCACGGCCTTGCACCGCTAAGCACAAGCCCTTGATTTCCAATGGCTTGCTGCGTTTCTTGCGACTCCTTGCCGGCCGACGCGGCGGATTGCTGCACCGGAATCTGCACCGATTTGCGCATGTTGTGCACCGGATTCTGCACCGCCTTCTGAAGACGGGAATCCGTTACCATCAGGTAGTGCTTCATCGCAATCCGCGGGGTGTTTCCCAACCAGCTTGTGACAACGTGAACCGGATACTCGCGGGCAAGCTCCGTCTCTCTGGACGCCCGCAAGGCAGGGAACAACCTGGGCCACGGGGCCAGGCCGGCCCTCCGGACGATCCGCGCGAATTGCGTCCGCAAGTTGCAGTTCCGCCATCCGGAGGGCGACAAGGCCGCCTGCCGATAACCCCCGCCCACAACATACTCCGCCCCCTCCGGCGCTGACTCGAAGGCTTCTGTCAAGATCGGCTTCAGTTCAGGGAACAGCGGGATTTCGCGGGCGGCCTTGCCGGGGTGGTGTTCGGTCTTCGGCGATTGCACGAGGATGCGTTCCCGCTCCCAATCGACGTACTGCCATTTGAGGGACAGCACTTCGCTCGGGCACCGCAGCCCGCCGAACCGGCAGAGCGAGACGATAACCCGCCAATCCACGTTGGGACACGCCGCCAGCAGTTCGTCGGTTTCGTCCCCGGTGACGAACCGTTCCCTATCGGCCTTCATGGTGGCCTTGGCGGTGACTTCGGTAAACGGGTTGGACTGGACCAGCTTGCGCTTCGCCCACAGCCCCGCGGCCGCCAGCTTGTCGGCCATGACCGGATCCAGGCCGGCCACCCACCGGGCGGTTTCGTCGTCCGGCGCCTGTCCCATAACGGCCGCCGTGTTCAGGGCTTCCACCCGTACCTTGACCGATTCGGCGGTGCGCTGAGTTACCTTCCCCAGCCGAATGGCCTTGCGGTTCCCATCGGGGCGACCAACAGAATCCGCCGCCGGCCGCCGGGGTCTTCCATTCGTCGGTCGTGCTGGTGAATAACGCGGGTGCGATCACGGGAGGGGCTCCTTCTCAGTCCCTTGCCTTTCGGTAGCTCGGCCAGTCGCACGCGAGCGACACCGCCCCATCGACCAGCCGATCCACCAGCTTCGCGCCGATTCGCTCGTTGGCGTCGGCGCGGTTCGCCGGGTCGTGAGGGGCTTTTGGAGCAGGGGCGGACGGTTCCGCCTCGTGCCATGAGACTCTGCCTTTCGTTGGTCGGGCCGAACCGGGCGGGGGTTGCCGAAAGGCAGCGGAGGCGGACCGCCGCCCAGTCCGCTTGCGCCGGCGGCTGTACATCCGACCGGCTCACCCGTCGCCATTGTACCAGCATGTCAAACTGACGGGAGAAGGTACCACGCTCGCCGCTGCCATGCCCCCGGCGTTCAAGACCCGTCCCCGGCCGTAGGAGAACGTCGTCCAGCGCGGTCTGTCCCCTGTCGGTGGGGAGACGCCCAGGGGACCAGCAAGGGATGGTCTGAGCTCCTGGTCGCTACCCTGGACCTCCCTGCCCAAACGTCGATTCTGTCGCCGCCAGCACACGTCTGCGCTCAGGCGCCAGCGCGCCGCGGGCGGCGATGGTGTCCTGGGACCCTTTGGGCCCTTCCGACGCAAACGGCGATCGGAAGCCGACCTTTACGCCAGGCGAAGAGGCATACTCGGCCGGTCCCCGGACGGCCGCCTGGCGCTGCTTGGGACTCGGACGATCTTCAGCGATTCTGCCGCCACGTCGTTCACCACGATCTCGACTGGAACCCCAGCACAATTGAGCAGCGGACAGGCCGTGTTGACCGATTGGGCTGTAAGGCCGAAGGCTGCCAGCCCATTGTTGTCTATCTTCCATACTTGGCTGGCACAGCCGACCAGCGACAGTATCGGGTGATGTCGGATCGCGAGCAGTGGTTCCGAGTCGTGATGGGACAGGACGAGGTTGCCCAGTTGATTACTCCGGAGTCGGAGGGTGCCATCCCTCTGCCCGAAGCCATTTCAACAGAGCTGAGTTTCAGGCTTGGCGTTGACGACTCCACACCATGAATCCGCGACCAAGTGATTGGGGCGTGAAGCGGACCTGTGAGTCGAGGCGCCAGTCTTGGCATCAGAATCGTGGAGAGTCGAGACTGCGAATTGCCGGAGACCGCACCGCAAGTTCGTGCTCGAATGGCCGATGCATTGTTGAGGGGAGTCGTATGGACAGCAAGATGAACCGACTGGCGGCCTTCTCGGCGTGGACTCTGGCAGCGATTCTCGGGGCATTGCCAGCCACGGGGGAAGTAGTGATCGAGGCCGAACGGGCAGGCATACGGACGGAAGGCGGCCCGAGGCCGGGCGGCGGCCGGAGTCTGGCCGGAAATGGCCCTTCTTGTGGATGGCCGGGCCACGAAGGTCCTCGGCGGTGAATCGAAATGTCCACCCGCCGCGTGTTGCTTGTCCGGCGTGGTGAACACCTGCATGCAGACACCGCGGGTCCTCAGAACGTGCGGTGCCGGCTGCGCTTTGTGAGGCCGGGCGTATAGGAGCCCAGGATGCGCAGCCCCACGGCGCCGGTAGCCTCCGAGACGTTGCCAGGGATGCCGCAGGCGAAGGCCCAGGCCAACGCGGCGAAGGCAAGGGCCTCCTTGGCGTCGGGATCGATCCCAAGTGCCTCGCCCGTCACCACCCGTGTAGGGGCGAGGGCATCGCGGATCATGGCGATCAGCGTCGGGTTGCGCGCGCCACCGCCCGAGATGATCACCTCGCTCAAACCGTGCTGGGTCACCCAGCCGTGCATCGCATCGGCAATGCTGCGGGCGGTCAGCGCGGTGGCCGTGGCGATCAGGTCGGCCCACTCCTGCTCGTCTGCCGGCGGCTGGCGCCGCACGATCTGCTGCAGATAGGGGTGGCCGAACACCTCGCGGCCGGTGGACTTTGGCGGCGGCTGCTGGAAGAACGAGTGGGCCAAGAGCTCCGCCAGCAGCACCTCGTCCACCCGCCCGCGGCCAGCCCAGCGCCCGTCGCGGTCGAACGTCTCGCGCCCGCCGGTGGCCCGTTCCACGGCGGCGTCGATCACCATGTTCCCCGGCCCCGTATCGAAGGCCAGAAGCGGCGTGCGGTCTCCTTTCGGCGGGAGCCAGGTCAGGTTGGCGATGCCGCCGATGTTCAAGAGCACCCGGCACCGGCCGGGAAGCGAGAACAGCACGCGGTCTTGCCACGGCACCAGCGGCGCCCCCTGGCCTCCGGCCGCCACGTCGCGCGAGCGGAAGTCGGAGACCACCGGGATCCCGGTGCGCTCGGCGATGGTCGCCGGGTCGCCGAGCTGCAGCGTCGCGCCGCGCACGCCGCTGGCAGGCGGGACGTGCCAGATGGTCTGCCCGTGGGAGCCGATCAAGTCGACGTCGTCGGGGGCCAATCCCGCAGCCTCGCACACCGCCAGGGCCGCCGCGGCGAGCCATTCGCCCAGGTCGGCACCGAGGCGGCACAGGTTCCCCGGCGTGCCGCGCTCGATGGCGTCGTGGATCTGCCGGCGCTGCTGGGGTGTGTACGGGATGGACACGAAGGCCTTGACGGACCACGCGAGATCTGCCTCCGTGGTGCCCGAAAAGTTGGCCAGCACGGCGTCGATGCCGTCGAGCGAAGTGCCGGACATAAGGCCGACGATGTTCATCTTAGCGCAGGCGAAAGAAAGCTCGAACCAGCGAGGCGACGACGCCCACCAGCACCGTGATGCTTGTGCCGATCAGCACGTACCATGGCCAGGCGATGTCGGCCAGGGGGCCCAGCGCGTCGTTGAGCGCGGGATCGGGATACGCCTCACAGAGCGGACGCGCGAAGACCACGAAGGCCATGACAAGAATGCCCGCCGACATGCCGACGATCGCGTCGCACTGCCGCGCGCGTGGCCAGAAGATCCCCAGGAAGAAGCCGCCCAAGAGCGCGCCGTACGTGAACGAGGCGATCCCCAGCGCCACGATGACGACGGGCGTGCCCTGCTGCTTGAACAGCAGCGCGCCGAGCGTGAGCCCCACACCCCAAGCCAGCGCGAACAGCTTGCCGGCGCGGAGCGTGCGGGGATCGTCGGCCCTGCGGCCAGTGAACGGCAGGTAGATGTCGTGCGTCGTGGCCGCGGCCAGCGAGTTAATCGCGCCCGAGTGCGTGCTCATCGTCGCGGCGATGATCGCGGCCACGATCAGGCCCACCAGCCCCTCCGGCATCTGCTCGAGGATGAAGGTGGGAAAGACCTCATCGCTCCGAGCGAACGTCCGCCCTTCGTAGAACGCGTAGAGGCCGACCCCGATCAAAAGGAAGAGCGTGAACTGGAGGAAGACGACGATGCCGCTTCCGACGATCGCCTTACGCGCGTCGCCGAGACTGCGCGAGCAGAGCAGTCGCTGAACGATGAGCTGGTCGGCGCCGTGCGACGCCATGGAGAGGAACGCGCCGCCGAAGAGGCCCGCCCAGAGATTGTGGTCCCGGTGGAGCGTTGGCGTGACGTCGATGAGGTGAAATTTCCCGGCCGCCGCGCCCACGTCCACGATGGCCGGCCAGCCGCCGGGCACCAGACGGCCCAAGAGCACTACGGCCGCGATCCCGCCCGTGACATAAATGCTTGCCTGCAGGATCTCGGTCCAGACGACCGCCTTCATCCCGCCGCGGTAGGTGTACACGACCGTCAGCAGCCCGAGGATCAGGATCGCCGCGGGCATCACCAACTCCTGCCGCACCCTGGAGCCCAGGATCAGGGCCACCGGGATCGCCGTGGCAAAGACCCGTACCGAGTCGGCCATCGCGCGCGTCACCATGAAGACGATCGACGCGAATCGCCGCGTGGCGAGCCCGAAGCGGAGTTCCAAGAGGGCGTAGGCGGTCACCAGTTCCCCTTGGTAGTAGCGGGGAAGGAGCACGGCGGCAATCACTGCGCGCCCGAGGATGTAGCCCGCCGCCACCTGGAGGAACCCCAGATCGCGCGAGAACGCCAGCCCGGGGATGCTAATGAAGGTCAACGCGCTGGTCTCGGTCGCGACGACGGAAAAGAGTACCGCCCACCACGGGATCGCGCGGTCGGCGACGAAGTAGTCCTTCGCATCCCTCTGCCGCCAGCCCACCCAAAGCCCGAGGACCGTGGTTCCCAGCAGGTACGCGAGGACAACGGCGAAGTCGATTGCCGTGAACGTTGGGCTCATGCTTTGAGCTGCTCCATGCCTCTGGAATTGGGCTTTGGCCGCGTCGAATCCGAGACAAGCGCTTCCCAGCCACGGCCCCCGTTTTCCTCGCGCGACCTGCCCGAGTATATTGCAGACTGCCTCGTCGATCCAGAGGCCCAGGGGTAGCACGTTCGCTTCCGGAATTCTCTGTGAATGAAGCATGATGGGAAGGCTTCTCATGAACACTTGGGGCTTACGGCCATGGATTGTAGTGGCGGTCTTGGCGATTGGAATCGCAGAGTGCGAGGGACGTGGATGGATCGTCGCGGCCACGCTCCGTCGCGAGCTAGACTGGATCGTGACGAAATCGCTGGAAAAGGACCGCCGGCGGCGCTACCAGACGGCCAGCGATTTTGCGCGGGACGTCGAGCGCTACCTGAACGATAAACCGATCGAGGCCCGGCCGCCGACGCGGCTCGACCGGCTCTCCAAATGGTCCCGCCGGCATCGGCCGGTGGTCTGGTCGGCCTGATCTGCGAGGCTGGGAGTGGTACTATCTACTCGGCCTCTGCCACAGCGATCTATGGACCCTCCGCGGGCACTCGGCTGGAGTCAACTCGGTGGCCTGGAGCCCCGACGGGGCGCGCCTTTCATCAGGAGGCGAGGACCGAACGGTCAAGGTCTGGGAGGTGCGCACGCAGCAGAAGCCCTTGGAATTGGGCCACGCTGGCGCTCGCGCGGTGGTTTGGAGCTCAGACGGGTCTCGCGTGGCCGCAGTGGGAGGCGGGAGGGCCAGGATCTGGAACCCGACCACCGGCCAGGAACTCTTGTCAAGTGACGGACTTGCCTGGGGGCCCAACGGCAGACACCTGGTCATGCAGAGCGGCGCTCGCGCCGTCAAGATCTGGGACGTAGACAAGCAGAACGAGTTGCTCCGTCGGGCCCTGCACTACACGAACAACGACGAGATCGACAAAGCGATCGACAGCTACACCGAGGCGATCGGCCTCAATCCGAGGCTGGTCATCGCTTACAACAATCGGGGTTACCACTATCTGGCGAAAGCGGATTGCGACAAGGCGATCGCCGACCTGAGCAAAGCCATCCAACTCCTGCCCGGAAACCCCTTGCCCTACCTGCACCGGGCGAGCGCTTACCGAGGAAAAGGCGACTGGGACCGCGCAATAGCGGACGCCAGCGAGGCAATCCGCCTCGATCCCAAACATGGTCACGGCTACGAAATCCGAGGCGAGGCTTACGCCGAAAGGGGGGACTTCGACCAGGCAATCCGCGACCTCTCAAAAGCACTCAAACTGAATGACCAGGAGGCGGTGCTCTGGTACCCGGCTCCGTCGGGTCGACCGTCCACGCGATCAACAACGCAGGCGCCGTCCTCTGCGCCGCGGAGCTCGACCCGCGAGGAGGTTGGCTGACGCCCTTTATTTGGACGGAATCCGGCGTTGTGGACTTGCAGGCCCTCTGCCCGTATCTGATCCGGTATGGCTCGGGCATCAACGACTTGGGACAGGTTTCGGGTACGATGTGGGTCAGCGGGCAGCGTCGCGCCTTTCGGTACGACCCTGACGACGGGACATTCCACAATCTCGGCGTTCTCACTGAAGCGCCGAAGCGGAATGCGCCGTGGAGCGAGACCCCGCTTGGGGGCGGTTGGACTGAGTCTCCGGGCAGCATCAACAATGCCGGTCAGGTGGTGGGCAGCTCTCTCGCCGCGACGAAGGGGGCGGGGAATGCTCCTCACGCCTTCCGCCACACAGAGGGCTCAGGCATGAAGGACGATCCCGATTAAGTTCCAGCTCACAAGCGCCAACGGGGCGCCCGTTGCCGCGCTGAGCGCAGTAAACCTTCTCCAGGTCCAGTTCCTCGGCGTCGACGGAAAACCTTCTGGGACCACCGACCTGTACAAGGATGGCGTCAGCCGGTATGCCAGTGGCGGTACGGCGCTGCGCAACGACGGCACGCAGTACATCTTCAACTGGGACACGAAGGGCTTCAGTTTGGGGAAATGGAGAATCCTCCTGAAGCTCGATGACCTTACGACGAAAGCTGATAAGGTGATCCAACTCGCCACAAACGCCGGCCAAGCCAAGCTGACGGCCGATTCCGCCACTGCCCCGGCGGGTGGGGCGACCGCCGGGGCGCTCTTGGGCGGCGACGTGGCGCTGTTTGTGGATGACCAGAGCGGGCAGTTCAGTGCCCACGAGTGGCCCGGCTCCAGGATGCCATCGCCGAGGTCAATAGTGTCGTGGGGCTGTACGGCGTGACGATCCACCGGGTCGATGCCGCCTACGCCGCGTCGGCGAATGTCGTTGTACACGCCGGCACCGTCAGCGTCGGCGGCGGTTACTCCGACGGAGTGCTCGGCTGTATGACCGACCCCGGCGAGATCACGCTGATCCAGGGCTGGAACTGGTACACGGGCGTCGACACGAGCCAGATCGCCGCGGACCAGTATGACTTCCAGACGGTCGTGACCCACGAGGTGGGCCGTGCCTTGGGTCTCGGGCACAGCGGTGTCTCCACCTCGGTGATGTATGCCACGCTCTCGTCTGGGGCGACTAAATCACGTTTCGTGATTCCAGGAGAGAGGGGCATGGTGGAAACCAACCTAGCCGCGCAAGCGGCGTCAGTGAATAGCCAGGGGCGCGAGCCCCTGGACGGCGGACGCGCGACGTTCGAGC
>Ga0153916_10000729_pt1 | contig 22579 bp, 22 predicted proteins | sample Opewatmetagenome_FD_109642 | JGI IMG/M metagenome (GOLD analysis project Ga0153916, IMG submission 109642) | Freshwater wetland microbial communities from Ohio, USA - Open water 3 Core 3 Depth 4 metaG | ecosystem: Environmental > Aquatic > Freshwater > Wetlands | place: USA: Ohio, Lake Erie...
GAGCTGCCGTTCCACGTCCTCCGGCGGCGGGCCCTGGCAGCGCCAGCGCGCCCCCTCGCGGACGAGGTCCCGCAGCAGCGACATCCCCGTGGCCGCGGTCGGGGCCGGGCTGGCACCCTGGAGGAACTCCCTCACCCTGGCCCTCTCCCCCGGCGGGGGCGGGGAGAGGGTCTGGGTGAGGGGAGGAGAGGGCACGGGGGCATCCACCTCGGTCCACGTCGGCGGCAGGCTCCCCGTCGCGGTCGGCACCGTGCTCCCGATGGACGACGGGGTCATGGCGCGGGGATCCGCGAGGATGGGGGGCAGCGGATGCTCGCCCCGGATCTCGTCGAGCCGGAAGCGGCAGGCGCCGGCGATGGCGGCGGCCGTCTCCAGCCCCTCCGGGAAATCGCTCCAGAGGCGGGCCATCTCCTCTGGACCCTTGAGCGTCCGCTCGGCGTTGGGAAAGAGGCGCCGCCCCGCCCGATCCACGGTGGTGCCGAGCCGCACGCAGGCGAGGACGTCCTGCAGGGGCTGGCGGCGCCGATGGTGGGTGTGGACGTCGTTCGTCACCGCCACCTGGATGCCGAGCCGCTGCCCCACGCTCCGCGCCGCCGCGATCCGCGCCTCCTCCCCGGCCACGCGATGGCGGGCCACGGCGATCGCCAGGCGCGGGCCGAAGACCTCGCGCAGCCGGGCTGCCGTCCCGGCGTCGGCGCCCGGATAGAGCGCCAGCAGTCCCCGCGACCGATCGGCGATGGCCGCCAGGGCGATGCCCGCCCGCTCCTTCCGCGACGGGGCCGGAGCGAAGCCCTCCTCCCCGACCACCGCCCCGGCGTGCGCCTCGGTGACGAGGCGGCAGAGGTTCGCGTACCCCTCCCGGTCCATCGCCAGCAGGACGAGCCGCCCCGCGCCGCCCACCCCGAGGTCCTCGCAGGTCATCTCGGCGCCGACGACGAGCGGGAGCCCCCGCCGCTTCGCCTGGGCATGGGCCCGCACCGCGCCGTAGAGCCCGTCCCGATCGGCGAGGGCCAGCGCCGCGAGCCCGAGATCGGCGGCGCGGTCCACCAGCTCCTCGGGGTGGCTCGCCCCCTCGAGGAAGGAGAAGTTCGACCTGCAGCGCAGCTCGGCGTAGCGGAGCGTCATGGTCAGTCGAAGAGGCCGTGCAGGTAGAGATGGCCGTCGGCGCCGTCCCGGTAGATCCAGCAGTCGCCGAGTCCCGCCAGCCGGGCGCGGTAGTAGTCGCGGTCGAACGGCTCGCTCCACCACTCGCCGCGAAGCCGCTCCGGCCCGGCGAGCGCCTCCACCGCGTAGGCACGGCCGTCCACGCGGAGGGCGGTGAGACGCCCACCCTCCCCCTCGGCGACGACGGGGCGCGGGGACGCGAGGAGGCGCGTTGGGCGGACGAGATCGCCGCGGGGGACGGCGTCGGCGTCCAGCGGGCCCTGGCCCGCCGGACGCCCGCGCCGTCCCTTGCCATCCTTCACCCGCGGCTTCGGTTTCAGGAACGGCGTCGGGCGATAGGCCGCCTCGGGCCGATGGCGGTCGGCGGGCTCGGCGGCGAAGAGCGCCGACTCGCCGAGCCGGGCGGCGAGGCGCGACAGCACCGCCTCGAGCGCCAGCGCCGCCTCGGGCCGGTCGCCGATGGAGAGCTGCTCCTCCGGCACCGCGGCCACCTCCACGGCCGCGAGCCGCAGGCCCACCACCGCCGCCGGGAGACGCAGATCCACGAGCCGCTCCTTGAGGACGAGGAGCCAGCCCTGGGAGGAGGAGGTGGGGCGCGCCAGCGGCAGGAGGAAGCGCTCTTCTCCACGCGGGTCGAGCTTCAGGGTGAGCCGGAGACGCGTCGCCCCCAGCCCGCGCCCGGCGATCCGCGCCGACACCCGCTCGGCCAGCCGCCGCAGGACGAAGAGGATCGGCTCTGCGGTCTCCACCGGGGCCTCGAGGTCGAAGGCCTCCTCGGGAAGCGTCTCCGGGACGTACGGCACGAGCGGGCTCGTGTCCTCCCCTCGGGCGAGCCGGGCCGCGGCGGCGCCGGCGGCGCCGAAGCGGTGGGCCAGGGTCTCCGGGGGCATGCGCGCCAGCGCCCCCACGTCCGCCACCCCCAGCGCCTGCAACCGCTCCTCCACCGGCGGGCCGAGATCCAGGGCCGGGAGCGGCAGCGCCGCGAGCACCCTGGCCGTCTCCGAGGGCATGGCCCGCAGGATCGGTCCACGCCCGTATCGGGCCAGGGCCCGCGCCGGACCGCGGCCGCTGGCCACCGCCGCGCGCGCGCGATAGCCCATCTCGGCCGCGAGCCTCCTCGCCCGATCCGCCAGCCCGGTCTCGCCGTCGTCCCCCGCCTCCCGCGGGCGCGTCAGGCGTGCGGCGCCGGCGTCGAGAAGGAGCGCGTCGGGCGGCGCGATCTCCACCGCCGGGACCAGGGCCAGCATCGCCTCCGCGAGCGCCCGGAGCGCCGCCCGGTCGGAGGCGGGATCGGCGGCGATGGCCTGGAGCCCGGCGCAGGCCGCCCGGGCCTCGGCCAGGCCGTCGCCCGGCCGCACGCCCGCGGCACGCGCCGCCCCGGTGCAGTGGGCCACGCGCCCGTCCTCCACCACGGCGAGAAGACCTCCGCCCTCCCGCTCCCGCAGGATCCGCTGCAGCGGCAGGTCGGGGAACGAGAGGGCGAGGACACGCGGAGCGGATCGCGGGGCGAGCTCAAGCTGCATGGCCGCCTCCCGGACCCGCCTGGCCGCGCGCCCGGATCCGTTCCGGGCGAGGTGCTCCCGCCAGGTCCAGGCGCACCGCGGCGGGGATGCGTCCGCCCTCGGCCGGCCCGAGCCACAGCCCCACCGCGCCGCCCTTCTCGGCGGCCATCTGCACGCGGCGCAGCATCGCCTCGCCGCGCGCCGCCGGGAGACGGGAGACCGGAACGTCGATGGCCGCCGCCGCGAAGGCGCCGCTCGCCAGGACCGCCTCGGCGGCCCAGAGCCCCGTGGCGGCGTCACCCGTCACCCGGACCACCAGCATCCGTTCGAGATCGATCCCCAGGGATTCCGCTGCCGGGGGGTAGAGCTCTCCGCGCCCGTCGACGAAGGCGGCGAGCCCACCCTCCCGCAGCGCCGCCGCCAGGATCTCCAGCGCCAGGCCCGTCTTGCCGCTCGCCGGCCCACCGGCCAGATGGGAGAGCGCTCCGCGGGGAAAGCCACCCCCCGGAAGGAGCGCATCTACCTCGGGCCGGCCGCTCGGGAGAAACCCCTCCCGGTGCGACGGACGGCGCTCGATGCGCCGGATCCGTTCCCGGAGATCCTCGAGGATCGCTTGTCGAGTGACTGGGGCCATGCCGACCGGCTTCCTTCCCGAACGATAGCTGATCGTCCGTTCAGGTATCAAGCCGATCTGACAGCCCCCTTTCGAACCTGCCTGGACACGGCGGGGTCGGGACGCCGCGAGGCGATCCCGGATCGCGCACCCCCGTCTAGGCCTCGGCCGCCTTCTTCTGCGCGTCCTCGGCGGCGATCTCGGCCCGCACCTTGTCCATGTCCAGGGCGCGCACCTGCCGGATGAGATCCTCCAGGCCGCCCTCGGGAAGCGCCCCGGGCTGGGCGAAGAGGAGCACCTTGTCGCGCAGGATCATGAGCGTGGGAATGGAGCGGATGTCGAAGGCCCCGGCCAGCTGCGGCTCCGCCTCGGTGTTGACCTTGGCGAAGGTGACGTCCGGGTGCTTCGCCGCCACCTTCTCGAAGACGGGGCCGAAGGCGCGGCACGGGCCACACCAGGGAGCCCACCAGTCGACCAGGACGATCCCGTCCTTCTCGACGACGTCCTTGAAGTTCTGGGTGGTGACCTCGACCGTGCTCGTCATGCGTTCTCTCTCCCTCACCGGCACCGTCCATCGGCGCCGCGTTCCGTTACGTTCGACCCGCGACGAACGAAAAGGATTCGCCCGGCTTGACGCTCGGCTCCGCCGCTCCTAGCCTGCCGCGAAAAGACGAGACATGAGAGGCCGCCGCCGCCACATCTCCAGCGTACTCGCCGAGGTCCTCTCCTCCCGGCCGGATGCGCGCCTGGCGGCGGCCGCCGCCGCCTTCGCGGAGGCCTGCGGTTCCCCACTCTCGCGGGAAGCGAGCCTGCGCGCCATCGCCCCGGATGGGCGCCTCGTGGTGATGGTCCGGTCGGCGGCCTGGGCCGGCGAGGTGAGCCGCCTGGCGCGGACGCTCTGCGCCAGGGTCAACGCCCGGCTCGGGTCCGATGTGGCCCGGGACATCGAGGTCCGGCTCGTCTCGATCCGCCCGGAGCGCTGAAGACATGGCCAGGCTGCTGCCGGCCCTCCTCGTCGCGGCCGCCGCCTGTGCCGCGGCGCCACCCTCGCCCCCGCCCGCGCCCCCGGAGGTCCCGCTCCCCGCGGCGCCGGCGAAACCGGGGCGCTATGGTCCAGAGCCCAGGCTGGTCCCGGAGCCGCTGGAGCGATCCGCCATGGCGGCGGCCGCCGACGCCCTGGCCCGGGACGGCCGGCGGCCGGTGGCTTCCCCGGCCCTGGTCCTGGCGGCCCGACGGCTGGCCCGCCGGGCCGCGCTGGGTGACCCGAGCCCCCTGGGGCCGCACAAGCTCCGGGCGGCCCTCTCCGAGGCTCTCTCCTACGATCCCGCTCCGGCGGCGTTCCTGGTGGCAGGCCCCGCCGACCAGGCGGTGGAGAGCCTGGTCCGGGCCATCTCCCCGCGCGAGGCGAGCCACGTCGGAGCCGGGGTGGCGGCGCGAGGAGCCACGACCTTCCTGGTGCTGCTGGCCTCGCGGCGCGGGGCGGTGCTGCATCCCTTCCCGCGGGAGGTGGCTCCCGGGGAGCGTGCCACCCTCCGCGGAGAGCTCGGCTCCCTGCGCCAGCCCCTCGTCTTCCTCACCCTGCCCTCGGGCCAGGTGCGCGAGGTGCCGGCGCGCGGATCGCGATCCTTCCAGGCCGACCTCGCGTTCGGCGGTCCCGGCCGCTACGTCGTGGAGGTGGTCGGCCGAGGGCCGACCGGGCCGGACGTCGCCGCGCTCTTCCAGGTCTCGTGCGGAGGGGCCTCCCTCGAGGCCGGGCCCGAGGCTCCCCTTCCAGCCGAGCCCGTGGATCCGGCGGAGGCCGAGGCACAGGTGGTCGCCGCCATCAACGCCCTCCGCCGGCGCGACGGGCTGGGCGCGCTCGCGGCGAGCCCGGCCCTGCGCGAGGTGGCTCGCCGCCACAGCGCCGCCATGCTGGCGCGGCGGCAGCTGGCGCACATCCTCCCCGGATCGGGCGATGCCGCGGAACGGCTCCGGCGCGACCGCGTCCCCTTCAGGATGGTCCTCGAGAACATCGCCCTGGGCTCGACCTCCCTGGCGGCCCATGCGGCGGCGGAGGAGAGCCCGGCCCACCGGGACAACATCCTCTCTCCGGCGGTGACGCTCGTCGGCGCCGGCACCGCCCGGGGCCGGCTCCCCACCGGCGAGCCGGTCGTCTACCTGACCGAGATCTTCGTGCAGCCGGTGGACGACGCTTCCGAGGGGCCCCTGACGCCCGAGGGGCGCGTGCGCCAGGCCATCTGGCGCGAGCGGGAGAGGCTGCACCTTTCGCCGCTGCTCTCGGACGGGGCGCTCGACGACCTGGCGCGACAGGCGGCCCGCGAGATGCTGGCGCGCGGCGAGCCCTCGGCCGAGGAGCTGCCACGCCGGGCGCTGGCCCTGGGTCGCAAGACCTCCGCCGCCGACGCCTTCGTGGCGGCGAGCCCGGAGGACGCCGTCCGCTCCAGGAACCTCGGGAAGCAGGTCTTCCGCAGGGTCGGCGTGGGCGTGGCCGTGGGCGACAGCCCGCGCTACGGCGCCGGGCTCCTGTGGATCGCCGTGGTCTACAGCGAGTAGCTCCGGCGGCTACGGGCCCAGGGCCGACGCGGCGACCCCCAGTCCGGCCCGCGGCGGCGACTGGTGGCCGGACACCCAGGCATCGAGCCGCTCCCATTCGCGGAAGAGCCAGTCGATGCGCCCTTCCCGGTCGGCCGGGATGCTCGCGCGCCGGCACCGCCAGAAGGCGACGCGCACCGTCCGGCCGATGAGGACTCCGTTCCACATGTCGGAGATGCGGCGGACCCCGTCGAAGCCCGCGTGGGCCATGAAGACCACGTCGGCGCCGGAGTCGCGGTCGAGGAGGCCGAGCACGCCGGAGAGCCTCGGCGGCATCAGCGTCGACAGGCGCCTGCCGCGCTCGACGAGCTCGGTCCACCCGGTGGCGGCTCGCCCCGCCAGCAGGCGGGCGCGCCGCTCCGGCGTCGAGCGCGTGCCCTCGGGGAAGAGGAACACGCCGTCCTCGGGGCCCAGCCCCTCGAGCAGCGCCTGGACGCGCGCCACGTCCCCCGGCGTGTCGGCCGAGCCGCGCCGCACGAAGACGTTGGGGAGCCAGTGGCCGGCGAAGTCCACGCAGGGATCCCAGAGGAGCTCGCGCTTGGCCACGTAGCGCAGACGGATGCCCAGGCGATCGGCCACCAGGGAGGCCGGAAGGAGCACGTCGGCCACGCTCACGTGGTTGGCGACCAGCACGATGGGGCCGGGCCGCACGACCTCCGCCCCCTCGATCTCGAGCTTCATGCCGAAGAGCCGCAGCAGGGCCTGCAGGAGCGCCGTCGCCCACCAGTGCTCGAGCTGGTAGAGGCGCACCCGCTGCCGCGCGCTCTCCGGCGAGACTCCGCCGGTGGCGAAGATCCAGCCGAGCACCGCCAGCCCCAGCGCCTCGAAGGCGAGGTAGAGCGTCACCGCGGCGAGGAAGCGGGTCGTCGCCATTCGCTCCCGGTGCACGAGGTCCACGGCCGCGGCCAGCGGCAGGAGGACCGGGAGGAGGACCACGGCCAGCGCGAAGGCCAGCAGGTAGCCGGGGACGGTGATGACGCGCCGCGTCCAGCGGCGGGGCACCGTCTCGCCGGGCGGTGCCGGGATGTACCCACTCGTGTCAGCAGGCCATGACCGGCCGGTGACGGATCTGGGTCTATCACCGGTGACCATGCGTGCACTCCTGGTCCAGGCGGAATCGCCTCCGACGTACTGGGGCTACCAGTACAGCCTCCCTTATATCCGGAAATCGGCGACTCTCCCTCCGCTGGGTCTGGCGACGCTGGCCGCTCTCCTGCCGACGAGCTGGGAGCTGCGCATCCACGATCTCAACGTGGAGCCGCTCTCCGACGACGCCATCCGCTGGGCCGACGCCGTGCTGGTGTCGGGCATGCTGGTGCAGTCGGCGTCGATGCAGGAGACCCTGGCCAGGGCGCGCCGCCTCGGCAAGCGCGCGGTCGCCGGCGGGCCGGGCCCCACCACCTCGCCCGACGCCTACCCCGAGGCGCACCATGTCTTCCTTGGAGAGGCCGAGGACCGGCTCTCCACCCTGGTCCGGGCACTGGAGTCGCCGGACCAGCCGGCGCCCCGCGTCCTCTCTCCGGCCGGAGAGGGCCGCCCCGACGTCACGCGCTCGCCGGTGCCGCGCTTCGACCTGGTCGACCTCTCGCGCTACGCCACCCTGGCGATCCAGGTGTCGCGCGGCTGCCCGTTCAGCTGCGAGTTCTGCGACATCATCGAGGTGTTCGGCCGGGTCCCGCGCGTGAAGTCCGCCGAGCAGGTGGTGGCGGAGCTGGAGTCGCTGCGCGCCCTGGGCGGACGGGGCCCGCTCTTCCTCGTCGACGACAACTTCATCGGCAACCGCAAGGCCGTCGCCCGCATCCTCCCGCGCATCGCCGCGTGGCAGCGGGAGCACGGCCAGCCCTTCGACCTCCTCACCGAGGCGAGCCTGGATCTGGCGGGCGAGCAGGAACTGGTGGCGTCGATGATCGACGCCGGGTTCTCGGCCGTCTTCATGGGGATCGAGACCCCTTCCACCGAGGCACTGCTCGAGACCGGGAAGAAGCAGAACCTGCGCATGGACCAGGCGGAGGCGGTGGAGCGGCTCACCCACGCCGGGCTCGAGGTCTTCGCCGGCTTCATCGTCGGCTTCGACGCCGACAACGAAGACATCTTCGATCGCCAGCGCGAGTTCATCTCGCGGCTCCCCATCGCGCGGGCCATGGTGGGGATCCTGAGCGCGCTCCCGGGTACGGCGCTGTGGCGGCGCCTCGATCGGGAAGGGCGGCTGCGCCGCGACGCCACCGGCGACCAGTTCGGGCGGCCCAACTTCGCCCCGGCGATGGACGAGGCGGCGCTCCTCCGGGGCTACCGCCGCCTGCTCGCCGAGCTCTACGAGCCGTCGGCGTACTACGCTCGCTGCGCGAGGTTCGTGGCCGAGGCGAAGATGCTCTCCGCCCCGCTGCGCCCCGGCTCCTTGATGGCGCTCGCCCGCGCCGTCTGGGGCATCGGCATCGCCGGGCCTCGCCGCCGCCACTTCTGGAAGCTCCTGGCCGGCTCGCTGCGGCGGGGCCTGGGCGGCATCCCGCGGGCGGTGACCCTGGCCGTCCTGGGCGAGCACATGGTGCGATACACCAACGAGGTCGTTCTCCCGCGCATCGACGAGACCCTGGCCGGGCTGCCGGCCGCCTTGCCGGCCTCCGAGCCCCGGCGGGCGGTCGCCTCCTAGCGCCTCCGCCCTGATTGGGGCGCCCCTGCAGCGGCTGGCCTCCCCGGGTATCTACCCGGATGTCCATGCCGGCCTCCGCGACGCTTCCCCGCTCGGCCCCGGTCCCTTCGGTGCGGGCCGCCGCGGTTGCCCTGCCCGAGAACTACGTCGACCAGGAGACCCTCATCGAGGTGCTCCGGGCCCACTGGGGAAAGAAGCACTTCAACGTCGCGCGCCTGGAGGACCTGCACCGCGCGGTCCAGGTCAAGGGACGCCACCTGGCCCTCCCCCTCGCCGAGTACCCGGGGCTGGACACCTTCGCGAAGTGCAACGACGCCTGGATCCGGGCGGCCCTCGACCTCGGCGAGCGGGCCGTGCGCGGGGCACTCGAACGCGCCGGGCTCCGGCCCCGCGACGTCGACCAGCTGTTCTTCGTCACCGTCACCGGCATCGCCACGCCGTCCATCGACGCCAGGCTGGCCAACCGGCTGGGCCTGCGCTCCGATCTCAAGCGGGTGCCCATCTTCGGCCTGGGCTGTGTCGCGGGAGCGGCGGGCCTGGCCCGGGCCGCCGACGCGCTCCGGGGCGCGCCCGGAGAGGTCTCGGTGCTCCTGTCGGTCGAGCTCTGCTCGCTGACGCTGCAGCGCGAGGACCTCTCCATCGCCAACATCATCGCCTCCGGGATCTTCGGCGACGGCGCCGCCGCGGTGGTCCTCGCCGGCGGCGACCGGGAAGGCGCGGGCCCGCGCGTGTCCGCCAGCCGCTCGACCCTCTATCCCGGCACGGAGCGGGTGATGGGCTGGGACCTCGTGGACACCGGCTTCAAGGTGGTCCTCTCGGCCGAGGTGCCGGCCATCACCCGGGCCCATGTCGGCGAGGACGTGGACGGCTTCCTCGCCTCCCAGGGGCTCGACCGCTCCGGTATCCGCCACTGGATCGCCCACACGGGCGGGCCCAAGGTGCTCCAGGCCTTCGAGGCGGCCCTGGGCCTCCCGCGCCAGGCGCTGGCCGCCTCCTGGCGCTCCCTGGCCGAGGTCGGGAACCTCTCCTCGGCCTCGGTGCTCTTCGTGCTCGAGGACCTGCTCGCGTCGGGGCGGGCGCGGCCCGGCGACGACGGGCTCCTCGTCGCCATGGGGCCGGGGTTCTGCTCGGAGCTGGTGCTGCTCCGATGGTGACGTCGCTCTCCCTCTACCTGGGCCTCCTCGCCCTCCTCGCCGGCGAGCGGCTCATCGAGCTCAGCCTGTCGCGGCGCAACGCGCGCCGCGCCCTCTCCCGAGGTGCGGTGGAGCACGGGCGGGGGCACTACCCGGCCATGGTCGCATTCCACGCGCTCTTCCTGGTGGCGGCGGCTTCCGAGGCCCTGTCCCATCCGGCGCCTCCCCCGGCCGCCGCGCTCATCGCCGTCGCCGGGATCCTCCTGGCGCAGGCCCTCCGCTGGTGGGCGGTGTCGGCGCTGGGCGATCGCTGGAACACGCGGATCCTGGTGGTTCCCGGCGAGCCGCCGGTGACGCGCGGGCCCTATCGCTTCCTGCGCCACCCCAACTACCTGGCCGTGATCCTGGAGATGGCCTGCGTCCCCCTGGCCTGGGGCTCCTGGCGGACCGCCCTCGCCTTCTCCGTCGGCAACGCGCTGCTGCTCGCCGTCCGCATCCCGGCCGAGGAGCGAGCGCTGGGCCCATCCTACGAGGCGGCGCTCGCCGGTCGCCCGAGGATCCTCCCGGGAGGCCACCGATGACGGCGCGCCAGGCGGCGGTGGCGCGGGAGATCCGGCGCCTGGCGCGCGAGGAGCTGCAGCTCGCCATCGAGATCGGGGACGGCGAGGAGCTGGCGGGGGCGCTCGACTCCCTGGCGCTCCTCTCGCTGGTGGTGGCGGTCGAGGATCGCTTCCGGGTGATCCTGACCGAGGAGGACGCCTCCGACGCGAGGAGCCTCGCCGACCTGGCGTGCCTCGTGGCCTCGCGGACGCAGGTGGAGGTGGCGGCGCCATGAAGGGTGGTCCCGCCCCGGCCCCGCCACACGCCACCGCCTGCGCCGCGCTCGAGGCCGCGGCCGATCACCCCTGCGGGGTCACCTTCGTCGACCTTCGCGAGCGCGAGATCCGCCTTTCGTGGAGCGAGGTGCATTCGCGCGGACGGCGGGCCGCTGGCGTGCTGCGGAGCCTGGGCATCCGGCCCGGCGATCGGGTGGCCATCGTCCTCCGCACGGAGGTGGCCTTCCTCGACGCCTTCTTCGGGTCCCTCCTGGCAGGCGCGGTGCCGGTGCCGCTCTACCCGCCGGTCCGGCTCGGGCGCATGGAGGAGTACCTGGCCGCCACGGCGCGCATGGTGGTGACCGCCGGCGCCCGGCTGGTGGTGGCGGGCGGCGTGGCGCGGCGGCTCATCGGCGAGGCGTTGGCCCGGTCGCGGCCGGAGCTGGGATGCCTGCCGGCCGAGGCGCTCCTCTCCGGGCCGGAGGTCGCCTCCCCGGGGAGTTCGGGCGAGGATCTCGCCCTGGTGCAGTTCTCCTCGGGCTCGACCGTCGACCCGAAGCCGGTGGCGCTCACCCATGCGAGCCTCATGGCGCAAGTCGGCGCCCTCATGGCGGTGGTGCGCCCCACGCCCCGCGACTGCATGGTCTCCTGGCTGCCGCTCTACCACGACATGGGGCTCATCGGCTGCCTGCTGGGTGCGCTCTCCCATCCCGGCCCGCTGGTGCTCATCCCGCCGGAGCACTTCCTGGCGCGACCGGCGCTCTGGCTGCGCACCATCGGGCGCCACCGGGGCACCATCTCGGCCGGCCCCCACTTCGCATACGCATACGCCGCCGCGCGGGTCCGCGACGAGGATCTCGCCGGTGTCGACCTCTCCTGCTGGCGCATCGCCATGGACGGGGCCGAGCCGGTCACCGCCGGCGCCCTCCGGCGGTTCGCACAGCGCTTCGCGCCCTTCGGCTTCGACCCCGCCTCCCTGGTCCCGTGCTACGGCCTGGCGGAGGCCGCGCTGGCGGTCACCGTGGCGCCCCGCGGCGCGCCGCTGACGGAGCGCGTCGACCCGGTGCGGCTCGCGACCGGAGGCGAGGTCGTCCCCGGGGAGCGCGAGATCGTCTCCGTCGGTCCACCCGTTCCCGGGGTCGAGCTGGAGATCCGCGACGAGCGGGGGCAGCCGCTGCCCGATCGCCGCCTCGGGAGAGTCCACGTCCGCGGTCCCTCCCTGATGCGAGGCTACCTGGGCGACGAGGCGGCCACCCTCCGGGTGCTCCGCGGCGGCTGGCTCGACACCGGCGACCTCGGGTTCACCGCGCGCGGCGCCCTGTTCGTCCACGGGCGCGCCAAGGACGCGGTGGTGATCCGCGGGGCCAACCGTGCCCCCGATGAGTTCGAGGCGTGCCTCGAGGGAATCGCCGGCCTGCGGCCAGGCTGCGCCGTCGCCGCCGGATTCGTCCCGGACGGCTCGGATCAGGAGGAGCTGCTGTTGCTGGTCGAGCGGGCCCGGGCGGCCGGGCCGCCCGCGGTCGAGGCCCCCCGGCTCGCGGAGATGGTGCGCCGTGCGGTCCTGGAGCGGACCGGCGTTCGCGCGTGGAAGGTGGAGCTGCTCGCGCCCGGGACGCTGCCCCGCACCTCCAGCGGCAAGATGCGGAGGGGAGAGGCGCTGCGCCGCTTCCTCGCCGGGACGCTGCTGCCGCCGCGCCGCGTCACCGGTCTCGGCCTGGTCCGCGAGCTGGCTCGCTCGGCCCTGGCCCAGGCCCGAGCCGGGCGGCGCCCGGCGCCGTGAGCATGGATCGCCGGGTCCGGGACGTCGTGATCGTGGGTGGCGGCCCGGCCGGCCTGGCGACGGCCGCCGTGACCGCGGCGCGGGGCCTCGACGTCCTCCTGCTGGAACGGAGGCGCTTGCCGGCCGACAAGGCCTGCGGCGAGGGGCTGCTGCCGCGGGCGGTGAGGGCCCTCGACGCCATCGGCGCACTCGGCCTCATCGCCCCCGAGGAAGCTCACTCCATCCGCTCCCTCGGCTGGATCCAGGAGGATGGGACCAGCGCCGAGGCGCCCCTGCCGCCGCCGGGAGGGCTGGGCGTGCGGCGCCTGGCGCTCTCCACCGCGCTGGCCCGCCGCGCCGAGAGCCAGGGGGCCGAGCTGCGCCAGGGCTGCGCGGCGCTCTCCCATCGGCGCGAGGCCGGCCGCATCGTCGTGGCCACGGCCGAGGGCGAGGTGGAGGCGCGGCTCCTGGTGGCGGCGGACGGCCTGGCGTCGGGGGTGAGAGAACGCGAGGGGCTGGCGCGCCCGGAGGTCGGCCGGCGTCGCTTCGGGCTGCGCCGCCACTACGGGATCCCTCCCTGGAACGACGCGGTCGAGGTCCACTTCGCGCCCGGCGTCGAGGCCTACGTGACGCCCGCCGGCCGCGAGATCGTCGGCCTGGCGTTCCTCTTCGAGGAGCGGGCCGCCTCGGGTTTCGACGGGCTCCTGTCCCTCTTCCCGCGCCTCGCCGGGCGCCTCGCCGGAGCCCGCCCCTGCTCGCCGCCCCTCGGCGCCGGTCCGCTCCGGCGCAGGACGCGGAGCCTCGTCGCCGACGGGCTGGTGCTCGCCGGCGACGCCGGCGGCTACTTCGACGCGATCACGGGAGAGGGCCTCTCGCTGGCCTTCGAGGGCGCGCTGGAGCTGGCCACCTTGCTTCCGGAGGCCCTGGCGAGAGGGGCGGGCGCGGAGGCGCTCCTCCCGTTCCAGCGCCTCATGCAGGCGCGCTATCGCCGAAGCGCCGCATTCGCCCGGCTGGTCCTGGGCATGGCCCGCCGCCCGCGCCTGCGCCGCCGAGTCATCCGCCGGCTGGCCCGCTGGCCGCGCCTCTTCGAGGGGATGGTGCGCCTGGCGCTGGGCTGACCCGTCAGGAGAAGGCCCGATCGAGCAGGTCCTTGAGAACGCGGGCGGTGAGGCCCCAGATGACGCGACCGGAACCGGCCACCGCGTCGAAGAAGTAGACGCGGTAGCGCCCTTGCTCGCGATCCACCTCCTCGTCGTCCAGATCGAGCAGCGGCCGCCGCGGCGCACCCGGAGGGATCCGGGAACCGTCCCACCACTCGAACCGGAGCGAACCCGGGTCGAGGAACTTGGCCAAGGGGACCTCGAAGACCTCCTCCACCTCCCGCTCGTCCCGGCCGAAGCTCGCCGGGGGTTCGGCGACGAGACCGACCACCGGCGTGACCAGGTACTGCGTGACGCTGGGCCGATCGTCCAGATCGCCGACCACCTCGACGGCTCCCGGATCGAGGGCCACCTCCTCGAGTGCCTCGCGCAGCGCCGCCGCGCGTGCGTCCTCGGCCCCCTCCAGGTGTCCGCCGGGGAAGGAGATCTCGCCGCGATGCCTCCTCAGCCCGTCGGCGCGCCGGGTGAAGAGGAGCGTCGGCCCATCGACCCGCCGCAGCACCGGCACCAGGACCGCGGCGCGCTGGAAGGAAGGCAGCGAGATGCGGCGCGGCCTCCGGCCCGCGAGCGCCTCGCGGATTCGCGTCCCCGCCTGTTCGAAGGCTCGTTCTCCGTCACCCATCGTTCGGCGGGGCGCCTCCTGGAGGCGCCCCGCACGACAGCCTATAGCGGCCGGACGGCTCCAAGGAAAGCAAAGGGAACGCCCCCGCGTCGAGCGATGTCGACGGGACCTCGACCATTCGCAGATGGGCGCCGCCCGATCCCCCGCCGGCCCGCGAGCTCGCCGGAGCTGCCGACGAGCTCCTCAGGCCAACCGGCGCTGGGTGGCGTAGTTCTCCAGCCCGGCGTCGATCTCCGGCTGGAGCGCGAAGAGCTGACAGCGCGCGCAAGTCCAGCTGTTCCAACCTTTCTTCACGGCCTCGTCGAGACAGTTGTCGTAGAAGGAGCAGAACAGGTTGCGATGGCCTTCCACGCCGCGATCCGGGTTGATCGGAGCGGCGAGTTCGGTTGGACAAGGCTTGCTGAGCACGTGGTTCTCCCTCACCGGCGGACGGAAACTACAACTACCCGTTGCCGAGCACATTCCCCCCGGTTTCCCGGAATGTGCCCCCCTCGTGAGGCGCGGTCAGACGCTGAACCGGCCTCTTCCCCGCGCCCGCATTCGACGGAACATGCAGGCGCCGCATGGTATATGGCGCCCGGTGGCGCGATGTGTCAACCCCCCAAGGCCCTATCTGGACCTACCCAGTGGCATTGCCCAAGATCATGCCGTGAGGTCCAATGGTTAAGTGATCGTTCCGCATGCAGGACGACTGCTCCTGATGGGGTTCCTGGCCTCCTCCGTCGTGCCCCATCTCGCCCGGAGTGAAGAGCACCTCACCGATTGGCTCGAAGGGCTGGAAGAGGCCGCCGCGGCCGCCGGACGGGGCCAATTCGATGCGTCGGAGCGGCACGCGCGTGCGGCCCTGGCGGCGATCGGGACGGAGCCGGCCGTCGGCCGGGCTCGCCTCGCCCTCGCCGTCGCGCTGCGCGGCCAGCAGCGCGACGCGGAGGCCGCGGAGGTGCTGGCCACCGGCCGCATCGAGCCCGGACTCGCCATCTTCGCCACCTGGCTCCGGGCCGACGCGCTCCTCCACGCGGGCCACGCCGGCGCCGCCGCCCAACTCTACGGCGCGGTCGCGGCCTCCGGAGCCGGGCCACTTCCGGCGGAGGCGCGCTGGCGAGAGGCGGATGCGCTGTTGGCCGCCGGCCTTCCCGCGCCGGCGTCCCGCGCCTACCAGGCGCTGCTGGCGGCCTCCCCACGTCATCCGTCGGCTCCCGGTGCCCGCCTGTCCCTGGCCCAGGCCCGGCGGGCGCTCGGTGACGACGCCGGCAGCGCGGCCGACCTGCGCCGGCTCTGGCTCGACCTCCCCGACCGGCCGGAAGGAGCGGCCGCCGGGCGCCTCCTCGAGACCTGGCACGGCACGAGCGGCGCGCCGTCGCTACCAGGCGCCGCCGAGAGACTGGAGCGCGCAGAGCGCTTCCTCTCGCTGGCACGGCCCCGGCCCGCCCTGCGCGAGCTGGACCTGGCCGACCAGACGACCGGCGCTCGGCCATCGGCCCGCTCGGCCCTCCTGCGAGCGTTCGCCCTGTTGCGACTCGGCCGCTACCCGGAGGCCGAGGCCGTTGCCCTCGAGCTGCGGGCCCGCCCCGAGGCCGAACGGGCCGAGGCCCCCGGCGTCGAGCTGGCGCTGGCCCGGGTGGCGGCGCGCGCGGGGCGCACCGAGGAGGCCAGCGCCCTCTACCTGGAGGTCGCTCGCCTGCGGCCACGCATCCCCGGCATGACCGCGCAACAGCAGCGCGACCTTCCCGAGGACGCCCTCTACCTCGCCGCCTGGCTCCCCTACGACGCCGGGCAGTATCGCGAGGCCATCCGGCGTCTCGGCCGGTTCCTCCGGGACCACCCCGATTCCCGACGCAGCGACGACGCCCGCTGGTTCCGTGCCTGGTGCTGGTATCGGCTGGGGAACCGGGTCCAGGCGGACCGCTCCCTGGCGGCGCTGCAGGGCGGGCCGCTCGCCCCCCACGCCCTCTACTGGCGCGCCCGCCTGGCCACGACCCGGGAGCGCCGGATCGGCCTGTACCGGTCCGCGGTCCGGGCAGCCCAGGGAGGCTGGTACGGCATCCTCGCGGCCGCACGCCTCCGCGCGCTGGGGCTCCCCCTGTCGCCATTCTCGCCCGCGCCCCCGCCGCGCGCCCTTCCCGAGGGCAGCCCGGGGCCCGAGGCGGCCAGGGCCCTGGCCCGGGCCGAGGCCCTCCTCGCCCTGGGCCTGCGCGGCCAGGCGCTGGAAGAGCTCGACGCCCTGAGCCGCGGCCGGGCCGCCCGCGAGCTGGCTCCGCGGCTGGCGCGTCTCGCCGATCTGGCCGGAGATCCGGAGATCCCGTTCCGGATGGCGCGAGACCACCTGCTCCCCACCCGGCGGGCGCTGCGATGGGCGCACCCGATCGCCTACCGGGAGGTGCTCCTGCCGGTGGCCCAGGGGCTGGGCCTCGACCCCTTCCTGCTCCTGGCGGTGATGCGCCGCGAGTCGAGCTTCCGGCGAGAGGCGCGCAGCGGGGCGGCCGCCGAGGGGCTGCTGCAGCTCATCCCACCCACGTCGGAGCGGCTGGCGACGCTGCTCGGCGTGCCGATCGAGCTGGCCGATCGCCTCTGGGACCCGCCGGTGAGCATCGCCTTCGGTGCCTTCTACCTGAGCCTGCTGGAAGCCCGCTTCCCCGATCCGGCCGCCGTCGTCGCCGCCTACAACGCCGGCCCGCAGGCCGCGGCCTCCTGGGCCGCCGCCCGGCCAGGCCGCCCGCTCGACGAGTGGGTCGAGGACATGCCCTACCGCGAGACCCGCAACTACGTCCGCACCGTCATGGCCGACTACGTCCTGTATCGCGCGCTCCAGGGCGCGGGCGACCCGGCCATCGATCCGGCCCGGCCAATCCCGCCGGCCGCCCCGGGCATCGCCTTCTGAGCCCGATGCCCGGCCCGCCGTCCCCCCTTCAACCCTCGGCGGCGCTCCGCAGGGCGGCCAGGATGTCCTCTCCGAGCCGGCGCATCACCGAAGCCGTGACCCCGGGGATCCGGGCCAGGTCCTCGGCCGTCCGTGGGCGGCGGCGCGCGATCTCCACCATGGTCTGCTCGGCCAGGACCTTGAAGGGAGGCCTGTCGAGGGCGCTGGCGCGATCCTCACGCGCCAGATAGAGCGCCCGCAGCGCGGCGCTGGCTGCGGGATCGAGGTCCCGGGCCGCCTTCAGGCGCCGGTAGCCCTCCGGATCGAAGACCTTCGGCCGCGGCTCGGCGGCGGCGATGCGCTGGAACTCCTTGCGAGCCTCGCCCAGGCGTCCCGCCGCCTCGAGCTCGGCCGCCAGCAAGCGCTGCAGGGGCAGGAGGAAATGGGTGTCGAGCGCCGCGTAGCGGAGCTGGTCCGAGGAGAGCGGACGCCGCCCCCAATCGGAACGCTGATGCTCCTTGGAAAGCGCGACGCCGAAATGGGCCGACACCAGCGCCGACAGCCCCAGTCCGAGCCGCCCCAGCCGTCGGGCCGCCGCCATGGTGTCGAAGAGGCACGGGAAGCGCCAACCGAGCTCTCGCTTGAGGCATCGCACGTCGTAGTCCGCGCCGTGCAGGACCACCTCGCGCCCGTCGGTCAGGGCACGGCCCAGCGGGCGCACGTCCACCGCCAGGGGGTCGATCACGTAGTCGGCCCGGCGCGTGGTGATCTGCATGAGGCAGATCCGTTCCCGGTAGACGTGGAAGCTGTTGGACTCGGTGTCCAGCGCCACCACGTCCTCGCCGGCGACCTCGGCCGCCAGCGCCGCCAGGACCTCGGGGCGGTTCACCAGGATGGGCCGGGGCTGGCCTGGAGTCGGGAAGTTCATCCAGTGGAATTGTAGCGCCGCGGCGCCCGAGCCGCTGCGCCCACGAGCCCTCGAGGCTGGAGCCTGGTCCGCTTCGCGCCCCGCTGCCGCCGATGCTATAAGCCCAGGCGATGAATGCCCGCCTGCGCGGCTACCTCGTGCTCGCCTACGCCGCGGTGAGCATGGCGTTCTTCTTCTTCATCTCCCTCCCGGTGATGCTGATCACCGGGTCGGGCGACCTCCCCATGTGGTTCTGCCGCAGGGCCTGGGCCCCGTCGGCCCTCTGGATGGCCGGAGTCGACCTCGACATCCGGTGGCTGGCGCCGCTTCCCGACGGGCCCGCCATCTTCGCCTCGAACCACGAGAGCGCGCTCGACATCTGGGCCGTGACCGCCGCCATCCCCAGGGGCGTCCGCTTCGTGGCCAAGAAGGAGCTCTTTCGCATCCCCGTCTTCGGCTGGTACCTGGCGCTGGGCGGGCACGTGAAGGTGGACCGCCGGGACCGCGGGCAGGCGCTGGCGTCGCTGGCGGCCGCCGGGCGCAAGGTCGCCTCGGGAACGAGCCTCATCGTCTTCCCCGAGGGCACGCGGAGCCGCGACCACCGCGTCCACCCGTTCAAGAAGGGGCCCTTCGCCATCGCCGCCGCGGCCCAGGTCCCGGTCGTCCCCATCGCCGTCGCCGGCGCCGGGGCCATCACCCCCAAGAACCACATCGCCGTGCACCCGGGAACGCTCCGGGTCGCCATCGGCCGCGCGGTGGACCCCAGGGACTTCCCGCGCCGCGAGGACCTGCTGCGCGAGGTCAGGCGGCGCATCATCGAGCAGCACCTCGCCCTGGGCGGCCTGGGCGGCGACGTGGCGGACGCCGTGGCGGCGGCTGGCCTCGAGGGGACGAGCGGGCGCGAGGCGAGCGCCTGACCGCGCCCTTGTCCGGGCGTCTCCCCGGAGCTAGGCTCGGCGCGCCATGACTCGCCCCGCCCCGGCCGAGGCCCGCGCCCAGAAGGTCGCCGAGCGCGTCCTGGCGTCCCTGCGCGGCGCCCTCGACGGATTCCGCCGCCAGGATCGCTACTTCAAGACGCGCTCCGGGATCGTCGGCGCCTGGGCGTTGCTGACCCTGGTCTCCCTCCTGATCGCGTGGCCGTCGTCGGGGCCCACCAACCCGCTCGGCGCCGATGTCCGGGTGCTGCAGGACTCGTTGGTGGGCGGCGAGCAGATCCTCGTCCGCAACGAGTCGGACGAGATCTGGACCGAGGTGAAGCTCTCCCTGGACGACGGCTGGCGCCACGAGCGCAAGACCATCCGCTCGCACGACCAGGTGGTTCTCTCTCTCGACAAGTTCACGCGAGACGGGCAGCCGGCGCCGCGCGAGTTCAGGCCTCGCACCCTGACCATCGACTGCGACCAGGGCCGCCACGTCTTCGACCTCCGCTGAGCCTCACCCCCGGGGCGTGGCTTCTCTCGCTCGGGCCAGATCGTCTTGCTCGGCCTCGAGGACCGCCCGGCGGGCCGCCCGCCGTTCCCCGGCCCAGCGCTCCCGATGCAGCTCGATCCCCCGCCTCTCGGCGCGGGCAACCGCCAGACCGGCCTGCGCCCGCTCCACCGCCCCCCGCGCCGCCTCCACGCGGGCACGCTGCGCGTCGCGCTGGACCTCCAGCGCCTGCAGCTCGCCGCGCAGGCGGCAGAGCGCCCGCGCCGTCCACTGCAGCGCCTGGCCGCTCCTGGCGAGGGGCCTGGCGCGCGCCCCGGCCGCCTCGCGCCCGCGCTCTCCGAACCGGGTGTCGCGCCGGGAGAGCTCCGCCTCCTCGCGCCCCAGGCTCGCGAGTGCCGCGGCCACGTCCGCCCCGGCGCAGCGCTCCGCCTCCGCCCGGAGGCGGAGCAGCGCCGCCAGCCGGTAGCGCCCATCCCCCGTCATGGTTCAGCCGAAGAGCGCCTGCAGGCGGGCCGAGGTCTCCTCGAACGCGGCCTGCTCCGCCGATCCCTGGCGAAGGAAGGCCTCGATCTCCCCGATCCGCGCGATGGCCTCGTCGGTGCGCGGATCGCTGCCGCGCCGGTATGCCCCGACGGCGATCAGGTCGCGCTGGGCCTCGTACCTGGCGAGGAGCTCTCGCAGGCGGCCGGCGGCGGCCCGGTGGGCCTGGCCGGTCACCGCCGCCATGACGCGCGAGAGGCTCTGCAGCACGTCGACCGCCGGCCACTGGCCGCGTTCGGCGAGGCGGCGCTCCAGGACCACGTGGCCGTCGAGGATGCCTCGGGCCTCGTCGGCGATGGGCTCGTCCATGTCCCCGCCGGCGACCAGCACCGTGTAGACCCCGGTGATGCCGCCTCGCTCCCGGTTTCCGGCCCGTTCCAGGAGCCTCGGCAGGGCGCCGAAGACGCTGGGCGGGTAGCCCTGGCGCGCCGGCGGCTCTCCGGCGGCGAGCCCCACCTCCCGCTGCGCCCGGGCGAAGCGGGTCAGGCTGTCGAGCATGAGGAGAACGCGCCGGCCCTCCACCTCGGCGAAGTACTCGGCGATGGCGGTGGCGACGTGGGCCGCCCGCAGGCGCACCAGGGCGGGGGCGTCGCTCGTCGCCGCCACCACCACGCTCCGCCGCAGTCCTTCCGCCCCGAGCGACTCCTCGACGAATTCGCGCACCTCGCGGCCCCGCTCGCCGACGAGACCGATGACGCACAGCTCGGCGCGGCTGTAGCGCGCGATCTGGCCGAGCAGGGTCGACTTCCCCACCCCCGACCCGGCGAACAGCCCGATGCGCTGCCCCTCCCCCACCGTGGCGAGCGCGTCGATGGCCCTGATGCCGAGGGGCAATGGCTCGGCGATGCGCCGCCGCCGCAGCGGGCTCGGGGCGGGCCGGTCCACGGGCCAGGATCGCAGCCCGGCCGGAAGCGGCGTTCCGTCCAGGGGCCGACCCAGCCCGTCGAGCACACGGCCGAGGAGCCCCGGTCCCACCTGCAGCGTGAGGGGTCGTCCGGCGGGCAGCACCTCGCTGTCGAGCCCCAGCCCGTCCGAGTCCCCCAGGGGGAGAAGGACCACTTCCTCCTCGCGAAAGCCGACCACTTCCGCCGCCAGGGGCGATCGCCCCGGCGTCCGGATCTCGACCAGCTCGCCCTGCCGCGCCCCCGGAACCACCGCCCGCACGGCCAGGCCGGCGAGGCCGGTCACGCGCCCGCTCACCCGCATCGTGGAGACCTTCCCCAGCGCCTCCAGGTGTGGGCTCAGGTCGACGGCGCTCACGACGCTCCTCCCTCCTGCAGGGCCGCCGCGATCGCCTCGAGCTGCGTCTCGAGACGCGCGTCGATGATTCCAGCCTCGGTCTCGACGAGAGCGCCTCCCGGCGCGACGGCCGGGTCCTCCCGGAGTTCGAGGACGCGGGTGCGGGAAAGGGCGGAGAGGAGGCGCTCGTGGCTGCGGCGGACGGCCTCGGCGTCGGCCGGATGGATCCGCAGCGTCACCTCGCGCCGCTGTCGCGCCTCGGCCAGCGCACGGGCGGCCATCTCCACCGCCACCTCGTCGTCGCGCGCCACCTCGCGCCGCAGGATCTTCTCCGCGACCGCCACGGCCAGCCGCAGCAGATCCTTCTTCGCCGAGGCGAGGAGGCGCTGGCGTTCCAGCGCCCCGAGGGCGATGGCCGCCGAGGCCCGGGCCAGGCCTTCCTGGTGCCCGGAAGCGGCCGCCTCGGCCCACAGGCGCTCCCGGTCGGCCTCGGCTGCCTCCCGGATGCGCTGGGCGTCGGACTCGGCGGCCTCGAGGATGTGCCGCGCCCGCTGGGACGCCTCGTAGACCTCGGCGGCCACGCGCCTCTGGCCGCTGCCGGGCGCTCCGTCAGGGCCCAAGGCTCCGGGAGCCTTCAGGATTCTCACCGCTCCAGGCGCCGCATCCCGTTCCATGCGCAGACCCCGGAACCCCGGCGTCTGCAACAAGAAGGCCCGCCTCGAATCGAGGCGGGCCCCGCAAATCGGAGAGACGCTCGGTGCTAGGCCGCGTCGCGAGTCTCGTCGGCGTCTTCCGTGGCGGACAGGTAGCGGTAGAGGAACTGCTTGGTCTTGAGCTCGACCTGGCGGACGCGCTCGCGAGAGACGCCCCAGCGCTTGCCGATCTCCTCGAGGGTTCTCGGTTGGTCCTGCTCCAGCCGGTTGTGGATGATGTCCCAGCCGAGCTCGCCAATGCGCTTCCGCACCTTGCCGAGCGCGTCGCGGACGTCGTTGTCCCCTTCGGCGGAGAGGTAGGTGTCCTCGGGCCCCGGACCCTCGTCCTCGATGCGCTCCAGGTGGGACACGTCCCCCTCCTCGTCGATGGCGCTGTCGAGCGAGAGATCGGGCTGGGCCACCGTGCCACTCTGAGGCCTCACCGTGCTCCGCGCCTCCTTGAGGTACTTGCCGATGTAGGCGCGGATCCACCAGACCGCGTAGGTGGAGAACCGGGTACCGGCGTGCGGATCGAACTTCTCCACGGCCCGCATCAGCCCGACGTTGCCCTCCTGGATGAGATCGTCGAGCCGGACGGTGCCGCGCCGCTGCTTGCGGGCGATGGCCACGACGAAGGCCAGGTTGTGGCGCACCAGCTTCTGCTTGGCGACGACCTCGCCCCGGCGCGCCCGGATGGCCAGGCCATGCTCCTCGTCCCGGCTGAGCGGCGGAAAATCGCGCACTGCCCGCAAGTAGGGGGCCAGTTCCTCGAACTCCTTGCTGCCGCGCTGAGTGCTCATAGTCTTCATTCGGCTCCGCCTGTCTCGCCTGATGCCCCCCTGCCGCGTACGCCGATCAGGTTACGTAACGTGACCTCTATCAATATGGACCTATGAAGTCAACCATCCC
>Ga0153916_10000730_pt1 | contig 22577 bp, 15 predicted proteins | sample Opewatmetagenome_FD_109642 | JGI IMG/M metagenome (GOLD analysis project Ga0153916, IMG submission 109642) | Freshwater wetland microbial communities from Ohio, USA - Open water 3 Core 3 Depth 4 metaG | ecosystem: Environmental > Aquatic > Freshwater > Wetlands | place: USA: Ohio, Lake Erie...
GACTCACGCCTCACGCCTCACGCTTCACGGTTTCCCCGCCCAGGTGGTGGAATTGGTAGACACGCCAGCTTGAGGGGCTGGTGCTCGTTAAGGGCGTGCAAGTTCGAGTCTTGTCCTGGGCACGTTTATGATCGAAAAACCTATTGGTTTATATTTGGTGTTTCCATAAGAATTCTCATCTCACCTTCAGCAATAACAGAGTTGTTTTGAAGTACCTTTCCGGTAATAATAGTATAGCCTAACAATTCATTTTCGAATATTATCTCAGATTGTACTTCAGTATTTATTGCTGGTAATGAATAAATAACAAGGTTTTTAATTACTCCGATAAAGCCAAGTTTTACTTCTTGTTGTGCAGACAACTGAAGATAACCTTTATAAGCAGCAGCGGTCTGAGCAATAAATTCTATCAAACCTGTTTCCTGAAGGTACCCGTTATCACTAAACACATTTGATTCTTGTATGAATAATCTTCCTTTAGCTGATTTCTCATCTGCATGAGTAAGCTGATCAATCATGACTACTGGGGGACGTTGTGGTATTAAATCAAGGATTGGATAATCGGAAGGTTTCATGTCATGATCGCATAATTCAATTTATTATTTCCCCATAATTATCAGATCTGGAGAATAATCGAAAATAGTCATTTTAACAGATATTCCCACAGAGGTCCTTTCTTATTTCTTTTCCTCAGTCGGATCATGATTTCCGATAGATCTTCATCTGAGAATATCCATTGTTTTCCCGTTTTTTTGGCTTTCTCCTTAATTGATCCTAAATCGATGTTCTTTGATACATAATAGACAGGATTTAGGAGAGGATTATCTTTATCTATAACTTTTTCTTGAACGGCAATTTTATGTAGTCTTGTTCTGGGATATATTCGCATACCAATAAAAGGAAAGAAAACAGACCTGGTAATCCGTTTTGAGTTTTCAAATGTTTCGCTGAGGGTTTTTTCTGTTTCCCCAAATCCACCAAGAATCAGAAAATGAGCAAAATCGATTTTCAACTGATTGCAAACCGATGAAATATTTAAAATATCCTTAACAGTAAAAGGTTTTCCATATTTCTTCAGGATGGTGTCCGATAGCGATTCGGTGCCAAATTCTATATGACGAAGACCTGCCTGCTGGAATTTCTTCAGGAGTTTTATGTCAAGGTTTGCGAAATTAAAATATCCACCCCACCGGATCTTAAGATTAGCTGAAATAAGCTTCTCAGCCAGATCAAGATTGAATTCATTATTGATATTGAAAACAGAATCTGTAAAGAAAACATAATCAATTTTTTTTGTGAAGTACAGATCTGACAAGGTCTTTACGATCTGATCCGGATCGAGAGTGCGTACTTCGTGCCCTTCAATCAGTGGATATGTGCAATAGATGCAATTATATGGACACCCACGCTTAGTTTGGATACTGAGCATTCCACTGTTCTGCCAGTAATAATTCGTGAGGGTATCCTCAAAGTTTAGAACAGGGGTTTGAATGTAACTATATCTTTTATTTACGACAACACGGCCCAGGTGCCTGTAAAGCAAGCCATCTATATTTTTATAATCTTCTCTGTTTTCAAGTGCCATTATCAGTTTATGAAGACTTATTTCCCCTTCGCCATAAATACCAAAATCAGGTTTAAGGGTCTCGAACAGGAATTCCGGATAGATTGAAAAACCTGAACCTCCGATGATAATAACCGATCCCGTAAATTCCCTTGTGTCGTCTAAAATTTGTTTATAGTGACTGGTGAAATTTTCTTGCTTATATATATTCACATCGTCGATATTACGAAGTGATATGCCTACATAATCAGGTTTTATATCTTTCAGAAAACGGATATATTCTTCATTGGTACCTATCATTAAATCGAAGATATATATTTCAAGTTCAGGCATTTGTCTGGACAGATATGATTTCAGATAGGAAATCCCCAGAGGATACACAGGATTAGGTTCTGTACACCTGTTGGCTGAAACCAATATCAGTTTTTTACTACTCATCTGTCTCCCAGAAATTATAATAATTGAACCATTGGGTAGGGTAATTCCGGATTGTCTTTTCTAAATGACAAATATAAGATTTAATAATAGTCAGAATAGTTTGGTCTCTTTCAGACTGAATACCCTGTTGCTGGTAATAATCAGGAGGCGAAGCAAGGAAGTGATAACTGTTTTTTCTGTCTTTCATTGCAAATACAAATGATACCGGCACATTAAACTTCATAGCCATATAAAAGGGACCCGAAGGGAATTTTGCTTTTCCACCAAGAAATTCATAGGTCATTGTTTTGCTGCCCACGACAAACCTGTCACCATGTATACAGACGATCTGTTTGTCATGGAAAGCTTTATTGATCTCGTAGATATGCGAGTTGTCTTCTTTTAACACGATAATGTTGAAATTTCTGTTCTCAATGGAGGAAAGGTAGCTTTTTACTTTTTCATGTTCAGCATCGAACATGATTATGTTTATCCGGGTTTTAAGACGCTCCAGCATATATCCGGCCATTTCAAAGTTACCAACATGTGCGCTTATCAATAATCCTCCGGTTTTTTGTTCCACCATTTTCATCAGATATTCTTCACCTTCGAAGGTGAAATTAAATTTTGCATAGAATCCGGCCATTACAGCAATTTTATCCAGGAGCACCTGTCCTAAGGAATAATAATTACGATAAACAAAAATTACAGAGCGGAAAAAACCAAAATCAAGTCGTTTACGGTAGAATTGAAAGGTAGTGATAAAGGATTTCGGGTTGAAGAGGAAGAAATAAAAAGCAACAAATCGTAAGATAAAATATGCAGCATGAAGGCCTGAATGTTTCAGTATCCAGACAAAAATCTTATACCCAATTAAACCACCGCGTGTTTTGCCTTTCCATGATGCCACATTAAACTATTTCTTTTGAATGTAATTATAGATGTAATCATATAAATTATCCAGAGTTCTTATAGAGGACACATCCTTGGTTTTCAGGTCTAATCCGAATTCTTTCTTAATGATTACCGCTATGTCAACAAAATCAAGGCTTTCGAGACCAAGGTCATCTTTTAGAAAAGCATTAGGAGAAATCGCTTTCTCTTCAATCTCAAATTCCTCCATTAAGAATCTATTAATCGTTTTAATAATAGCTTCCTTGTCCATGAGAATATAAATAAGTACTAAGTTAATGAAATTTTCTAATTATCAAACAAGAGTTAGTGCCACCAAAGCCGAATGAATTTGAAAGAAAAATATCAATCTCTTTTGGAATTGTTTTCGTAACAATATTCAGTTTGGCAGTGAATTCATCAGGTTCTTCAAAGTTAATATTAGGTGCAACAAATGAATTTTGCATCATAATTAAGGAATATACTATCTCACTTGCACCAGCCATCCACATTTCATGGCCTGTCATTGATTTGGTAGATGAAATGGATGGACGGTAACGGCCAAAGATATAATCAATTGCCTTTGCCTCAATCTGATCGCCGATAGGTGTTGAGGTTGCATGGGCGTTAATATAATCTATTTTATCAGAAGTAAGTGCTGCATCTTTCAACGCCATCGAAATTGCCCTGATCTGCCCGTCAACATCAGGAACCGAAATGTGAGCTCCGTCGGAAGAAAAACCATAGCCGACAATTTCGGCGAGTATAGGTGCTCCTCTCCGGATCGCATGCTCCATTTCTTCGAGTATCACGGTTGCTGCACCTCCACTTGGAACCAAACCATCTCTTTTTTTATCAAAAGGTTTTGAAGCCTTTTCTGGTTCTGATTCAAGTTTTGAAAAAGCTCCCAATGCATCGAAGCTGCCAACACTGAAGAAATTTACTTCCTGTGATCCTCCGCAAATTATTGTCTTCTGATACCCGTGCCTGATCATAAAAAAACCCATTCCTATGGCGTGAGCTCCACTGGCGCATGCTCCGCTGAGGGTGAAATTAATGCCTTTGAGGTGGAAGATCACCGACAGATTCATAGTAACTGATGAGTTCATGGACTGGAAAACAGATCCTGAACTTACCATACCTGTATCTCTAGTATTACGGATAATATCAACAGCTTCAATAACAGCTGGTGTTGAACTGTCATTTCCAAAGATAATGCCTACTTCATTCTGTTCAATGTATCCCGAAGTGATGGCAGCTGTTTTCATAGCTTCTATGGTGGACATATATGCAAATTCTGCATGCTGGGGCATAGATATGCGTGCCCGTCGCTCAAGAATACCCTTGAGCTGAGGAGAGTCAACTTTACCAGTCAATCCGGATTGGTATCCATAGTTTTTCCTTTCAGGATCCAGTACTATTCCAGATTTACCCTGAAAAAGAGAGTTTTTTACTTCTTCAAGGTTTTTTCCGATTGAAGAATAAATTCCAATTCCAGTAATTACTACCCTGTTCATAACGAAACAAAATAAACAATAATATTATGTATACAATCCACCATTGATAGAAATTACTTCTCCTGTTATATAGGATGATTTTTCGGATGCCAGGAAACAAACAACTTCAGCTACTTCCTCAGGTAATCCAAACCGGTTAAGCGGGATCATACTTTTTAATTCATTCTCATTTAAATCCTTTGTCATGTCTGTTCTGATAAAGCCGGGAGCAACAGCATTTACTGTGACATTCTTCTTGCCGATCTCCTGGGCCAATGCTTTGGTTGCCCCAATAACAGCAGCTTTTGCAGCCGAGTAATTCACCTGGCCAGGAAGACCTTTTAGTCCCGATAATGATACTATATTGATTATCCGTCCGTATTTCTTAATAAGCATGTTTTTAAGAAGGGCCCTTGTTACATAAAAAAATCCGTCAAGATTTGTATTTAACACTTCCCGCCAGTCATTATTCTCCATCCACATCATCAGAATGTCTTTCCTTATTCCTGCATTATTAATAAGAACCTCCACATAATTGTCCTCATGTTCCTCATTCCACTTGTTTATTACAGTATCCACCTGCTGAGAATCAGAAACATCAAATCTCAGTAGCTCTCCACTACCTCCGGCTTGTTCTATCAATGCCAGGGTTTGCCTGGCTTCTGCTTCATTTGATTTATAATTAACAAGAACATGATAACCCAGCGAAACAAGCTTGACGGAAATAGCTCTTCCGATGCCTCTGGAACCTCCGGTAACTAATGCATATTTCATAACAAATCTGGCTATCAATCAATAAATCAATCCAAAACGATGATGAATTTGGCACAAAGGTAATCTATAATTGCTTTAATTTCTATATGTTTAATTGTATCCTCCTCGAACCTCGGTACAATATTCCTGATTTCTATAAATATTTTCTTTGTTGGTGATGATAGCTTGTTAACTATCTTCAGATAGTCAACTGCCTGAACTAAGCTTAACATTTCGATTGCAAGCACCTGGTATGTATTATCAATTACCCGTTTTGCCAGCAAGGATGAATTAGCTCCCATGCTTACTATATCCTGATTGTCGTTATTATTTGGAATAGTGTGAAGGTAATTGGGATATGAAAGAGACTGATTTTCGGCAACAGTGGATGTGGCTGTGAACTGCGCTCCCTGCATGCCAAAGTTCACTCCGAGTTTACCCAGGTTGACAAACGGTGGCAATAGACTGTTTAGCTTTTCATTCATAAGGTAATTGATCTGGCGGTCAAGAAGTAATGATAATTTTGCCACACCAATTTTTACTTTATCCATCTCAAAAGATACATAGTCGCCATGGAAGTTACCCCCGTGAAAAATGTTATGATGCTCATCATCAATAACTGGATTATCGCAAGATGAATTAGCTTCGTTTAAAAGTATTTTTTCCGACTGGTTAAGGGTATCAAGAATGGGACCAAGTATCTGCGGAACACAACGTATGGAATAATACTCCTGAACCCTATCATCAATTATAAATTTATTGTTATTGTTATGGTTATGATTAAATAAATGATCCTCCCGCTTGCGTATCAGTTTACTATCAGACAGTATTTTCCGGATTGACTCAGCGACTGCATTCTGTCCGGGATGTAACTTAACCTGATTAAGTTCTTTTGAGAAACTGTCGTCAAAGGAGCGGACAATTTGATTGATCATAGCGCTGGCTATAAGTGACCACGACAGGAGGTTTTTTGCATTGATAATATTAACTATTCCAGTACCTGTCATGAAATAAGTACCGTTGATCAGCGATAGTCCTTCACGAATATGAACTGATATGGGTTTAAGCTTGTTTTTAGCAAGTGCCCGGGCAGCCGGCATAATCTCACTATTATAATAAACATTGCCCTCTCCTATTAAAGCAAGTGCGATGTGGGCAAGTTGTACCAGGTCTCCGCTGGCTCCAACACCTCCATGTTCAGGTACTATTGGGGTTATATCCCGGTTAATAAACTCTTTTATTAATTCAACTACCTCAGGATGTATACCGGAATGTCCATGTAAGAAATTATTTAACAGAACGATCAAGGTAGAACGGACATAAATCGGATCAACGGATTCTCCGCATCCTGAAGCATGACTTCTGATAGCATTGTACTGAAGTTTGATACGATCAGAATCCTCAATCCTGTATTGAGCCATTGGACCTAGTCCTGTGTTAATACCATAGATTATTTTGTCCTTGTGAAAGGATTTAAGAAAATTGAAGTTCTTTAATATTTTAGCTTTTGCCTGCTTAGATATTTCTATTTTCTCGTCTCCAAATAAAACTAGCTGAAAATCTTTCGTGGTTATAAAGCGTTCACCTACCTTAAGCATCCTATAAACTTATTATGAGAAATAAGATCAGTTCAACAGAAAGTCTTAATAAATTTGTACAAATTAAATAAAAAACAAATTATCAGGACTAATCTTTTAAAAATAAGACCCATTTTTTTTGTTTTATTTTTTTGTAACTTGCAATACACCAAAATTTGGAATGCTGGAATACTCCGGATTATCTGAATCATTATTAATTTGTATCCTTATTAAAACATTCACATATGAAAAATGATCTGGTCAATCTCAAATTCTTTCTTTTATTAAGAAGACTTGCTCTGTGTTCTATACTTGTTGTTTGTTTTACTACGGAGCCATTAAAAGCCCAGGACGATAGAATCTTTGCTTTCAGTCCGGGATTTGGCATTGGCCTCGGTATTTTTTATCCCAAAGATGTGAATTCATATATTGAACAGGATCTGACTGACTATATAACTACAAATGCCGAGCTTTATATGTACGAAGAGATAAATGCTTTCCTGGACTTTAAATTTAAGTGGTTTGAGATTATTACACTGGCTGAATATGCAATCGGACCTAAAATTGTCATTGGAGGTCCACAGAATTACTTTTTTAACCGTTTCTCTCCCGGTGTATTGGCAAATGTCTTCATACCCGTGAAATCATCCGAGAGGAACGCGTTATTTATTGGTGGAGGTGTTCAGTATCATTCGATGAGTTTTGAAGGATATAAAGGCACTACATTAGGTTATCGGTTTCAACTAGGTATTGACATTCAGTTCCCCAGTGTCAATTTACAACCCACCCTGGCATTTATCATTGCAAATGCAAAGAATTCATTTTCTTATGAAAATTATTATATGGACATCTGGGATATGAATTATACAGGCGGTCAGATAGGTATCAAAATCTCGTTTCATAAACCTGTTCCTCATCGTTAGATTTAAATAAGGAGATACCTGACCAGTATTTCGTTATATTTTGCATACTAAACAGAAAGCATCCGGCGGGAATGAAATACTGCGTAATAATTCCGACATACAACAACGAAAAAACACTTGAATGGGTTATATCTGAAGTTCTTAAAATCACAAAGGATATTATTATTATCAATGACGGTTCAACAGATAATACTTCACTTATTCTGCAGAAGTATAACTTCCTGAAACTAATTTCATATAAACCTAACAAAGGGAAAGGGCATGCCATTCAAAAAGGATTTGAAGCAGCCATAAAAGAAGGATTTAATTATGCATTAACAATCGATTCGGACGGGCAGCACTATCCGTCTGATATAGGAATATTCATACAAAGAATTGAGGAAGAACCTAATGCACTAATCGTTGGTGCGAGGAACCTTGTTCCTGAAAATTTCTCCAAAGGAAGCAGCTTCGCAAACCGATTTTCAAATTTCTGGTACAGGATTCTTACCGGAATCAGACTGCCGGATACGCAAACAGGTTTCAGATTATATCCTCTTGACCTGATAAAAGATATGAAGTTTTTCACCAGCAAGTATGAGTTTGAGATAGAAATCCTTGTAAGGGCAGCATGGAGAAGAATAAAAATCAACAGTGTTCCAATAAGAGTCTTTTATCCTCCCAGAACAGAACGCGTCAGTCACTTCAGACCATTTAAGGACTTTGCAAGGATTAGTTTGCTGAATACGGTGTTTGTAATTATCGCGCTTTTTTATATTAAACCATTTTCGTTCATAAAATATCTGACAAAGGAGAATATCAGGGTTTTTATCAGGAAACACATTCTGCTTACCAGTGAATCAAATCTGAATATTGCGCTTGCTGTCGCACTGGGTATTTTTACAGGCATCCTGCCAATATGGGGATTTCAGCTGATTGTTGCTATTGCTCTTGCTCACTTGCTCGGTTTAAGCAAGCTTATTGCCTCTGTTGCAGCCAACATCAGTATCCCACCTATGATACCGATATTATTATATTTAAGTTATGTAACTGGTGGAATTGTTATGGGAACAGGGAGCAAAATCAGATTTACACCCGACCTGTCAGTTAAATCGTTTGGAAATAATCTGCTTCAATATATAATAGGGAGTATCGTACTTGCCTTTATTTTGTCAATTTTAGCCGGAATTATTTCATACATAATCCTGAAATTGTTGAGGAAGAAACATATGGTAACAGAATAGAAAATGGAAGGTATTTTTCTTTTGCTTTATAATTTTTTCAGGAATAAACGGATCTTATTCTTTTCAATCATTGTGATTATCGGCCTTATTGCCATTTTTCTCGCATCCAGGCTAAGGTTTGAGGAAGACATTACAAAAATGATCTCAGGAGTTGATAAAAAAAACGAGATCACAAAGATTACAGAGCAATCCGGGATTCTTGACAGGATAATCATCAACTTTTCCCTGGCTGTTGCACCGGAATCTCCTGTTCCTATTGAACTTATAAAATATGCTTCAAAGCTAGCCGATACTCTGCAAAGCCCAGAATTTCAACCATATGTGAGCGAAATCACCTTTAGGATATCCGAATCCGCAATGGAAGATGTGTTTGACATAGTTTATAGGAATCTGCCGGTTTTTCTTACAGAAAGAGATTATGATGCCATTGATACTCTGACTACATCCCTGAAAATCAGGGAGGCCATGATAAACAGCTACAATACCCTGCTTTCGCCTGCGAGTTTTACTATGAAGAAGATGATAGTGCGTGATCCGGTTGGATTAAGCAATATTGTTATAAAAAAATTCGCCGCTTTTCAAAATGATGCTAATTACCTTGTCATTGATGGCTGTATTTTCTCAAAAGACAAACAACACCTTTTACTCTTTCTTACAACCACGTACCCGTCAAGTGCCACCTCAAAGAATTCAATCCTGGTTAAAAAGCTTGATAAAGCTATTCAGGCAATCGTCAGCGAATCTGATAACAGGATAGCTGTCGAATACTTCGGTTCGGCTGTTGTTGCAGTTGGAAATGCTGAACGACTGAAAAAAGACATCAGGTTGACATTGTCTATAACCATCATTTTACTCCTGCTTATCATTAATTTTTCGGTCAGGAAGAAATTATTGTTCCCTTTTATTTTTCTACCGGCTGTTTTCGGAGGATTGACTGCGATGGCAGTTATTTACCTTATACAGGCTAAAATATCTATTATATCACTGAGCATAGGGACCGTAATACTTGCAATCACTGTCGATTATTCACTTCATATTACAACTCATTTCAAACACAAGCACTCCATTATTGAGACCATAAAGGACGTCTCCTTTCCTATTATTGTTTGCGGTATTGCAACAGCCTTCGAATTCATAAGCCTTGTATTTGTATCATCAGAATCATTGCATGAGTTGGGTATACTGGCTGCCATAAGCGTAATTACTGCATCTTTTTTCACAATGGTCGTTATGCCTCATATACTTGACATGACAAAATCAAAAACCGGTTTTGCTGAAGAAAAGAATTATCTCGAACGTGTTCTGGATAAAATAACCAGTTATGATTTTCATAAGAACAGGCTCCTTCTTATCTCCATGGTCATTCTCACGATAGTTACCGGTTTTTTCATTGATAAGGTCGGCTTTGAGACCGACATGATGAAAATGAATTATATATCCCCGGAATTGTCGAAGGCAGAAGAGAATCTGAATAAAATAAACAACTACAAATCCAATTCAGTATATGTTGTGGCCCAGGGAGAGAATCTTCAGGAAGCCCTAAAGAATAATGAAAGACTGATTGAAAAAGGGAATGAATTCCTTCAGGAGAACAGTATCAGGAGCATCAGTTCCCCGGGAGCTTTGCTATATTCCGACTCCCTTCAGATTCAACGTATATCAAGGTGGAATGATTACTGGACTGAGGATAAGAAGGAAACATTCATCACAGACTTTACTCGGATAGCAACCCAGACTGGTTTTAGAAGTGCTTCTTTTAGTGAATTTTTCGAACTTCTCAATAAACACTATACGGTAATAAATCCCTCCGATTTTAATCTGTTACAAACCTATTTTTATGCCAATAATATAAACACTGTACCCGGATTAACAACCATTGTTTCAGAGATTAAAGTTGATGATCTTAATAAGGATAAGGTAGAGGATGAGATTAACAAAATCCGGGGAGTTATTGTGATGGACAGAAAATCAATTCTTTCCGGAATAATTGATGCACTTGGCAAGGATTTCAATTTTATTGCTAATGTCAGTTTATTACTTATTCTGACTATCCTGATCATTGCCTTCGGCCGGTTTGAATTGGGCTTTATAACTTTTATCCCAATTTTCCTGAGTTGGGTGTGGACATTGGGAATTATGGGCCTGGCCGGTATCAAATTCAATATATTTAATATTATTATCTCTTCTTTTATAACTGGTCTTGGTATAGACTACAGCATTTATATAATGCAGGGGCTTGTTCAGGGATTCAAGAGTGACAACAAAAACCTGCTTTCATATAAGACCTGTATATTGATTTCTGTAATGATATCTATTTCAGGAACAGGAGTTTTGATCCTGGCAAAGCATCCTGCCCTGAATTCAATAGCTCTGATCTCAATTATAGGATTACTTTCGGTTGTGCTGATCTCCTATACATTCGAACCCATCTTGTTCTACTGGCTTGTGACTAAAAAAGGCAGGAGCCGGACTTTGCCGGTAACCCTGACCGATATTATTATTACTATTATTGCTCTTTCCATTGGTTTGATCCTGTGTATTCTCCTGAACATTGTACTTTTCCTTGTTTTTCCTTTACCATTGCCTTCAAAAACAAAGAAAAAATTCCTGCATTACATATTATTCTGGTGCCTGAAGATATCTTTACACGGAATGATTACTATAAAGAAGAAGATCATAAATGAGACAAGGGAAGATTTTAAAACACCTTCTATGATCATTTCAAATCATCAGTCACACATCGACTTACCTTTGCTTTTGGCGCAAAGTCCCAAGATCATTGTACTTACCACTAAATGGGTCTGGAATAATCCGCTTTATGCACTTTATATCCGGTACCTTAATTTTTACTCGGTGACGGGAGGCTACGAACTTTTAATTGAGAAGTTAAGGAAAAAGGTTGAAGAGGGATATTCCATCCTTGTCTTTCCGGAAGGAACCCGTTCCCCCGATTCAAGAATCAGACGTTTTCATAAGGGCGCATTCCTCCTGGCTGAAAAACTGAATCTCGATATTGTACCTGTAATTATTCATGGCACTGGTGATTGCATGACCAAGGGTGAAAACCATTTAAAGAGGGGAAGCGTTACCATTAAGATATTCCCTCGCATTACAACCGGAAACAGGAGCTTTGGCAATAATTATCACGAACGAACAAAATCCATTCTCAGGTTTTTTAGAAATGAATACCAGCATATGAAATCCGAACTGGAAACACCAAAATACTTCCGGAAAAAGCTTATCAGAAATTATATTTACAAGGGACCGGTACTGGAATGGTATACCAGGATCAAACTAGCCCTTGAAAGGGATTATGAAATTATTCATAAGAATGTTCCGCGCGAAGCTGATATTGTTGACATTGGGTGTGGATATGGATTCATCTCCTACATGCTGAATTTTACATCAGATAAAAGAAAAATATTGGGGATTGACTATGATAATGATAAAATTGAACTTGCTAATAACTGCATTTCAAAAAACGACAGGATAAATTTTGTTTCAGCTGATGCTGTCACATATAATTATCCCCAGGCAGATGTTTTCTTATTAAGCGATGTATTGCACTATATACCGGAAGAAAAACAGGAACAGTTATTAACCAGTTGCATAAATCATCTGAACAGGGATGGAATTATAATTATCCGCGATGCAGATAAAGATCTGCAGAAAAGACATCTTGGAACCCGTTACACAGAATTTTTCTCGACTCGTTTTGGTTATAACAAATCATTAAACAAGAAACTCTTCTTTTTCTCAGGTAAACGAATTACAGACCTGGCTGCCAGAAATAAAATGAGTGTGGAAGTTACAGACAATAAAAAACTTACTTCTAACCTGTTATATATTCTGAAACGTTGATTCATTTGCAATGGGATTGAATTAAAATCTGAAAACTCCGCTGATTTTGACGGCAAAACGTTGAGTATCAGGATTTTCAAGCCATGTAAGACGATGTACAAGATCGATCCGTAAAAACCTGAAGATATTTTCAATCCCATAGGACAATTCTATATAAGGTTTTTCATAAGAAAGTGTATAAAATCCGGTGACGGGATTTCCATTGAGTGAATCAGGGAGTATTCCGACCGGATTGTTGTCGGGATCATAAAATCCGTTCACTTTATCATTAAAATTGCCGAATGCTGCCTGCCCGGTTACCACTGTGCGCCACTGGAGTTTTTTCAATAGCGGTATCTTGTTCAGGATAACACCGTTCATATGGTATGATGCGAAAAGTTCCAGAGCCTCATCGAGAACAAACTCACCGTAATTCATCAGGTTATATGTACGGTTAGTTCTGAAAACCGACTGATTTCCCGCAAGAGTTATTAATAGGGGATAAGGTAACTGATCAAATACTTTGGTAAAACTCAAATCATATCCGAAGGCTCCTGCCCCCCCGAGATTGAAATTATGATTGACGTCAACAACAATTTTATTATAGCTGAAATTACTGTTCAGGATATCCTTAAGTCCCCGGTAATATTGAAAACTTAAAGCAGGGTATTTGTTGAAGTTTACCGGGAATCTTCTCACCCCGTCAACGACAAAGGTCGCTTTAGGTTGATACCTCAGTATAAATGCCAGTTCGGTTGTGGAGTAATCTGTTGCCAGCATTGTTCTGGCCCGATCAGTGTACCATGCGAAGTAAAAATCAGGGCTTACCGGTTCGAAGGTCTTATGTGTAAGTACCAGTTTCCCCGTCATACCCTTCAAAAGATCAGATTCAAGCCATGTCCGTATTACCTGTGATCTGTCCATTTTATTAGAACCACCTAAACTGGTTGCGAAAGTGAGAAAGGTGCTCTGAGAATAAAACTCATCCACGGAACCTACATTTTCAACATCATCTCTATACTGAATCCCTGTTTTAGCCCACTTTTCCTTTGACAGAAAATACTCTGTCTGAATTGAGCCTTTAATGCGATTATCCCGGGTACCGTAAGCAAGATAACCTTCGAGAATCCACCTCCTGCTGAAGGTGATGTTAGTCCTGCCTCCCAGCCTGAAACGGTTCCCTTCCACATTATTATGATTATAGATTAAAAGGTAAGGACCGCCTTCGAACCATCCAAAATTGTAATAACCTTTGATAGCAGCTTCAATAAGCTTAGCTGTTACCTTGATCGTGTTATTCTTTTTCAGGGAATCGATCCGTTGTAATGCCAGACTGTCAATCTGTTCAAGGGAATTCATCCGGTTTGACTTCCAATATTCCTGATCATAATCAGCTGAATTATAGTTAACTTTAATATCCGATCCGTAAAATCCGGGATCAAACGGATTATTAACGACTATATTTGATTTCTGGGAATAATTATTAACAAAAATATTAATGGCATCAGCCATAAAACGTGTTTTGACAGGAAACCACGCTCCTGAATCAACTGGCTCATAGTCCTGTTGTATTTTAATTCTCTGAATAAAATTCAGTTCGGCTTTTTTCGCAACTTCGACGGATATTCTCTTTAAAGCATAGGTGGTGTCATGTATCCATATTGTCCCATGAAATACCGGATCCTCCTCGCGTTTTGGCACAACATTTATCTCATAACAGAAATATTTATTATCAAGGATCAGGCTGTCAACAAGATAATATTTGTAATATAAAAGTCCAAAACGAGATAGCGGTGAGACAAAACTCTTGTCAATAATAAGTACGTTATTATCCGGGAAATAGAAATTCTCCTGTTTGCACAGGAGTTGCGCAACCAGGTTGGTATTCTCAAATGCTATACCATTTGTATTTGTTGATTTGATATAGGTGTAATTTCTTTTGGGTGATTTCAGAAAATAGTTATCGCTTATCGATTCGGTAATATAAGACGGAATGGCAGGTATATCTTCTTCACCTGTTTTCACGGCATATTGATCAAAAGCTTTTGAGAAAGGACTAAAGCCTTTGTCATCATCCCCTCTATAACTAAATTTTCTGAGGAACACTGTTGACCTCGAATAATTCTCATACTGATAAGCAGATAGTTTCTCAATATTGTTTGTGTTCCTGTTCTTCCATACTTTCCTGAGCAGAATATGGGCAGGATTTTCTCCTGGAGTCACATTAATTTCTTGTAAAGCATACATTGCCGGGTAAAGCTGAACATCAATAGTCTGGATAGTATCCAGTCTGATTCCAATGGTTCTGGTATTATACCCGATGAAGGAAATTACTATGGAATCGCTTTTTGTTGCTCCAGACAGGGAATAGTTGCCGCTGAATTCCGTAAAAGTGCCAATGGATGTACCTTTAAAAACAATATCTGCAAAAACAACAGGTTCAAAGGTCTGTGCATCGGTCACTTTCCCGTTTACAACAGTTTGTCCTGCCAGAAATATATAGAAAATCTGAGTCATGAAACATACCAGTAGGAATATTTTCCATCTGGTTGTTCTGAACAGGTAAAATACTTTCCGAGAAATTATAAGTAAGGAATTCAACTGCTACGTGGTCCTCTTTAGATTAATCAGAGGATTTTCATAAATTCCGAGGAATAATTCTTCTATCGCTTTACTGTTACCTTCAATTCCTCTGATTTCATTTTCCTTATATTTTAGAAACTCATCCTTTTCGTTGGAGGTATAAAATCCGTCGTATTCATGGCTGTCATGTGCCATATCATATGCAATATAATTACTGGGCCAAAGCTTGTAATGCCGGTACACTTCAGAATCTATCATTTCGGCTATACTATTTATTTTATCGTTAATTGTATCTTTCTCATCGATCTTATCAAGATAGTGATTAACCGGTTTTCCGATCGAAACATGGATCCTTCCTTTTGGACTGATAATACCCGTAATGATACTCTGAAAATCTTCATCAGGTTTTTTCTGGTAAGTTCCATGAAGGGATGTTGCTAATAGTTCTTTTAATTTAAACGCACAGCAGGGTTCGTACTCATAGGATATCACCAGTGGGACAATATTTAACTCCTGGAATGAGTCTTTAAAATTATCATGTCCACTCATATTGAACATTTTAAGTAAAGCTACTTCCGTTTTATCGTTTCCATTTTTTGTCCGTCCGGGACGCTGAGCAATCCAGATGGAATTCTTTTTCCGGGTAATGGTATACCTCAGGTAAGCAGAAAGCTTTTGGGAATTCCTGAGAAGTTCAATTTTACTGCCTCCCCTTTCCACCTTGAACATCCGGTTGACTTTGCCCAGGTCAATGATAAACTGGTTGATCATCAGATTACTTCCGAAGGTTATCTCCGAAGTTGGATGGCTGTTATCAATTAAAAGCACCTGGAGAATTGCTGAATCGAGAACGATATCGCGGTGGTTTGCAACAAAGAGATAAGGTGTGCCGGGAGTCAATTGTTCAAAACCATCGCATGTCAGACCTTTTGATGTTTTCCCGACAATTGAATAAACCAGGGGATACATAAAATTATGCTGAAAATCATAGGTTGAATAAGTCTCTGCGAGCATTTGTCTGATTCGATTTTTATCCTGGCCAGCGAAAAGAAAATCAAGGATAATATTGAAAGCAGGTTCAGAAATTATCCTTTTAAGTGCTGGATTTATTTCATGGTCATGGTAAGGACGGATATCCTCAAAATCTGCTTCATTAAACATTTCCGGATATTTTTCTTCAAAAATAGCAGTATTTATTAAAAATACAATCACCGGTTGGTTTTTAAATTTACCAAGAGGGGATTGATTCCTGTAAAATTATTCGGTTATCGTTCCTGAAAGATGATTAGAGTTTTTTTAACTTTAAAAACTTTATAAATCCGGAAGTTGGGAAGATATGAAATTTGATGTTGTTATAATCGGGAGCGGTTTGGGAGGACTTTTATGTGGAAATATACTTAGCATGGAAGGTTATAATGTGTGCATCCTTGAAAAGAATAACAAACTGGGAGGTTCCCTTCAGTCTTTTGGAAGAAAAGGCTGTATTTTCAACACCGGCTTAAACTATACAGAGAGTCTAGATGAAGGTCAGATTTTGAACCAGTATTTCCGTTATTTCGGTTTATACAATAAACTCAAACTAAGAAAACTTGATGAAAACGGTTTTGATGTCATCAGTTTCTCTGACGGTACTTACAAACTTGCAATGGGTCATGAAAATTACAGGGACACATTATTGCAATATTTCCCCAATGAAAAACAAGGTCTTACCAGATACCTTGAAAAGATAAGAAATATTTGTTCGTCTATCTCACTCTATAATCTATCTGACAAGCCTTTCAATATTTTTGAATGTGAATCAATGAGTATCGGTGCCGCGGATTATATCCGGTCTGAAATATCAGATTACCGGATGCAGAATGTAATTGCGGGCAATAGTTTAATGTATGCCGGACATGAAAGGAAAACACCACTGTTAATTCATTCCCTTATTAATAATTCTTTTATTGAAAGTGCCTGGCGGATTGTCGATGGTAGTCATCTGATGATAAATATTCTGGCAGATAATATTACCAGCAATGGAGGGGCTATTTTCAGAAATGCAAAAGCTGAGAAATTTATTGCAGACAACAATTCAATAAAATTGGTGGAATTGACAAATGGGGAGCAGATAGAAGGAAAATACTTTATATCGAATACTCATCCTGAACAATTACTGTCAATGATCAAATCTCAGAAGATTTCCAGCACATTTTCATACAGGATCAGCAAACTTGAAGATACTATTGGTATGTTCACCCTATACATTGTATTTAAAAAGAATTCCTTTCCTTATCTGAATTATAATTTCTATCATTATAATCAGGACAATACCTGGGTTGTGGGAGATTATGATCCTTCAAAATGGCCTCAGATGTATGTATTAATGCCTACAGCCACTTCGAAATCAGATTATTACTCTGAAAGTGCTTCTGTATTAACCTATATGAAATTTGATGAAATGGAACCCTGGAAAAACACATTTACCGGTAAAAGAGGGGACGATTATCTTCAATTCAAGAAAGATAAAAGTGAGTTGCTTCTGGATGAGTTGGAAAAACAATTTCCAGGGTTCAGGAGCTGTGTTAATGTTTATTATTCATCTACTCCTCTGACCTGGCGCGACTACACTGGCACAAGGGCAGGTTCAGCCTTTGGATTATTAAAGGATTACAACAGACCAATGGAATCGATCATTCTATCCCGGACCAAGATACCAAATCTGTTCCTTACAGGTCAAAATACAAATATGCATGGTATCCTTGGCGTAACGATCAGTTCGGTAATAACCTGCGGGGAAATTTTGAATATTCAACATCTTATAAGACGGATACGTAATGCGTAAGCTATTAATTCAGATTACGGGCTTATGAAATATGATGTGGTCATAATAGGCAGCGGTTTAGGAGGTCTTCAATGTGCTTACATCCTGAGCAGGGAAGGTTATAAGGTTTGTCTGCTGGAGAAAAACAGCCAGCTGGGGGGATGTCTGCAGACATTCAAAAGGGATAATGCTGTATTCGATACCGGCATGCATTATATTGGAAGTATGGACGAAGGACAAGTGCTCAATAAATTTTTCCGATACTTCAAGTTGACAGATAAACTGAAGCTAAGAAGAATGGATGAAAATGGTTATGAAGTTATCCAATACAGGGGAAAGGAATATAGGTTTGCAATGGGTTTTGACAACTTTACTGAAACGCTGCTTGAACAATTTCCATACGAACGCGAAGCCCTCCGAAAATATACCGATAAAATAAAAGAAATCGGCAACTCGGTTGATCTGTATAATATGCGGGAAATATCTGAAACACAGAACAATTATCTTGATTATTTCAGTATCGGAATAGATGATTTCCTGAATTCTATTACACGAGATCAGACGCTCAGGAGTGTCTTGCTGGGAATATCTCCGCTTTATTCCGGAGTAAAGGAAAGAACTCCGATGTATATCCCACTAATCATTCATGCTTCTTATCTAAGAAGTGCCTATCGTTTCATTGACGGTGGATCTCAGATCAGCAATCTGCTTGCCGGGTATATCGCTGAAAACGGTGGCACAATCTTGCGTAAAGCCGAGGTAACTAAATTTCTTTTTAATTCCGGTTCCCTGAAAGCAGTTGAAATTAACCAATCGGAAAAAATTGAAGGGAAAAATTTTATTTCAAATATACATCCTAAAACCATGTTAAAGATAGCCGGCGATGCTCCTTTAAGACCCGCCTACAAAAAAAGAATTGCCGACATTGAAGATACCCATGGTATTTTCACTCTTTACCTGGTTATGAAAGAGAATGCTTTTGAATATATAAATAATAATTTTTACGTTTTTAAAACAGATAATGTATGGGAAGGGGCTAAATATACGGCAGAAAACTGGCCCAGAGGTTATATGATGCATATCTCACCTAATTCACATAATGAAAAATATACAGATGCGATTATTATAAATACCTATATGAACTGGAAAGATGTGATTTCATGGGAACATACCAGGGTTGAAATGAGAGGTGACGATTATAAGGAATTCAAACAGCAAAAAGCTGAAAAACTCCTTGATGTTCTTGAAAAGGATTTCCCTGGAATCAGGAGTAAAATGAAAACTTATTACACATCAACTCCATTAACATATCGTGATTATATTGGTACACCCAAAGGATCGATTTATGGATTGCTGAAAGATTACCACGATCCTCTCAGGACAATGGTTCTGCCGCGAACAACAATACCAAACCTGTATCTGACAGGACAAAATATTAATATCCACGGAGTTATTGGTGTTACAATTTGCTCGATAATGACATGCAACGAGCTGATTGGAACCCAGGATCTCCTTAAAAAAATGCGGGATGCCTGAGAAAATGAGAATCCTGAAAAAAATATTAAAATGGTTGTTACTTACAATTGCTTTATTAATAATTACTTTAATATTATGGTTCCTACTGGTTGCTATTGATCATCCTCCCGTTGTAAAAGATCTATCTTCGACAGAAACTGAACGTGAGAAATTCGGGGAAAATACTTATTTCATCGGCAATAACTGGCTCCGCAAGAGTGAATCCGGTTTGTGGGAAATGTATATAGAAGGTGATCCGTTTGAGCGTGGCGTCGCATTCGGCAAGCTTACCAAAGAATTACTTTTCTATCAGGAAGCAGCATTTATTGAGCAGATACAGGAACTAGTACCTTCAAAAGGATATCTTAAATTTCTTAAATATTTTACCGCATGGTTTAACCGGAACCTTGATGAAAATATACCGGATGAATACAAGCTGGAAATTTATGGTACTTCATTTTCTTGCTCCCCAGTTTACGATTTTATAGGGTCAGGGTATCAGCGTCAGCTAAATTATCATGCGGCCCATGATATCGGACATGCATTGCAGGGATTAAACATGGTTGGATGCACTTCATTCTCATGCTGGAATGAGAAAAGTGCAGATTCAAACCTGATTGTCGGTCGTAATTTTGACTTCTATGCCGGAACAAAGTTCGCTGACAATAAAATTGTATGCTTTTACAAGCCATCATCCGGAAACAAGTTTATGATGGTAAGCTGGGCCGATATGATCGGTGTTGTTTCAGGGATGAATGAAAGAGGACTTACCGTAACTATTAATGCCGCAAAATCATCCATTCCTGGCCAGGCATACACTCCCATCTCACTTCTTGCCAGAGAGATATTGCAATATGCTGAAAACATTGATCAGGCATTCGCAATAGCTCAAAAACGAAAATTGTTTGTCTCGGAATCCATTCTGGTGGGTTCGGTAAATGATGGAGAATCGGCTATTATTGAAAAATCACCTCACAAATATGATATAGTTTATTCTAAAACCGACCAGATTATCTGTACAAACCATTTTCAGGGGAAAGCCTTTGTGAACGATAAAACCAATATTGAGAATATCCGCGGTTCTGACAGTCAGTACCGATTTAACCGGGTAAATGAATTATTACAGAAAGATATAATAATTGATGTAAACGATGCTGCATCAATATTACGCAACAGATTTGGATCGGGAAATGTCAAGCTGGGAATGGGAAATCCTTTGGCTGTTAACCAGTTAATAGCCCATCATGCTGTGATCTTTAAACCTTCCCGGCAAATGGTATGGGTTTCAACATCACCATACCAGCTAGGTAAATTCGTTGCTTATGATCTGAATAAGATTTTCTCGCTTGACAAGGAACAGATCATCATGAATAAGGAAATTTATACAACTGAGATGACTATACCTGCTGATACATTCATGTACTCAAAAGAATATAACAGCTATACTAAATTTCTTGGAATGACCGAAGAGTTAAAAAGATACTCAGATAGCAAAAAAAGCTTGCCAGCAACTTTTGAACAAACCTATATTCAAACAAATCCATGGTTTTATCTTACCTATTCTAACCTAGGTGATTATTACCGTGATAAAAAAGATTATTATCAGGCTTATAGATATTATCAGAATGCCTTATCAAAAGAGGTCGCAGGATTGGATCGGAGAAACCATCTGATAATATTATCAGGAAAAACATTAAAAAAATCACACCATGTCGATACCAGAAATTGAAAGAAAGAATGCCAGGGAGATTAAGTCGTTTCAGAGGAAAGCACTTATAAACATGCTTCAGTATGTAAAGAGAAACTCACGTTTTTATCAGAATCATTTTAGAAGACATGGTATTAATACTGATAAAATAAAAAATCTTGATGATCTTATACGCATACCTGTTACACGGAAGGAAGATTTGCAATCATGTGCAGATGATTTTATTTGTGTGAGCCGCAATAAAATTATCGACTATCTTACAACATCCGGAACGTCGGGAGAACCTGTGATATATGCAATGACCGAAAATGATCTGAAGAGACTTGCATATAATGAATATCTTGGTTTCATGTGTGCTGACTGTACCAGAAATGACGTCTTTCAGCTTATGACCACCATTGATCGCCGGTTTATGGCTGGAATGGCGTATTTCTTAGGTTCACGGAGATTAAAATCGGGTATGATCCGCGTGGGAAACGGAATCCCTGAAATGCAATGGGATACTATTAAACGATTTTCACCCACAACTCTGATCGCAGTTCCATCGTTTTTGTTAAATATTATTGATTATGCCGAAAAAAATGGTATTGACCATCATGTATCAAGTGTAACAAAGGCTGTATGTATCGGAGATGCCCTGCGCAACACTGATTTTTCCTTCAATACGCTAGGTAAAAGAATAAATGAACGTTGGCCTGAAATGAAACTCTATTCGACCTATGCATCGACAGAAATGGCTGCATCATTTACCGAATGCAGATACGGGATAGGAGGGCATCATCATCCCGAATTGCTTATCGTTGAGTTTCTGGATGATAATGATTCTCCGGTTTCAAGAGGCGATGTTGGAGAACTAACCATAACTACTCTTGGAGTTGAAGGCATGCCACTGCTCCGGTTTAAAACAGGCGATATATGCCAGGGACATTACGAATCCTGTGAATGCGGCCGTACTACTATGAGGGTAGGTCCTTTAATTGGCCGTAAAAACCAGATGATCAAGTATAAAGGGACTACTTTATATCCTCCTGCCCTGTATGATATTCTCGAAAGCATTGAAGGTATCAGAAATTATGTTGTCGAACTTTCCACCAACACTATCGGAACAGATGAGATCCTGATACGCATAGGATCCGAAAACAATTCCGAAAGTTTTGAAAAGATTATTAAAGATCATTTCAGAGCTAAACTCAGAGTTGCCCCTTCAATATTCTTTGAATCAGTCGATTATATTAATAGACTGCAATATCCGAGCATGAGTCGTAAACCTATAAAGCTCATCGA